>Ga0209582_1001557_pt1 | contig 10861 bp, 10 predicted proteins | sample KloWWTmetKNB5Kit_FD_187176 | JGI IMG/M metagenome (GOLD analysis project Ga0209582, IMG submission 187176) | Active sludge microbial communities from Klosterneuburg, Austria, studying microevolution and ecology of nitrifiers - Klosterneuburg... | ecosystem: Engineered > WWTP > Aerobic digester >...
CCGGTGACCGCGGCGGTGGCCCTGACGGTCCTCATCAACGTCATCTACTTCGGGGGTGCGGTCATCGCGGGTCAGCTCGACTGGCGGGCGGCCCGACAGCGCGCCCAGCTCGAGACGGCATCCGCGACCATCGCCACGCAGAGCGAGACCCTGCAACGGCGCGCCGTGACCGACGAACGCCTGCGCATCGCCCGTGAGCTGCACGACGTCGTCGGGCACCACATCTCGGTCATCGGCATCCAGGCGGCCGCGGCGCGACGGGTGCTCACGCGCGATCCGGATGCCGCTGCCACGGCTCTCGCGGCGATCGAGACCTCGTCGCGTGACGGTGTCACGCAGATGCGCAGCCTCCTCGGGACCTTGCGCGACCCGGAGGACGCCGACCCCGACATCGCGACGAGCCGGATGCCGGAGCCCGGGATCGCCGACCTGCCCACCATAGTGGCGGAGCGGCGAACGGCCGGGCTCACCACCTCCTACGACGTCGTCGAGTCCAGCCCCGGTGCGGCCGACCGGCTGCCCTCGTCGACCGGGTTGGCGCTCTACCGGGTCGTGCAGGAGGCCCTGGCCAACGTCACCCGCCACTCCACCGCCCGCCACGCCACGGTGGTGCTGCGGGTCGAGGAGGACGGCCCGCGCCCGCACGCGGAGGTCGAGGTGCTCGACGACGGCAGGCCCAGGGGTCGCTCGTCGGGCTCCGGGCTCGGTCACCTCGGGGTGCGCGAGCGCGCCGCGAGCCAACGGGGTGAGGCCGAGATCGGCCCGCGGCCGACCGGCGGTTACCGTGTGCGGGTCCGGATTCCACTGGGGGAGAACAGTGTCTGACCTGCACCCACCGCTGCGCGTGCTCATCGTCGACGACCAGCACCTCGTGCGCTCGGGCTTCGCGATGATCCTGTCCGTCGAGGACGACCTCGAGGTCGTCGGCGAGGCCGAGAACGGGCGGGTCGCGCTCGCCCAGGCACGGGCGCTGCGCCCCGACGTCGTGCTCATGGACGTGCAGATGCCGGTCATGGACGGCATCGAGGCCACCCGGGCCCTCGTCGCCGAGGACCTCGCCAAGGTGCTCATCCTCACCACCTTCGACCGCGACGACTACGTCTTCGACGCCCTCTCGGCCGGGGCGAGCGGCTTCCTGCTGAAGAACGCCGAACCCGACCAGCTCGTCGAGGCCGTGCGGGCGGTCGGCCACGGCCACGCCCTGCTCGCACCCGAGGTCACCCGCCGGGTCATCGAGCGGATGGCCCGAAGTGGCCGGTCCGGCGCGGGACCCACCAGCACGACGGGGGCTGGAATCGCCGGTGCGCCGACGACGCAACCCGGCGCACCGGCATCCGAGAGCGCGCCCGGCCTGCGCGGGGCCGCGGTGGATGCCCGGCTCGACGGGCTCGGCCGCCTCACCGACCGCGAGCGCGAGGTGCTCGTGCTGGCCGCGCGAGGGCTGTCCAACAGCGAGATCGCCGCCCACCTCGTGCTCGGCGAGGCCACCGTGAAGACCCACGTGTCGAGCTGCCTGGCCAAGCTGCACGTGCGCGACCGGGTGCAGGCGGTCGTCGTCGCCTACGAGGCGGGCCTCGTCCTCCCGGCGGAGGCCTGACCCGCGGGGCCGCCCGCCGACCTCACCCGGCGGGCTGATCCACCGCCGCGACCGCCCGTCTAGCGTCGAGGCATGGCACAGATCGAGACACGAGGGCTGACCCGCACCTTCGGCGACGTGCGGGCCGTGGACGGGGTCGACCTCGTCGTGCGCCCCGGTGGCCTGACCGGGTTCGTCGGCGGCAACGGCGCCGGCAAGACGACCACGATGCGCATGATCATGGGCGTGCTTCGCCCGGATGCCGGGCAGGTGCTGTGGGGGGATCGGCCGATGACCGCCGCCGACCGCCAGCGCTTCGGCTACATGCCCGAGGAGCGCGGGCTCTACCCCAAGCAGAAGGTCGCCGAGCAGCTCGCGTACCTCGGGCAGCTGTCTGGGATGTCGTCGGCGGCGGCGAAGAGCGCGGTCGCCGAGCACCTCGAGCTGTTCTCGCTCGGTGACCGGGCCGGCGAACGGGTCGAGGCGCTCAGCCTGGGCAACCAGCAGCGGGTGCAGATCATCGCGGCCCTCATGCACGGCCCCACCGCGCTCATCCTCGACGAGCCGTTCTCCGGACTCGACCCGGCCGCCGTCGACGCGATGGCGGACATCCTGCGTGACCGGGCGGCATCCGGCGTGCCCGTGTTGTTCAGCAGCCACCAGCTCGACCTCGTGGAGCGGTTGTGCGACAGCCTCATCGTGCTCGCCCGCGGCCGGGTCGTCGCCCAGGGCACCGTGGAGACGCTGCGCGCCGGTGGGCCCACTCGCTACCGACTCGTCACGGCGGGTGACGTCGGGTGGGTGCGTGACCAGCGCGGCATCCACGTCCACGACGTCGACGGGGGGCGGGCGCTGCTCGAACTCATCGACCCGGGGGCCGAGCAGGCCGTGCTGCGGGCGGCCGTCGACCGCGGCCCGGTGCTCGAGTTCGCGCGGGTCGTCCCGCCCCTGTCCGAGATCTACCGAGAGGTGACGGCATGAGCACCCAGACGACTCAGCCTTCATCGGCCACCGAGGTCGGCCAGCCGTGGCTGCTCGTGGCCCGCCGTGAGGTCGCGACCAAGCTCGTCGACCGCTCGTTCCTGGTCGGCACCCTGCTGACGCTGGCGCTGATCATCGGCTTCGTCGTGCTCCAGGCCGTGCTGGCCGAGCGGACGAGGACCTATGACGTCGTCGTCACCTCCAGCGCCCAGACGATGGCGGATGCCGTGGCGCGTCAGGCGCCCACGCTCGACGACGGCATCCGGGTCACCGTCGTCCCCGCTGCGGACGACGCAGCCGCCGAGGCGGCGGTGCGCGCGGACGACGCCGACGCGTGGCTCACCGAGCGCGACGGGTCGTGGCTGCTCGTCGCCCACGACGAGGTGCCGAGCGGGCTCGAGGCGGTGACCGCGACGGTGGTGCGCGACGCCGTGCTCACCCAGAACGCCGATCGGGCGGGCACGTCGGTGGCGGCCCTGACGGCGGGCACGACGCTGGAGTCCGACGTCCTCGTCGGCGACGCCGACCAACGCGGGTTCGCCCAGGGCATGGCCTTCGCGCTGGCGGTGCTGTTCTACATGGCCTCGCTCATCTTCGGCATGACCCTGGCGAACAGCGTCGTCGAGGAGAAGCAGTCACGCATCGTCGAGATCATCGCGACGAAGATCCCCGTGCGGCACCTGCTCGCGGGGAAGATCGCCGGCAACACGGTGCTCGCAGTCGGCCAGATGGCGCTGTACGCGGCGATCGGGCTCGTCGGTCTGCGGTTCACCCCGTACTCCTCGTTCCTGCCCTCGGTCAGTGGGGCACTCGGGTGGTTCCTCGTGTTCTTCCTGCTGGGCTTCCTGCTCATCTCCTGCCTGTGGGCCGTCGCGGGGGCGCTCGCCAGTCGCACCGAGGACGTGCAGTCGACGTCCACCCCGGTGACGATGCTGCTCGTCGCGATCTTCTTCGGCTCCCTCCTGCTCGACGGCCCGGCCCAGACGGTGCTGTCCTACGTGCCCCCGGCGTCGGCGATCCTCATGCCGCAGCGCGTGCTCGAGGGGTCCGCGCAGTGGTGGGAGCCGCTCGTGGCGCTGGGCATCCTCGCGGTGGCTGCGGGCGCGGTGGTGCTGCTGGCCGAGCGGCTGTACCGGCGGTCGCTGCTGCAGACCCAGGGTCGGCTGTCCATGCGGCAGGCCTGGTCCGCCCCGGAGTAGCGGCTCGTCCCCGCGAACCTCCTTGCGTCCGGCAGGTTGGCTGCTGGAGCAGCCAACCTGCCGGACGTTGCCGACAGCCCTTCGGGGACGTCCGGCAGGTTGGTGGCCCCGACCACCGGGTTGCAGGACGCAGCAGGGTGTGATTAAGGTGAGGCTTACCTAACTAAGGGTTGCCTTACTTGGCGTGCCCACTGCTCCGGAGGTCACCCGAATGCCGTCTCGCCGTCACCTGCTCGCCGCCCCCGCGCTGGCCCTCATCGCCCTCGCCGGGTGCTCGACCGGGCCGCGTGACACCGCGGCCTCGTCCTCGGCCACGAGCAGCACCGCCGTCGACGCCGCGGCCCACCCCGTCACGATCACCCACGCCCACGGGTCGACGACGATCGAGCAGACCCCCACCCGGGTCGCCACCATCGGCTGGGCCGACGCCGACGTCGTCGCGGCGCTGGGGGTCGTCCCCGTCGGCGCCCCCAAGATCACGTGGGGTGGCAACGCCGACGGCTCCACCGACTGGTTCGACGCCAAGGCCGGCGAACTCGGCGTCAAGGACGGCGACATCGCCCGCTACGACGACTCCGCCGGCATCCCCTTCGACGACATCGCGGCGACCAGGCCCGACCTCATCCTCGGCCTGTCCTCGGGTGTCTCCAAGGAGGACTACGACAAGCTGAGCAAGATCGCCCCCGTCGTGCCCTACACGGTCGCGCCGTGGGGGACGCCCTGGCAGGACCAGCTCGAGGCCATCGGCCAGGCGCTCGGCCGGCCCACGCAGGCCGCCGCGCTCGAGGCCGCCACGACGAAGACCATCGCGGATGCCGTGGCCGCCAACCCGCAGCTCAAGGGCAAGAGTGCGGCGTGGGCGTGGTTCAGCCCGACCGACCTGTCGACGATCGGCCTCTACACCACCGCCGACCTGCGACCGCAGATGCTGCGTGAGTTCGGCCTCGTCGACTCCCCGACCGTCGTCGAGCTGAGCAAGGCCGACCCCTCGGCGTTCTCGGTGAACCTGTCGGCCGAGAAGGCCTCGACGCTCGACGCCGACCTCGTCGTCTTCTACGCCGCCGAGGGCACCCAGACCGACGACATCATGGGCAACGCCCTGCTCTCGCAGATCCCGGCGCTGCGCAAGAAGCAGTTCGTCGCCAGCGCCGACAACGCGATCGCCCTGTCCATGTCGCTGCCGAGCCCGCTGTCGGTGCGCACGGCCGTCGACGACTTCCTGCCCAAGATCGCCACTGCCCTGAGCGGCACGCCCACCTCGTGACCTCCACCCTCACCCCGCGTCGAGTGCGGAAGTGGTCGCCCTGGCAACCACTTGCGCACTCGAGGCAGGGGAAGCCCGCCGTCGTCGTCGCGGCCGGCCTCGCCCTGATCGCGGTCACCTCGCTGACGTCGGTGCTCGTCGGTGTCCAGTCCCTTGCGCCTGGTGAGGTCCTCGACGCGCTGCGGGGGATGCCGGTGGGCCAGGAGACCGCGGCGATCGTCGCCTCCCGCGTCGACCGCACGGTCATCGGGCTCGTGGTCGGGGCAGCCATCGCTCTCAGCGGGGTGGTGCTGCAGGGGTTGACCCGCAACCCCATCGCCGAGCCCGGCATCCTCGGGCTGAACGCCGGGGCTGCCCTGGCCGTCGTCATCGGCATCCGCTTCCTCGGGCTGTCGAGCGTGACCGGCTACGTCGTCGCGGCGCTCGTCGGCACCATCGCCGTCGCCGTGCTGGTGCAGTCGCTCACCCTCATGGCGCCCCGCGCGAGTGCCCCGGTGTCGATGGCACTCGCCGGGGCAGCCGTCATGGCCCTCGCCCAGAGCCTCATCGGTGCCGTGGTCGTCACCGACCGGGGTGCCCTGGACAGCTTCCGGTTCTGGCAGGTGGGCTCGGTCGCCGGTCGTGACGCCACCCAGGTGCTCGACATCGCGCCCTTCCTCCTCGTCGGCGTGGTGCTGGCCCTCACGTCCGGTCCGACGCTCGACGCCGTCGCCCTCGGTGACGAGCTGGCCCGCGGGCTCGGGCAGAACGTCATGCTGCACCGGGGGCTGGCCGCCGCTGGTGCCGTGCTGCTCGCGGCCTGTGCCACGGCGCTGGCCGGGCCCATCGCGTTCGTCGGGCTCGTGGTGCCGCACCTCGTGCGCGCCGTCGTCGGGGTCGAGCACCGGCGGGTGCTGCTCGTCTCGCTCCTCCTCGGCCCCGTGTTCGTCGTGCTCGCCGACGTCGTCGGCCGCCTCATCGCCCAACCGGGTGAGGTACAGGCCGGAATCGTCTGCGCGGTGCTCGGGGCACCCGTCCTCGTGGCGGTCGTCCGCCGGGTCAAGGGTCTGTGATGGCGACGTCAACCACGGATGCCGTCCCGGCACCCACGGCGACCATCACGGCATCCGGCACCACGGCATCCGACGCGGTCGCCCGGCACCTTGCCGCCGCCCGGCGGGGCCCGCGCCGCCGCCGCGCCCTCGTCGTCGGTGTCCTGCTCCTGCTGCTCGTCGCCCTCGTGCTCGTGCGGGCGCTGCTCGGCGACTACCGGGTCTCGTTCGTCGACGCGATCGCGATCATCGGCGGCGAGCGGATCCCCGGGGCGTCGTTCGTGCTCATGGAGTCGACGCTGCCGCGGGCGGTCATGGCCGTGCTCGCGGGGGCGGCCTTCGGGGCGGCCGGGTCGGCGTTCCAGGTGCTGCTGCGCAACCCGCTCGCGAGCCCCGACGTCCTCGGCATCACCCTCGGGGCCAGCGCCGGGGCCGTCATGGCGGTCGTGACGTTCGGGGTGCGCGGCACACCGGTCACGCTCGCGGCGCTGGCCGGCGCGTTCGGTGCGGCGGCGCTCATCCTCAGCCAGGCCGGAGGTCGCGGTGGGGCGACCGGCCGGATGGTGCTCGTCGGGGTGGCGCTCGCGGCCGGGCTGTCGGCGGTCGTGCACTGGGTGCTCGTGCGCGCGAGCACCCACCAGGCGCAGGATGCGCTGATCTGGCTGAGCGGCAGCCTGAACTCGGTCACCTGGGCCGAGATCGCGCGCCTGCTGGCCCTGGATGCCGTGCTCATCCCGCTGCTGCTCGTGCTCGCCTCGGCGCTGCCCGTGCTCGGGCTGGGGGATGACCTCGCCGCCGGTCTCGGGGTGCGCGTCGGGCGGCTGCGCGTGGGGGTGACGGCGATCGTCGTGGCGCTCGTGGCCTCCGCGACGGCCGTCGTCGGGCCGATCGCCTTCGTCGGGTTCCTCGCCGGGCCGATCGCCCGCCGCCTCGTGCCCGGCCGCCCCGCCATCGGCATCGGCGCCCTCGTCGGAGCCGTCGTCGTCGTGGCTGCCGACCACGTCGCGGCCTACGCGATCCCCGGCACCGCCCTGCCCGTCGGGGTCGTCACCGGCCTGCTCGGCGCCCCCGTCCTGCTCTGGATGCTCCGCTCCCGAACCACGTCCCCGGAGGGCCGATGACCGTGTCAGAGACCACCACCCCCACCTCGACCTCTCCCTCGACCCCTGCCCCTCGCTGGAACGTGGGTGAAAATCGTCGTCCAGCCGACGGTTTTCACCCACATTCGCAGGAGGCTGAGCGGTCGGAGTCGTCGCAGAGGTCGCAGGAGCCTTCGCCCCGACTGCGGGCGGATGCCGTGAGCCTGGCTTACGACGAGCGGATGGTCGTCGACGGGGTCACCCTCGACGTGCCCACGGGCAAGATCACCGTCGTCGTCGGGCCCAACGGGTGCGGGAAGTCGACGTTGCTGCGCGGGCTCGGCCGGCTGCTGAAGCCACGCGGTGGGTCGGTGCTGCTCGACGGTGAGGTGATCACCGAACTGCCGACGCGTGAGGTGGCCCGGCGCCTGGGGTTGCTGCCGCAGCAGCCGATCGTGCCCGAGGGTGTCAGCGTGCTCGAGCTCGTCGAGCGCGGGCGGCATCCGCACCACGGCCTGTTCCGCAGCTGGGGCCGCGCCGACGAGGAGGCCGTCGCGTCGGCACTGACCCGCACCGACCTCGTCGAGCTCGCGTCAGTGCCGGTCGACAGCCTGTCGGGCGGTCAGCGACAACGGGTGTGGCTGGCCATGGTGCTGGCCCAGGACACGCCGGTGCTGCTGCTCGACGAACCGACGTCCTTCCTCGACATCGCGCACCAGCTCGACGTGCTCGACCTCGTGCGCTCGCTGCGTGACCAGTCCGGCACCACGGTCGTCATGGTGCTGCACGACCTCGCGATGGCAGCGCGCTACGCCGACCACCTCGTCGCGATGAGTGACGGCCGGATCATCGCCGAAGGGCCGCCCGCCCAGGTGGTGACCCCCGAGGTGATCGCCGACGTCTTCGGGGTCACCGCGAGCGTCATCGTCGACCCCGAGTCAGGAACCCCCGTGGTCATGCCCCGAAGGAGAGCGTCATGAGTGCCGGTGCCAAGGTCGTGCCGATGGCAACGCGGAGGCTCGTGCGCGCCTCGGATGCCGCCACCCCCCTCGTGCGCGAGGACGCGCCGCAGTTCGTGGCCACGGTCGTCGAGGTGGCGGACCTCGGCGGCGGGATGCGCCGGGTGACGTGTGAGGCGCCCACGCTGCGCGACTTCGTGGCGTGTGGGCCCGACGAGTACGTCGGGTTGGTGATGCCCGCGGCTGGTCGGCCGCTCGTCATGCCCGACCCGGATGCCGTCGACATGCGGGGGTCGGTCGCCGCGATTCCCGCTGTGGACCGGCCGGCGCTGCGTTGGTACACGATCCGCGAGCACGACCCGCTGCGGGGGCGGATCGACATCGACATCATGACCCACGGGGACACGGGTCCCGGGTCGGCGTGGGCCTGCCGGGTTCGGCCGGGCGACCCCGTGGGGCTGCGCGCCAGTGGTGCCCTCTACCGCGGGCTCGAGGTGACCGGGCGCCAGGTGCTCGTCGCCGACGAGAGCGCGGTGCCGTCGGTGGCGGCGATCCTCGAGTCGTGGGGTGGGCCCGGCGACGCAGCCGACCAGGGCGTCGAGGCGCACGTCGAGGTGGCCGATGTGTCGGTGCTGCGGGCGTATGAGCTGGGGGATGCGCGGGTGTACGTGCGATCCGGCCGCCCGGGAAGTGCCGTGGTGCCGGGGCTGGCCGCTGCCCTGGCTGCCGGTGGAGGGCCGGTCCGGTACGCGTGGGCCTGCGGTGAGGCGGCACTGGCTGCCGGGGCGCGGCGCGTGCTGCGTGAGGCCGGGGTCGACCGGGGCAGCATCTACTCGTGCGGGTACTGGACTCTGGGCAAGCCCCGCCCCTGACGGTCACCCGAGCACTGATCGCCCTTGGCAGCAGGTGAGCACTGCTCGCCCTTGGCAGCAGGTGAGCACTGCTCGCCCTTGGCGGCGGCGCGAGCGCTGCTGCCGGCGCGGCGAGGGGGCTAGGGGGTGCTGTCCAGGAAGGTTGCCCAACGCAAGGGATTCCTTGCCTGGCGCAAGGGCTGCTGGCAGTACCCCCTTGGGCCCCGTGTCTCACGCCTCACACGCCGCTCCTCACAAGCCCCGCCTCGGGCGTCACGCCTCGCGCCTTGTGCGTGGTTCCCTGCCTGCGGCTCGTCGGCGACAATGATCCAGCACACCGACCGTAGCTTCGACGAGGAGTCAGCCGTGACCGAGGGAACCGTTCGCTGGTTCGATGCCGACCGGGGCTTCGGCTTCATCGCCCTGGGGGAGGACGCCGACGACCTGTACGTGCACGCCTCCGAGATCATCAGCAACGACGGGGTGCGCGTGCTGCGCGAGGGCCAGGTCGTGGAGTTCGAGGTCGGCGAGGGTGACCGCGGCCCGCAGGCACGACGTGTCCGTGTCACGGCCGACCACGCCGCCGATGCACCCTTGGGTGTGCTCGGCACCGTCGCCTGGTACGAGCCGACCAAGGGCTACGGCTTCGTCACGCCCGACGGCGATGAGGGCCAGGTGTTCGTGCACGCGTCGGCCATCATCGGCGGCGGCGTCGTGACTGAGGGGCAGCGCGTGGCGTTCCTCGTCGTCGACGGGGAGAAGGGCCCGCAGGCCGACCCTCTGCTGCCTTTGGGGGCGCAGGCCGCACCTGCCGCCCAGCACGCCGGGGCGTCAGGCCGGGCGGAGCGGTCGGACGGCGCTGACGGCACCGTGACCTGGTACGACGTCGACAAGGGCTTCGGGTTCATCACCCCGGAATCTGGTGGCCAGGACGTCTTCGCGCACGCCCGGGACCTCGCGGACGGGCTCTACGAGCTGGCCGAGGGCGACCGGGTGACCTACGGCGTGGTCGACAGCGAGAAGGGCCCGCAGGCGCGTGACGTGCGCCTGGCAGGCAGTTCGACGCGGCGGTCCGCACCCCCGAGGCAGGCGTCCCGGCCCCGGTCGGACCAGCGCCGCTCCTCCGGCGCACCTGTGCGCGGCGGCGAAGGAGTCATCGTGCGCTACGACCCTGACCGCGGGTTCGGCTTCATCGCCCCCGACTCCGGAGGCGACGACCTGTTCGTGCACGTGTCGGTCATCCGTGGCTCCGATCACCTGTACCAGGGCGATCGGGTCCGGTTCCAGGTGCGTCAGAGCGATCGAGGCCCGCAGGCCGACCGCGTCGAACTGATCTGAGCGGTCAGGCGTCCTCGGCGAGGGCGACGTCGACCATCAGCTCGTCGGCGAGCGACTCCATCGCCGCGCGCAGCTCACCTTCGTCCGCCCCGGCAGGCGCGGCCAGCACGGCGTGAGCCTCGAAGAGCATGCCGCCGGCCATCGGGGCCTCGCTGACGAAGGTCTCCAGCTCGACGATGCCGATCCCCCGCGCCGAGAGCAGCGCCGACACCTCGGCGACGATGCCGGGACGATCGGCCCCGACGAGGTCGAGGGTGAGGTGGTGCGTCGGCGCCTCGCTCGCGGCACTCGTGCGCGTGGTCGAGACGGTGATGCCCTGGGCCGAGAGCCCGTCGAGGTCGGCCACGAGCCCGTCGACACCGGCTGCCGGGACGACAACCTCGACGATGCCGGCGAACTTGCCTGCCAGCTGCGACAACTGGCTGCGCTGCCACGTGGCGCCCCGAGCGGCGAGGCTGGCCGACAGCGTCGCCACCAGCCCGGGTCGGTCGTCACTGATGACCGTCAGCACCAAGGTCTCCATGCCACGTCACCCTACGGCCGAGAGGACCCCCCTGCCCAGAGCTGACCCCGAGCGTTCACC
>Ga0209582_1001558_pt1 | contig 10861 bp, 12 predicted proteins | sample KloWWTmetKNB5Kit_FD_187176 | JGI IMG/M metagenome (GOLD analysis project Ga0209582, IMG submission 187176) | Active sludge microbial communities from Klosterneuburg, Austria, studying microevolution and ecology of nitrifiers - Klosterneuburg... | ecosystem: Engineered > WWTP > Aerobic digester >...
AACTGTACGGGGTCGACATTCTCCGGGTTCAGGAAATTAAAGGCTACACGGCAGTCACTCGCATTCCCAATACGCCGGCCCACATCAAGGGTGTCCTGAACTTGCGCGGCACCATCGTTCCGATCGTCGAGCTCCGGACGAAGTTCGGCATGCCGACGATTGAGTACACCATGTTCACCGTGATCGTCGTGGTCGTCGTAAAGGAGAAAATCATGGGCCTCGTGGTGGATGCGGTGTCGGATGTCCTGGATATCGACAAGAAAGACATCCAGCCCGCTCCGCAGTTCGGAGCGCAGGTGGACGTGAGCTTCTTGAACGGCATCGGCAAAGCCGGCGACAAGCTGGTGGCGCTGCTCGATATGGATCGTCTGTTGACCGATGGAGACATGCAAGAAGCGACGAAAGCAGCAGCCTAACTACTCACAGTTAAGGAGATTGGACATGGGATTGAATGTTGAATTGTTGGAGTCGAGTTTTAAGCTGGTAGCCCCCAAAGGCGACGCGTTGGTCACGAGGTTTTACGAGCGGCTATTTAAGAAGTACCCGTCGGTCAAGCCTCTGTTCAAGAAGACCTCGATCAAGGAGCAGAAAAAGAAGCTGCTGGCGTCCTTGGTCCTGGTGATTCAGAACCTCCGTCGCCCGGACAAGCTTACCTCCGTGTTGCAGGACATGGGAGCCAGGCACGTCGGATACGGCGTGAAGCCGGCCCATTACGATGCGGTCGGAGAAAATCTTCTGGCCGTGCTCGGCGAAGTCGCCGGACCGGCATGGACCCCTCAAGTGAAGCAAGCCTGGACCGAGGCCTACGGGGCAATCAAGACCATCATGCTCGCCGGAGCGGAGCGTGCACATTCCACACAAGGAGAGAAGACGATGAGTAAGGCAAAAGAGAAGCAGGATGCTTCCGCCGGAGCAGACATGCTGGGATTCTACTTGGGAGCCCTCGATCAATCGCAGAACAATATTCTGCTGTGTGATCGCAATCTGGTCATCACCTATGCCAACTCGACGGCCAAGAAGACGCTCATCTCGCTGGAGGCCGAAATCAAGAAGGTGCTGCCGAAATTCAATGCCTCTGCGGTCGTCGGCGTCTGCATCGACGACTTTCACGTGGATCCGAGCAAACAACGCAGGATCTTGTCGAATCCTGCCAACATGCCGCACCGGGCGGATATTCAGATCGGACCGCTAACCCTCAGCCTGTTGGTCACAGCCATCATGAGCCCAGACGGGGAGTACCTGGGAAATGCGTTGGAGTGGGCCGATGTCACCGAGAAGCGAAGACTTGAGACTGAAATGTCACGGCTCAAGGCGTCTCTGGACAATGCGCGATCCAACGTCCTCGTGTGCGACCGCAGCTATACCATCGTATATGCCAACAACCAGTCCGTCACCACATTGCGTCGGTTGGAATCCGATATCCAAAAAGTCATGCCGGGATTCTCCGTGGCTAAAGTGGTCGGGTCTAACATCGACCAATACCACAAGAATCCTGCCCAGCAGCGAGGATTGCTCGACAATCCCAAGAACCTGCCCTACAGGACTGAGATCAAGATCGGACCATTGACGCTCGACCTTGCTGTGGCAGCGATCATGAGCGAAAAAGGCGATTATCTAGGCAACGTCGTGGAGTGGGCGGACGTCAGCGCACAGAAAAAGGCGCAGATAGAAATTGATAAACTCATCGGCGCGGCGGCGGCAGGACAACTCTCCGAACGGATCAAGGCCGAAGAATTCGAAGGCTTCTTCAAGTCGCTCTCGGAAGGCGTCAACAAGATGCTCGATGCGGTCGTCACGCCCTTGCACGAAGCGCAAATGGTGCTCACCGCAATGGCGGCAAACGATCTCACCAAGACCATGACCGGTCATTATCAGGGCGAGTTCGAGCAGATGAAGAGCAGCCTGAACGGCGCCATGAACACGTTGAGCACGGCCATTTCGACAGTCCGGGATGGAGCGGAAAGCGTGACCGCGGGCGCCGAACAGATCACCAAGGGCAATGAGGATCTCTCACAACGCACTTCAGAGCAGGCCAGCGCGTTGGAAGAAACCTCGGCCTCCATGGAAGAGATGACCTCGACCGTGAAGCAGAATGCGGACAACGCAAAACAGGCCAACCAGTTGGCGATCGCGGCGCGCGACATCGCCGACAAGGGCGGGTCCGTGACGGTCCGCGCAGTGGAAGCCATGGGCGAAATCAATAAGAGCAGCAAGAAGATCGCGGATATCATCACCGTGATCGACGAAATCGCCTTCCAGACCAATTTGCTGGCCTTGAATGCTGCGGTGGAAGCGGCCCGGGCAGGGGAACATGGTCGCGGGTTTGCAGTTGTCGCCGCCGAAGTGCGCAACCTCGCTCAACGGTCGGCGACGGCCGCCAAGGAGATTAAGGGATTGATCAACGAATCGATCCAACGCGTGAACGACGGCAGCGAGTTGGTCAATCAATCCGGCAAGACGCTGGAAGAGATCGTCAGCTCGGTCAAACGTGTGACGGATATCATCGCCGAAATCACGGCGGCTTCCCAGGAACAGGCCCAGGGCATCGACCAGGTCAACAAGGCCATCATGCAGATGGACGAGACGACCCAGCAGAACGCGGCGTTGGTGGAGGAAACCACGTCGGCCAGTCAGTCGATGAAAGATCAGGCGCAGGAACTCATGCGTCAGGTGGAAGTGTTCAAGGTCGATACGAACGAAGGTCGTCGGGAGGCGAATCCCCGGCCCTCGACCGGAAAGACCGCGGTTAAATCGGGTTCCACCGCCTCGAAACCGGTCCTGAAAAAACCTGGATTTTTATCGAAACCCGGTGATGCCAAGGAGCCTGCCGGGGTTGCTGCCGGAAACGGTCACGACCGTCGAAAGAAGGACGACAATTTCGAAGAATTCTAGATTCCCCGCCGCGGGAGTGGGCATATTTTGCCCACTCCCGCGACGATCCTCACTTGTTTGTACCTGCGCTTTTCCTTCTTTCCTCCAGCCCGGAATCCCTCAAGAAACAGATCCTAACGACCGATATATGCAGGTGCGGGTGTGTTCGTACTGGATCAGCAAGGATAGTTCCGGTTGATTCCACCTTCTAGCCCCGGGACGGATCATGGACCTTAAAACAATCCTCTGGTACCTCGTCCTCTCCAGCCTGACGGTCGCCTATTTGGTTGTGCTGGCCGGTGTGCGAGCCGCCAAGTCGCACGATGTCTCGCACCATTCACATCGCATGATCGTGGGCTGCACGATCGTGGGCCTCTGGTTGGTGGCCTACGTCCTCAAACAAGCGATCTTCGGACGCGAATCATTCAAAGGCCCTGACAGCGCCTATTGGACCGTCTATGTGCCGGTGTTTGTCACGCACATGCTGCTTGCCGTCACGACCATCGGGTTGGGTGCCTACAACCTCTATATGGGCCTGCATCGCCTTCGATATGGAAGCGTCGGGGCCATGGTAGCCGGCATGACCACCCACCGGCGGATGGGCAACGCGCTGGTCTGGACGTTCAGCGGCACAATGATCACGGCCTATCTCGTCTATTTAATGCTGTTCGTCTGGTACCGGAGCTAACACGATGGAATACTCCATTACGAAGCAGGAATACGAGCGAATCCGCACCCTGCTGTACGACGAAAGCGGCATCTCACTCGGGGACACAAAGCAATCGTTGGTCGTCTCGCGCCTCACGAAACGCTTGCGCGATCTACAGATGGAGGACTTTTCCTCCTACTACGAGTATGTGACCCGGGATGAGAGCGGGGAAGAATTCACGCGTATGTTGGATCTGCTCTCCACGAACAAGACGGACTTTTTCCGCGAACCCAAACATTTTGATTTTCTACGCGAGCGCATCCTGCCCACGCTGGAACAGGACAAGCGCATTCGCATCTGGTCTTCCGCCTGCTCGACCGGCGAGGAGCCGTACACCATCGCCATGACGTTGCACGAGGCCGTCAAGAATCCGGCCTTGTGGAACTTTCAGATTCTCGCGTCGGACATCTCCACCCGCGTGCTGGCCCATGCCGCGAAAGGGCTGTACGCCGAGGAGCGTGTGCGGGAGGTGCCGGCCGACATCGTGAAACGCCATTTCCTCCAGGGACGCGGAGACAGCGCCGGGCTCGTCAAGGTGAAGCCGCACCTCTCCGCTATCATCAAGTTTCGCCGTATGAACTTGATGGACGACCGTTTTCCCATTAAAGCGCCTTTGGATCTGATCTTCTGCCGGAATGTGATGATCTATTTCGATCGTCCGACGCAAGAACGGCTGGTCAACAAGTTCTATCACCATCTCAAGCCCGGCGGGTACCTCTTCATCGGCCATTCGGAAAGCCTGCAGTGGGTGTCCCACCCGTTCAAGACCATCGCGCCGACCATTTACTGGAAAGAAGCCTGACCTGCATGACTCGTATCGACACCGACACCTTCTCACACATCCGGCGGATGAACGATAGCCGTTTCCCGACTGAAGTCGCCTGCATTCTCCCGGGCGAGTTTTTCGTGAGTCGGGAACCCATGGTGGTCTATACCGTGCTCGGTTCCTGCATCTCGGCCTGTGTCCGGGACCCGATCGCGGGCGTCGGGGGCATGAATCATTTCATGCTGCCGGCGCCGAAGGAGCACCAGTCAGGCGATGCCTGGGGAGGGGAATCCACACGGTATGGTTCCTTCGCGATGGAGCAATTGATCAACGAGATCCTCAAGCGCGGTGGAATGAAGCACCGGCTGGAGGTGAAGTTGTTCGGCGCCGGCCGGATTTATGACGGCAATATCGATGTCGGGGCCCGGAATACAGAATGGGTCCTCCAGTACCTCAAAACCGAAGGCTACGCGCTCGCGAAGAGCGATCTGGGCGACGTGTTCCCGAGAAAGGTCTACTACTTTACCGATTCAGGCCGTGTGCTGATGAAAAAACTGGAGCGGGTAAAGAATCGGACGATTGTCGATCGGGAGACCGAATACCAGCATCGGATCGAAGTCGAACCGGTTGCACAAGAGAACACTGTCACACTCTTCTGACATCAGACGAATGGTGGCGGCAGGCGGCAGGCCCTCACCACACAACCAGGAGATTCCTCGCCATGGCTAAGATCCGGGTTCTGACGATCGACGATTCTGCCCTGATGCGGCAGGTGCTGGCCGAACTGCTTTCCAAGGATCCTGCCATCGAAGTGATCGGCAGCGCACCGGATCCCTATGTGGCCAGAGAAAAAATCAAGGCGCTCAACCCCGATGTGCTCACGCTGGACGTGGAAATGCCGAAGATGGACGGGCTCACGTTTCTCGAAAAACTCATGCGTGGGCGCCCCATGCCTGTGATTATGGTGAGTTCGCTGACGGAAGCCGGTTGCCAGACCACACTGCGGGCATTGGAACTGGGCGCCGTCGACTTCATTACCAAACCCAAGATCGATCTCCGTGAAGGAATGGACAATCTCGCGGACGATCTGATCGCAAAAGTCAAAGGCGCGGCCACGGCTTGTATCCGGCGGGGACCCTCGGCATCCGGTCAGAACAGCGCCCGACCGACGGTCTTGAGTTCGGCCATGATCAAGACCACGGATATGATCATCGCCATCGGCTCTTCGACCGGAGGCACCGAGGCGGTCAAGGAGGTGCTGCAAGTCCTGCCACCCAATACTCCTCCGGTCCTGATCACCCAGCACATGCCGGAGCGGTTCACCAAAACCTGGGCTGATCGGATGAATCAACTGTGCCGCATCTCCGTGAAGGAAGCCGAGGACGGAGACAGCGTCCTGCCCGGGCATGCGCTGATTGCTCCCGGCAATTACCACATGACGCTGGTCCGCAGCGGCGCGCGCTATTCGGTCCGCATCAACCAAAACGAACCGGTCAATCGCCATCGCCCCTCGGTCGACGTCATGTTCGACTCCGTCGCGCAATATGCCGGCGGCAACGCGGTGGGTGTGATCCTGACCGGAATGGGCGGGGACGGCGCAAGGGGCCTTCTGCGGATGAAGGAAGCCGGCGCCTATACCATCGCCCAGGACGAGGCATCGTGTGTGGTGTTCGGGATGCCGAAAGAGGCCATTAAGCTCGGCGCCGCCGAGATCGTCCGGCCGCTCAACGAGATTGCGACGACTATTTTGACCCATGTCACCCGTGCCTGATCGTTCACCATTTTTTTCGCATAGAGGAGCCATCATGAAAATTACCCAGGAAATAAATAACAAGAAGGCGACCCTGAAACTCGAAGGCAACTTTACCTACACGCAGCGCAAAGCGTTTCAGGAGGCGTTGAAGGTGGTCTGCAGCGATCCCATCGAAGAAATCGTCATCGACCTGTCCCAGGTCGCGTTTCTCGACAGTGCGGCATTAGGGTTGCTGATGATCAGCCATCGGCAATTGGGAGCCGAAAAACGCAAGCTTTCGCTGGCCTATCCTCAGCCGACGGTTCGCCAGATCATTGAACTGGCGAATTTGCACAAGACGATCCCGATGATCGAGTCCGGGGTGTCGAGCCTGGCCAAGAAAAGCGCATAAGGCCGAGGCTGAGCCCGGGAGAGGAGCCGTATATGCAGATCGTTGAACGCCGTATCGGGCAGTCCATCATTCTCGATCTGACGGGAGAACTCAGCTACGCCAATCGCACCACGTTCAAAGCGGCGGTGGAACGGAGTAAGCGAGCCGGCTGTCGGCATCTGATTTTGAACATGCAAGGGGTTCGCTTTCTGGACAGTTCGGCGCTCGGCACGTTGGCGCTGTTGGCCCAGAGTTTTCCGGCCACGCAAGGCATGGTCAGCCTGCTGAACCCCCAGAGCTATGTCAAAGAAATCATCACCCTGGCAAATCTCCACCAGATCCTGCCGGTTTATACTTCGGAACAGGATGCCCTTGCGGGGAGCCGTCTTCCGGCGGCCGGATAACTCCGCTATCAGGAGCAACAGACGTGGCTGAGCCAGCGCATCGCATCGTGGATGAACCTCTTGCCGGGAAGGCCGCCAAGCCTACGCCGGTCATTCTTCTCGTCGACGACGATGAGATGACCCGTATCAGTATGGCCGGGCGGCTGAAACGGTTGGGCTACCGGGTCATCGAAGCCGACGATGGAGTCGCCGGATTGGCCGCCATCCGCGCACAGCGTCCGGATCTGGTGATTCTCGATTGGATGATGCCGGGTCTGGACGGCCCCAGCGTCTGCGAGGCGATCCGTGCGGATGGGGAGTTACGGTCCAGCCAAGTCGTGCTCATGACCGCACACGACCAGCCCGAACAAATTGCGGAGGGTCTCTCGCGCGGCGCCGACGATTTTCTCAGCAAAGCGGCGAGCAAGCAGGAAGTCCTGGCGCGGGTGCAGGCCAGCCTCCGATCCAATGCGCTGGTCCGCGAAATCGAACGCACGCGCGATGATCTCGATCGTTCTCATCGGCTGCTGTCCGCAAAGCAAGCCGAACTGGAAAGCGAACTGCAATCGGCCGCGGATTTCGTGCGCGCGCAGCTTCCTCTCCCCGGCATACCGGCTCCGGGAGTCAGCATGCAGTGGGCCTACCAACCGTCTCTCGCCTTGGGCGGCGACTTGTTTCAGGTCAGCGCGTGGGGCTCCGAGACGCTCGGGCTCTATATTCTCGATGCGTCGGGCCACGGTGTGGCCGCCGCCTTGCGTGCCGTTGCACTGATGAGTTTTTTACGTGAGGACAATCTCGCGAAAGCCGTCGGCAGTTTCGATCCGGGGGCTATCATCACGGAAGCGAACCGTCGGTTTCCGCTGACCCAGGACGGGGAATATTTCACCCTATGGGTCGGGCGTCTGCATCTTCCGTCGCGGACCTTATCGTATGCGGCAGCGGGGCACTCCGGCGCGTTTCTCCATTCCCTCCAAGGGGACTCGCAATGGTTGTCTTCGGCGAGCCTGCCGCTCGGGTTCGACCCGGCGATCTCGTTCGACAGTGCGACCGCACAATTGCTGCCTCGGGATCGTCTGTATCTCTTGAGTGATGGGATCTATGAAGCCCCGTCGCCCGCCGGGGAACTGTGGGGGAGGGATCGGTTGCAGGCCACACTAGAAAGGCACCGTACACACACGTTGGCGCACAGCATCGGAGATACCATGACCACGGCTCGACAATGGCTGGGGGGCGACATTTTCCCCGACGATGTGGCGCTTCTCGGCGTCGAAGTACTGGACGGCGGCTCGGCCTCGGCAAAGGAGAAGTCGTAGTGGAAGCTCAGCCCGTCATGGACCTGGCAGCCGCCATGGAACGGTTCGACGGCGATCAGGACTTATTTCTGACCCTGGCCGAGATGTTCCTCGATCGTTCGCCCGCCGCACTCGCGGCAATCCAGACCGCCCTCGCAGACAAGAATCTTCCGATGCTGGCCAAGGAAGCGCACAAATTAAAAGGATCGGCCATGGAGTTCTGCGCTCGCCCGACCGTGGCCGCTGCGGCGCAGCTTGAAGAATCAGCCCGACAGTCGGCCCTGAACGAGATGGCAGCGATCGGAGAGCAGGTCCATGCCGAAGTTCAACGATTAACGGCCGCCCTGCAGGTGATCATCGAGAAGGGATTTCCTTCATGACACGTCCCGCCGCAGCCAAAACGCTGTTGGTCGTGGAACCCTGTGCCGGAACGCTGGCCATGGTCATGGAACAGGCGAAGACTCGAGGCCTCTCGATCATGACAGCCCCTGATCCGCATGTGGCCTTGGCCATGATGGACATGGCGTCGCCGGATGTGCTCATGACCGACCTGTTTCTCCCTGAGCCGAACGGGTTGATGCTGATCCGCGAAACGCTCAAACGAAACGCACGGACGGCGGTGATTGCGACCACCCGAGCGGGGAATGAACAGGCTCTCCTCGAAGCTGTTCGAGCCGGTGCGGGAGATTGTCTGTACAAACCGGCCCGGGCAGAAGAACTCGGCGTGGCGCTGGATCGGGCGCTCCGGAGAATCCCTCAGACCATCGATGATGTCCCGGGTATCGAGCAGTTGGAGTATCGCCTGGTCATCGGAACCGATCCCGGCGACGTTGAATCCTGCGTGACCTGGCTGATTGAGAACACGGCCATGGAGCTGCCCGAAACCCAACGACTGCACCTTCGCACAACCTTGATCGAGCTGATTGTCAATGCGGTGGAACACGGCAGCCTGGAAATCTACTATCGGGAAAAACATGAGGCGTTGAGTACCGACCGGTTTGATGCCCTGATCGATGAACGGCGCCGCAACCCGCGCTTCGCCCAACGTCGCGTCATCGTCCGGGCGCTGTATGACAAGTTCCACCGCCGCATGCGGTATGCGATCACGGATGAAGGAAACGGCTTCACCTGGAACCGCTTCCTGACGCGATCGGATCAACCCTGCGACAGTCGCGACGCAAACGGGCGCGGCGTATTCCTCGCCAAGGCCTTCTTTCCCGATCTCACCTACAACGAGCGCGGAACCGAGGTCACGTTTTCTGTACCGCTGCCCTAGGGCGCTCAGTCGCCGGCACCCCGGCTTGACGCGCAACGTAACCACGGTTTATCTTCCCGTCGTCCATCTCATGTTCCTGTGACACGCTCACTTGTGAGGCACCCATGACTCGTTGCATGCGCCTGACGCTCTCCCTCGTATTCCTCTCCCTGTTAGCCGGGTGCAGTACCAGCGAATGGGTTCATCCCAACCGCCCGAAAGATCAATTCACGCTGGATTATAATAAGTGTCAAGCCGACACGCTGCGCGATCCCAAACTCCAACAGGGGATTCAGTTGCTCATCATTCAGGCCACCGAGCGCTGCGTCCAGAAACAGGGATGGCGTTTGGTGGAAAAAGAGTAGGCGAGCGCGTCTTTATCCTTTCCACGCAGATCAAGCCTCATCCCGGATGATTCGCTGCACATGCCACTTCGCCTGGCTGAGCGTTCAGCCGGATAACGGTTCGACTCGCAGGACCGCACCTCGGTGTCAATTCTCTCCCACTCGTGAACAGAACCGTTTTTGTTGACTGACGGGTCAGGCTCCGCTATGTACATGATGAGGTGGCCTTCGCCATGGCAGCCCCGTTGGTTTCACCACGTGCTTCCCGGATCAGCCGGGGCCGTGCATCGGAGTCAGGCCGTCTTTCAGCTCACCGTCTCTTGAGCATTGAACCTCGTCGCCCTGTCTCGCCGGCAAGGGCGGAATCGCAGATTGCACAAACCCAGACAGGATTAGATTTATGAAACGTATCGATCTCATCGCCGGCGCCCGGCCGAATTTCATGAAAATCGCGCCGATCATCGACGCCTTGAATGCCGCTCGCTCGAACGGCAGCGAGTTGCGCTTCCGCCTCATCCATACGGGACAACACTACGATCGAGCCATGTCGGGAAGCTTTTTCGAAGAGCTCGGCATACCGGATCCGGACATCAATCTGGAGGTGGGATCGGGGACGCAGGCCGAGCAGACCGCTGGCATTATGGTGAATTACGAACGGGTTCTGACGAAAGAGAAGAGCGACCTTTGTCTGGTCGTCGGGGACGTCACCTCAACCATGGCCTGTTCGATCGTGGCGCGCAAAATGGGCATTCCCGTGGCCCATGTGGAAGGCGGTATCCGCTCGAACGACTGGACGATGCCGGAGGAGATCAACCGCGTGGTGACCGATTCCATTACCAATTGGTTCTTCACGACCAGCGACACCGCCAACGAGAACCTGCGCCGGGCCGGTGTGACGGATGACCGGATCTTCTTCGTCGGCAACACCATGATCGACACGTTATTGAAGCAACTCCCGCGTTTGCGTCCACCGGCCTGTTGGAGTTCCCTCGCGCTGGAACCGAACCGCTACTTCGTCGTGACCCTGCACCGTCCTGCGAATGTGGATGGCGAGCAGCAATTGCTCGGACTGCTGAAGGCGATTGCAGACGGTACTCACGGGTTGCCGGTGGTCTTTC
>Ga0209582_1001560_pt1 | contig 10847 bp, 9 predicted proteins | sample KloWWTmetKNB5Kit_FD_187176 | JGI IMG/M metagenome (GOLD analysis project Ga0209582, IMG submission 187176) | Active sludge microbial communities from Klosterneuburg, Austria, studying microevolution and ecology of nitrifiers - Klosterneuburg... | ecosystem: Engineered > WWTP > Aerobic digester >...
AGAACAATCCCTCAAAGAAACAACCAAAGCAGAAACACCCCAGAAGGTATCAGAGCCTAATGTCGAAAGCGTAAACACGAAAGCAGCAGGTAGTGTTGGTGTAGTAGATGTGGAAGCTACGGCTAAAGCACTTGAAAATATTGCAAATAAAAATCCCGATGAAATAAATTCGTTAGCGGAAAAAACAGGTGTATTTTTTCACGGTTCAGATAGACATATAAAAGAATTTGACCCAAATATGATGTCTATGGACTATGGGCATTATCTGTCTATCAATCCAAATGTATCAGAAGGATATGGGGATGTTTTACACGCAATAAGTATAAAGGATGGGTTGAAAGGCTATCTGAATATGGAAGAGAAAGCATCAAAATCAGATTTAAAGAAATTAGGATTAGCCGAAGGGTTAAATATAACAGGGGAGGAAGCGTTAATAAAATCGAGAAACGAATCTGGCTCAAAACTTTCATTAGAGAAATATGCTGAAAGCAAGGGATTTAAAGGAGAGCATTACCCATCACAAAAACAAATTACTGCCTTTGACAGCAAAACATTAGAGGTAAAAAAATCAGGTGAATTTAAAAAAATAGTATCTGAATCCATTTCAGAAGCCTACCACAAAGCCAAAGCAGATGGCACTAACCCCGAACTTGTAAAAGCAGTAGAACAATCCCTCAAAGAAACACCCACCCCCAAAGGCAATACACCTAATGAAGGAGGGGAAGCAAAAAAACAATCAAAAACTGAAATTGAACGTAAGCAAGGATTCAAGATTGTCAATGGGGAAAGGGTGCAAAGGCAGGATAGGGTTCAGGCGGTAGAGGGGGATGCAACAACAATAGGCTTTTCTAAGAAAGACAAGCAGGAGGGCGTATGGGCTGTTGTGGACAACTCTGTAACACAACCATCACACAGAAGTGGCATTGAGAATCCGCTACACTTTTTGCCCGAGGCGCAGCCAAGAAATCGAGGAGGCATGGCTGTTTTAAAAAACGAGGCAAAGCAAAAGGCCGACAATCTTAATCCTGACGAACTTGGCGATAGCCCCAATGCATATTTCGGTGCGCCCGTTATTAATGAAAGAGGAGAGGGTGTACAGGGCAATGGAAGAATTGAGGCGGTGGATTATTATTACAAAAACTATCCAGATGATCCAAAGGGATACAGGGAGTTTGTAAGAAAGAAAGCCGCTGCACTTGGAATAGACGTTTCCTCTATTGAAGGGATGAAAAATCCTGTACTTGTAAGAATTGTTAAAATCGATGACGCAAGGGCTATTCAACTAGGTAATTACAAGCCCTCTGATTTAGAGGATGTGGTACAAAGGGGCGGAGGAGCGAAGGCTGATGCCGGAAGAATGAACGCAGAACAGGTGGATGCTGTTGCCGATATGCTTATTGCCAATGACGATGGTGATATGTCATTAAAAGATTTAATAAGAAAGTCTGGGGTAAAGATAATTGCAAAGCTACAAGATATTGGTGTTATCAGAGTCGACGCAAAAGAGCTTTATGTAGACGACAAAGGGCTAATAACACAAGATGGAATAGATCACCTGTACGGCCTGTTTCGTGCGATGATATTTAAAGATGCCTCTACTCAATTAGAGACGATGTTTGTTGCCTTACCAAGCAATATTCAAAAGGGGGTAGAAAGATCTATTGTTTCTATTTTAAGGCTTCCAGACAACAAGTCAATACTTCATGAGGTTCAAAATGCTATTGCAGGGCTTTATGAGTTTAATGGATTCAAGGAGGCCAATAGTGGACGTGCTAATTTTAGTCAGTGGGCATCTACTGCGGATGCTTTTAATCCTGCTCCAAACACAGTGTATTCTCCACTTGAATTAGAGATCATAAAAAGGCTTTCCAACACAACTACACAGGTTGCTGTCTCAAAGATGTTTAATGATTATTCTGATGCTGTATCAGATAAGGCAGGGAACATTTTTGATGCTCCTGTAATAGGAAAATCAAAATCCGAAGGGATAAAACAAGTATTTAATATAGACTACGATGAAAAACAGATTCAGGACAAACAAAGAGGCGACCAAAATGGCCAGAGGGCAGCTGAGCCACCAAAACAACCTGTGGCAGAAAAACAAGACCAGCCAATCGTTGAAGAAAACGGACAGCGACAAAGCCCTGGAGAAGAAGCTGGTGATCCCGAAGTTCTCGCCGAGTCAGTTACGCAGGATATCGAAAGCGAAACTGAAGCTATTGTCGAAGCTGACAATATTGAAGCAGTCGAGCAAAAATTAGAGGATATTGAGGCTATCGAGGATAAGATATATCCTGTCAAGAAAAAAACCAAAGCCGAGAAGCTTGCTGCTATTGATGTAAACAAAGAAACAGCCAAAGCTGATCTTAAAAAGTGGCTTGCCGACAAGCTGTCAAACAAGGGAAATGAAGGTCTTGACATTAAAAAGATGGGCGGACTTGATCATGACGCTATCATAGACATTGTAGTAGACGCCGTTGCAGGTCTTATTAAGGCTGGCATAGAAGTTCAGGATGCTATTAATACGGTTATAGCTACGCTGAAAGAAGGCAAGATGTTGGATGGGTTCTCTGAGGACAGAATTTTAGACTCTGTAAATATTCGTCTTGAAAATAGTGGCGATCAGGTTAATAAAACATTCCTTACCGACCGGGTGTATAGCAGTCAAACCGAAACTCATGTTAAAGAATCTATTGCCAAGCACGGGCTGACAAGAAATATTATAGGACACATAATAAGTGCCGATATAGCTAGTCAAATAATACAGGATATAGGTATTAAAGAGGCGGTAAAAAGGGTTAAGAATTATGAGATTGATGGCGGCCCTGCTGCTGAGATTATAGGTCACCAGATTGTTGACTTTAGCAACAAAATGGAAAGGTCTGTTACGCCAGAGGAGTTTAATAAATGGCTTGAAGAGAGAACATCTTTGATGGTTTATATGGATGCAAGGCTTCTTTCTGGTGGTCAGTTTGCTTCACAGATGGCTAACATATACGAAACCTCTGAGTTTAATTACACCATAGAAAGACAGATAGATGAGTTTAAGGCGGTCAACAAAGGAGAAATTACCCCCGATCAGGAAGCTAAGTTAAGAGAAATTGATAAAAAATACCGTGCTGCAAGTAAACTTGTTGCTGATCTTGAAGAGCAGATGAAGCAAAGGGAGGAGCAGGTTCTTGTTGATAATATCAAGCGTGAGATAGAATACCAGGGGATAATTGAAGCGCTTGAAAAAAAGGCCGGGAATAAAAAGACAAGCGGAAGATCATTAATAAAAGAGGGGCTTAGCGACCTTCGGGCAGCCCTTGGAGACAGAAACAACCCTTTGATGATGGGCGTTCCTGTTAATAACGTGCTATCTGCTTTAAGCAAAATAGGTCGTGGTCTTATACAGGAAGGCGTAGCAACGGTAAAAAATGTTGCAGTCAAAATAAAAGAATACTTAGACTCTAGTGGAATAAAAGGTATTGACGTAGGCCTGTACGCATCTGACATCGAAGCCAAGATGAGCGCCGAGGTGGCTGTTTCCTCTACTCCTGACAGGCTAAAGATTCCATATAAGAAGATTCGTAGCATTGTTGAAGGTGGTGCCGAGGATATTGATAGCATTGTCTCTGAGCTTAAAAATGATTATCCCGATGCTACAGACAGGGAGATACGTGATGCTGTTTCGGGCTACGGTAGAACACTTGACCCTAACATGGATCCTGTCGAGGTTAAACTCCGCAAGGCAAAAGAAGCCGGCAGGGTTATGTCAGCTATGGAAGATGTTTCTGTTGGGAAAAGACCAAAGAAAAGTGGGCAGCAGAGAGAAAAGCCAACACCAGAGCAGCGTGCAGCCCGTAAGAAGTTAAAGGAGTACATGAAGTCCCTTCCGATTGATTTAAAAACTCAAGAGAATGACTTAAAAAATTCTTTGGATAGGAAGAAGGCTGCCATAAAAAATAGGATCGAAGACCTTGACAGAGAAATAAAAGAAGGTAGGAAGATAGATAAAGATGGCAAGCCAAATTTAACTGATAAGGAATTGACAGACCTTCAAGAGGAGTTAAGGGTTATGACCCGGCTCCATGATGAGCGGTTCGTGGCTGAAAATATACTAGAGGCTACCCAAGATGCAATCGCTGCCAATGAGAAGCGGGCAAAGGATCTTGAGGATAGGATTAGTAAAGGTGAGCTTGTGAAGGACAAGCCGAGGTCTTTAATAGATCAGGAGAACAAAGATTTAGTAGCATCGAAAGAAAAGGTTAGGGAGCTTAATGATGCACTAAGGCAACTAAAGGAAGAGGCAGGGATACTAGAGGAGCAAAGGCTAAGGAGGGCAATCGCTGCCAATGAGAGGCTGATAGAGGACTATAATTTGCGTACCAAGCACCAGGTTGTCAAGAAAAAGAAGATTCGTGTTATTAATAAGCATCCGGTTAATGATCTACTTCAAAAGAAATTAGATGACGCTATCTTAGAGAAACTATACGCAAAAGAGGAGTATGACACGATGCGTCATAAGCAGGAACTAAAAAACAGGGGTGATGGGCAAAAGCTTCTTGATGGATCACTGGAGGCATGGAGCCTGACAAGGATTTTGATGGCTGGTTTTGAGGCTTCATTTGTTTTCATTCAAGGTGCCGCCCTAACGATAAAAGGAGCAGCAAGGTATCCGTTTATTATTGCAAACAGAGCGCTAAGGGCATTTACCAAAAATGAGAAGATGTCTTTTGAAGACCCTTCCGGAGTGGCAGAAGCGCTAAGGACGGCTGCTAAAAACTTTGCCTCCGAGAAGGCCGGCGAAGACTGGCACAAGATGCTTCATAAACAGGAGTATTACCCAGAGCTAAAGGATTCAAATGTTGAAATAACTAAGGTCGATGCCCTGCAACAGGCGAAGGATGAGTCTTATGCCAGCGGATGGATTCATCATGTATGGAACATGCTTGGCTGGCCTGTGGCTAAACCTATCGAGCTGTTATTACCAAGAACAGAGGCAAACAAGAGATGGCGTAATGTCAATCCAATGAAAGCACTTGGAAGGGCTACTGATGCATACCTTAACACACTGAGGGTAAGGGAGTTTTTAAGGGGTCGGGAGATGTTACATAAAGAAGGAAAGACTATCAAAAGCGATCCAGGAGAGTTTAAGGCACTGGGGGATATGGTCAATACACTTACCGGAAGGTCGAAACTTGGGAAGCTGGAGTTTGCCGCTAAGGGGCTGTCTGCTGTTTATTTTTCGCCAAAAAACACTTATTCTGTGTTAAAGCAGACTGTTTTTGCTCCGTTTTGGATACCTTTTGGACTTCATGCCAAAGGCACTAAGTGGAATCGTGCTTCGGCGGCTCAGAAGCTGGCTGTCAGCAACCTGATGACATATTATACTACCGTGGCTGCCGGGGTGTTCTTAATGGGCATGGCAAGAGACGATGAAGATAAGCCGGTATTTTCTATCGAACTGGATCCAACATCAACGGATTTTATGTCGTGGACAATAGGCGACAGGCACTATGATCCATGGTCTGGACGCAAGCAGCCCATTGTTTTAATGGCAAGGGTACTTACCGAGATCCTTACCGACAAAGGTGGAATAAAAACACTTGACGGAGAAAGAAAGCATATAGGGGCTGATTCAAAAAGTACATACTGGGCTCTAATAAAGAGATATTTTTCTAATAAGATGCACCCATCGGCTACTCTTTCAACAAGGCTAGCCGACCAGATAAGGAAGGAAAAGGATGGGGAAGTTGTTTATACGGATGAATATGGCAATGAGGTGATGAACAAAGAAGAGGCTTTGTCTTACGTCACGGCAATGTATTGGAGGTCTGTCTGGGAGGTTCAGCAGGAGGACCCTGTACTGGCAGAGCAGTTTTTGCTTGCTACAGGGTTTTTAGGTATGCCCTCAGCCGGAGTGTATGGTGCCGCTGAGCCGAAAGTAAAGATTCCGCCAAGAAGGGGAGGCAATAAAATATCGGCAGAAGAGGCTCAGATGAACAGGGAGATGGCAAAAGAAAACCGTGAGTTTGCAAGGGAGAACAGGGCAGAAAGAAGAACACGCGATAGAGACCGATAAATAGATGTTGAAAAAAAATATTATTTACTTGTATTATTCAAATAAAGTATTGTATTTTTCCAACTAAATAATAAAATGTTAGCTCTGAATAACTAAGCAAATCCCAATAGGATATGGCAGCAACAGTAAACCTTACCGTGACTAAAATAGACTCAACGGTCTACTCCACGGCGGTAACAATGGCTATTAACCCTGAAAACATTATTACGCTAATGACTCAGGCCAACAACACAGTAGAGGTAGCGTATTATGACCCAACAAAAGTTAAGTTGGTAAAGCTTGAGACTACAACTAGCGTAAACACTATTTTTGCGGCAATACCATCTCCGCTTCTTGTTGGAGTTTACACCATCGGAACTACCACAATGAACCGTCCAGTTGTATTGAACAGAAACAACATGTCTATCATAACGGGTGCAGCCAATCCGTACCTGATCCAGTATAATATGGGTGAGCGCACTGTTGTTAACAACAAAGAGATTTCGGCATTTATTACACCATCGGCTATTTCTGAAACCATCACATCGGCTTCACAGACCAATAAGACCTTCCGGGTAGCTACAGACCTTACAGCGACATTTGTTGCAGGACTTGCTTTTAGAGTAAGTGGGTCAACAGGGGGTGCGGCAACGGGTAACGACAAGCTGTACACCGTTGTTTCGTCTGCTTATACTACCTATACCACTATAACGGTACGGGAAACTATTCCAAGTGCAGCAACGAACGGAACTATTATAGGTGCATAATTTAACTAGCCCCGATAAAAAGGGGCTTTAATTTAAAATAAGTTATGGCAAATAATAAGAACTCAATATTTACAAACCTTACCGATGCCAAGGACACTTTCCCGTTCTCTTCCGTAGGGACAGGCGCCGTGGCTATTGCTCAGGGTAGCACGAATGTTGTTGGCACAGGCACTCTTGCCAGGTCAGAGGCAAAGGCGGGGGATTACCTTGCTGACTTGCCTAATGATGAGATCCGAAAAATTATCCTCATATCCTCAGACCTGTCATTCTCTATCGAGAAGCCGTTCAGCAATGCTTTTGGTATAGCCTCTACCGATACGATCACGGACGTAGATCAGGGTTTGAAAACATTTACTGTCGCTGGCGACCAGACACTTACTTATACAGCGGGAAGCAAGTTTTATGTCACTGGCTCTACCGGGAATGACGGGCTTTACACCGTTGATTCAGTAAGCTATGGTACGGCAACCGAAATAATTGTGTTGGAAGCCATCCCTGATGCAACAGTAGATGGTGACATCTCGTTTGCCACTTCGCCAGTCTATGTTCCGTCCTCTGAATACTGTGAAATCGGATTTTCCATCCTTTCAACGGCTGCTGCCGGAGAAATTGATGGCAATCCGCTTCCTCCTGGCATTGGTGTTACGTGGGGTAAGACCGGACGTACAAGATCGGCTAATATGGATATGATTGATCCATTCATACTGGATGCTACCGGTACGGTTATTTACATACAGGCATTAAAATAATTGCTTTATGATAATTCCCGTTGGTGGACTTCCATACATAGAGTTTGAGGGGTTGATATCTCAATCTTCTACTGATGCTCCGACTATTACATGGTTGAATCCGGGTAAGGGAAGGACGATTACTCCTGCGTATGTAGTTCCTGGATATTATCGACTTGATTCAGATGTGGCTTTTGATGCCGCAAAGACAACTTTTGAAATTACAAATAATACCGGTATTTCTACCACAGAGTTTTTCGTGAATTGTGGCGGAGGCGCTATTAATATATTCACGTATCAAGCCGGGCTTGATACGGACGGATTGTTATTAAATATACCATTCTTAATAAAAGCATATTCATGATTATTCCAATAGGTGGTTCGGGTGGAGGAGGGGGCTCTACATGGTTTAACGTTGTTATTGTTTCTGGATCTGGATCTTCTGTATCAACAGATAGTCTTTTGTCAAATATCACATTAGACCTATCGGCTGGTGGAACAGTTCTGTCAGATTGTACTTTTATCGGAGCGGGAGAAACACTTGTGTTCCCTGCTGGCTACACCGCAACAGGCAAAACCTTCATCTCCGGAGTATCAAGCAATTTTGAGTATGAACTTGATTTGAGTGATACAGCTATCTACAATGCTACCACTGCCGCCGATGGATGGGGGAAAATTACAATGCCAGCCGGCCTTGGATGGGTCGGCTCATTTACACTTTCAGGAGCATTTTATGAGTTAAGCGAAATTGCAAATTTTGCTCCCTATGCAGGCTATGCAACATTTAAACCTGATGCTATAACAGGCGGCTCAGTAGCAATACCGAAATATGTTGGTGGAGCTGCAAACACAATTATTAGAGCCTTTACAACTCAAGTGCCAGGCACCTACGGGGTTGTAATGGACTATGCAAGCTCAACAAATTACAGTGAAATATTAATTAAAAAACAGGGAGACGTTTTAATACTGGAAAAAATAAACAACTGCAATGAAACAGCGGGATATTAATAATTAAACAATTTAAAAAAAAACAAAAATCATGTCAGCACCCACACAAAAAGAATTACTCATTGATGAAAAATTTTCTACTAACCTGTATTACTTCGGACTGTTAATGTCAAAATGTAATGGCTCGGTTCTGATAATGGCATCAGAAATTAGTGCTATTGCAGCCCTTGAACCGACCGACCCTGAAGAGTGCATTTTACTTTGGATTGAAAACCAGTAACCAATGGGAACAATCCGAAACATAACTCCAAAATCAGAAAGCAAATTTTCTTTAAAGAAAAAACTTTCTATTGCAGCGGCACTTGCTGCCATTGCAGCGGCTACATACTTCTTTTATACACCTACTGGACATCGTTCAGTCTACGGGAATAAGGTAAGCGAATACATCACAACCGAAGCAGGGCGAAAAGCAGAAGTCGCTTGGCTTGTCAAGAAAGGATTCAACGCTTATGTTGGATACGGGGTGAGGGAATATTTGGTTTCAAATCCTGCTTGGGTTCAAGACTTTGTTTTGAAATGCAGACGTGCAGGTATCAGAGATGTTGGCTTTGTGTACGGCTCTGAAAGTTCAGTTTTAAATGAACTGGATAAATACCAGAAGCGATGCACCAATGACAGCACAAAATTCTCTTTTGTTGTTTCAGAAATTGAGCAGTATCAAAGTGATGGTAACAGGCCAAAATTCTACACAACATTAAGAGTAGTTTCTGCTTGGGGCTTGCAAAATAAGGTGAAGCGGTATGTATACCAAGGTTGGCCTAACCAAGCGGATTGTGATTCGATTGTAAAATATTCAGACCGGGTTTATCTTCATGCATACGGAAAATACCACACATCTACAGATGTAGGAGCTTGGATTTATGGATACACCAAAGGACGAACGGCAATGTTTGCGGACTCTAAAAAAAGAATGAGGGGTGAATCAGGTGAAGATTATAACACAACAATCATCTATTCCTGCGAAAATCCCGACCCAACTAAAACTCAATTTGGAGCGAAATATTTCCTTACCAAAAGCGTAGGAGAATTAAATGGCAGTTTTGATACATACTACAAGTTGCACGCTCCTGCCTCAACAAAAGATAATATCCAGATCGGCGGGTGGGTCCTGTTCGTTGAAGATCAATTTAAAAAGATACAACCATAATAAACAATGTCTTGGCTTATGGATCATATTGATTTTGGAGAAATCATAAAAGTAATTCTAACCGTCTTGGGTAGTTTCGTCGTATACTACCTAAAAAAACTTGTCGAAGAAGTTGGTGTAATAAAAGATTGGATGCAAGGTACGGCAGTTCAGGTAGGTTCACACGAGAAAAGATTAGATAGGCTCGAAGAAAGAGTTAATGAATTTTACGGAAAAGGATGATTCACAAAAAAGGATGGCTTAAAGATAATGTAACATCCGTTCTTGCTATTATATGGACATTAGCGGCTGTTGGCATTTTCTATTCTATCCTTTACAAAGAGATAAAGGCTGATGATAATACGACTAATCAGCTTATGCAGGGAATCTTTGGTATCAGCATGTTTATCCTTGGTTATTATTTTGCAGCTTCAAAAGGAATCAATGATCATTTGAAAAAACAGGATGATGAAACAATTACTTCTATTACATTAGCAGAATCAAATCCGGTAACGGAAGAAAATAAATCAATTAAACCTTAAATACACAAATCATGAAAATCAAAACACTATTACTAGGAATTTTGCTTACGTTTTCCCTGTCATTTATAGGGACATCTTATCAGACGCTTCAGGCGCAAGATACACCTCAAGCTCCTGAAGCTGTAGTTGTTGATCAACCTGCAATTGTAGAGGTTTCAACAGATACTCCAGCGGACACTGTAGTAGTCACTGATCCAATTACCCAAGCCGATGTAGCTCAGTCTTACTTAAAGTATTTTGCCAATCCAGTTATGTTTATGATGTTGGTCGTACTCTTAACAGGACTTTTATCTCGCGCTATTAACCTAACAGCCGCATGGAAGATATACTCTTCATGGATAATTGCAGCCGTACTTGGAACAATTGGATCATTAGCCTCTTGGGGAATGTTTATAGGAATTGATGTTTTACATTCAATTATTTTAGCTCTTTCTGCTGCTGGATTTACAAACGTAGTTTACGCTGCTTCCGGTGCATTTACTGGAATAGAAGGAAAAAAGTCTTAAAAACACTGTCCTCATGTCAATGATATTTGGTGTCATAGCTGAATTGCCCGACGTTATTGATATGAGGACTTTCAAAAAAAAGAAAGCCATGAAAAATTCTCCCTTACAATTTTACAAAAGCAAA
>Ga0209582_1001563_pt1 | contig 10840 bp, 7 predicted proteins | sample KloWWTmetKNB5Kit_FD_187176 | JGI IMG/M metagenome (GOLD analysis project Ga0209582, IMG submission 187176) | Active sludge microbial communities from Klosterneuburg, Austria, studying microevolution and ecology of nitrifiers - Klosterneuburg... | ecosystem: Engineered > WWTP > Aerobic digester >...
AAAATCCGGCGACGTAGTCGAAACTTTAAGAAAGACAAAGCAAGAATGGTTGAAAACAGACTATATAAACTCTAAATACAATGATGAAGAGGAGAAAATCAACGAATTAGCAAACGAACTGATGTCAATAAATAAAGTTCCGGAATCTATTGCTGCCTTCAATTTGGGCGACATGCTCCAAAATAAAAACTTAGCCAAAACAGATACTTACTCCGATGTATTGACAATATCAGGGAATACATTGAATTCAATGTTTAGCATTACGAAGGAGGAAAATCGTGTAAAACTTCCGGAGAATGTAAGGTCACAGAAAATGGACAACCCTATTGAGAATTAAAAAGTTATATTTCTTTTTAGGTTAGATTTATGAATTAAATACGCAAATTTTTTTCGGTTGGTGCGAGTTTTTAACTCGTGACCTTTCGAAGCTATCAACTTTTTTTACCTATGGACCCAAGTAAATAGCAAATAAAGTAATTTCATTATTTCGAATATAAGCATTAAGAATACGACTAAAGTCCATTTAGTTCACATTTTCACTGCATCGACGAAATCCAGCGGCAATCTATTCAGTACACAATTAATAAACCCAATATAAGTGAATCCTCTCCACCTTCAATTGCCTTTTGTTATAACTCAGACCCAAAAAAAGCGCAACGTTATTTATCTTTATGTTTTCAGTTTTTTACCTAATTTTAGCATATGAATACTATCATTAAAATATTGCAAGGATGTTTACTAGTAAGTATCTCAGTGCTCATTTCCTGCCAGTCAAAACATTCTAAGGCTTACATTGAAAATGATGTTGCTTCTCCGGCTGATTCTTTTGAAATGAAAGATGATCAAAATATTCAAACAGATACGGTTTCTAAATATAGCATGGTGAGCGACGACGGATTCTTCCTCATGGACAATTCAGGCAAGAAAATATATGAAATTTTTCCCTATGACAATGGACCTGATTATGTCTCCGAAGGATTGCAGCGCATCATTAAAGATGGAAAAATCGGATATGGAGACCCTATTTTGGGAAAGGTAATAATACAACCAATATATTCATGTGCCTATCCCTTTGAGAATGGCCGAGCCAACGTAAGTATAGATTGCACAACGATTACTGATGGCGAACATTCAATCTGGGAAAGTAAGGAATGGATGTATATTGATAAGAATGGCAATAAAGTCGAGGATTAATTAGTTACTTCATTACACTAAAAACCATAGCATCATGCTTGTATTTATTATACATTGTTGGATAATAAGCTTCCATCCATCACCGGCAGATTCAGATCATCTTTTCTTCTTGCATAATAGATATCTGGAATCAAATGACCTAAATAGACCACATGATGTCTATGGCAAAATGGAATACAACGAGATCATCACAGCATTTAAAGCCAATGGATTCGAAGTTCACAATGAAATACGTCCTACAAATACCGACCCAAAAGTATACGCTCAAAAAATAAAACTTGAGATTGAAAATCTGATCAGTTCAGGAGTATCCCCTGATCACATTACTGTCGTGGGAACATCCAAAGGCGGCTATATTGCTCAGTATGTCTCCACCTATCTTGCCAATCCTGAAGTTAATTTCGTGTTCATCGCCAGTGTGATGAAAGGAGATGAAAATACATTTCCGGAGATCAATTTCTGCGGAAATATTTTGAATATTTATGACCTTTCTGACACCTCCTTTGTTTCGGGGATTAAAAGAAAAGAAACGTCAAAATTAAAGATAAGCCGATATCAAGATATTGCCATCAATACCGGATTGAGTCACGGCTTTTTATTTAAAGCGATGAAAGAATGGATCGATCCGACAGCACTATGGGCGTATAGAAAATATGATGAAATTCATGAATAAGGCCATCTATACAACCATTCTTAAAGTGATTTCTATCATCGAATAACAAAAAGTATGAATTTAAATCAGGTAACAGTTCCTAGTCATGATTTGGAAATTGCCATACCATTTTACGAAAAATTAGGCCTGAATCTCATCGTTAAAGCCCTCCCCCACTATGCCCGATTCGAATGTCCGGATGGAGAAAGTACATTTTCTTTGCATCAAGTCGATCAAATAAATCCTAATAATGACATCTGGGTATATTTTGAAGTCGACCAACTCGATCAAAAAGTAGCTGAATTAATTAACCTTGGAATTCAATTCGATGAGATGCCGGAGGATAAATCGTGGCTGTGGCGTGAAGCACGGCTCAAAGATCCGGATGGAAATCAACTCATCTTGTACTATGCAGGTGAGAACAGGAAGAATCCTCCGTGGAGGGTGATGGGGATGAGTAATGAGTAATGGGTAATGGGTAATGGGTAATGGGTAATGGGTAATCGCCAAGTTGTCAAATTACTTTTAACTCCATCTCTGCTGCTTATAAAATCCGTGTAATCTTTTAATCCGTTTAATCCGTGATTCTGACAGATGAGTAATATGTAATGGGTAATGGGTAATAGCGCAAAGATGTCTATTTACTTTAACTCCATCTTTGCTGATTTTAAAATCCATGTAATCTTTTAATCCGTTTAATCCGTGATTCTGACAAAAAAGTAATCAGTAATTCAATTCATTTTTAGTACTCTTTCATCTTCGCACTACTGATCAACCTGGAAACTTATATTATGAAATAAATGACCTTTGTGGTAAAAAATCTTCCCCTAAAATCAGTTCACTCCTAAAATAAATTCCTCCACATAGAAAATATTTCTCAATTAACTTGCGTAACCAAATAGTTACACTTATATTTGTAACCGAATAGTTACAAATAAATATATCATGAGACGAGATGTTTACCAAGCAATAGCAGACCCAACCAGACGCGACATCATAGGCATGCTGGCATATGAATCGCTTAATCTAAATGCTATATCTGATAAATTTGAAATCAGTAGGCCTGCCATCTCTAAGCATATCAAAATACTTACAGAATGTGGACTAATAACAATTGAGCAAAAAGGAAGAGAACGCTTTTGCATTCTTCAACAGAATCGCCTGGACATTGTGAAAGATTGGATCGAAAGTCACAAACAATTTTGGAATGACAAACTAGATGCTCTTGATCAACATCTTTCAAAATAAATAAATCAAAACTCAACTAAAATGGAACACAAACCTATTATTATCGAAAGAACTTTCAAGACAACCCCTTCCAAATTATGGAATGCATTGACGGACAATAAGGAAATGAAGCATTGGTACTTCAACCTAGAAGACTTTAGAGCAGAGGTCGGATTTCAATTTCAATTCAGTGGGGGACCTAGCCCAGACAAACAATATCTGCATCTGTGCGAGGTAACTGAAGTAATACCGGAACAAAAACTAACATACAGCTGGAAGTATAAAGGATATGCGGGCATTTCCTTTGTTAGTTTTGAATTATTTCCGGATGGAGAAAATACTAAATTGAAACTTACACATGAAGGACTTGAATCATTCCCTAATGAAAATGCCGACTTCGCAAGACACAATTTTGAAGAAGGATGGGACAGTATTATTAATGAATCACTTCAGAAATATCTTGAAAATTAATTTCAATATTTCAGTGCTTTAAAAACCTTTATACAATCCATCATCTGAGCGTTCAATTCCCTCCAACTTCAGTTGGTGGAAAATATCAAATAAAATTGCTTATTTAATAACCTTGAATAAAATCACAAACCATTTCAATTAAACTCAATAAAATCGGTAAATTCCTATAACTTCGATATTTAAATTAATCAACATTGAATAATTAATCCGTCGGATAAAGCCAGCAGCAATTTATTTATTCTAATATTATTAAATTTAATCTTGGATGAGTGATTCTATTGTTCGATTTGCATCTGATTTAAATCAATCAAAAAATCTACTTTTCATTAAGGTCTCAATAGAACTCAAAACTCATTAACAAACATTAACATATATAATTATTTACAATGTGTATATTCTTGAATTTCCTTTTTAAGCTAGGAAAGATTAAATTATTCTTATAAAAGAAAATTATTTTATACGGTATTCTCAAAAAAATTAAATTTTTAATAATACATCATTTTTCATTTTTCATTTTTCATTTTTCATTTTTCATTTATTTGTACAAATAATTTAACATTTGAAAAGAAATATTTTTCAGATATTACATTTATATTAAGATAGGCAATTAAGCAAAGCCGAAAATAGCATTACAATTAACCATTTTTTTAACCACCTTAAACCCAAATATTTTTTAAATACTACCTAACAAATTTTTTAATTACCTTTTTAACACACAACTTAATTCTTACTAGTTTATTCATTGAAATAAATGAATAGAGCATTGCACTGATTAAAATCTAACAATACCTCATCATTGTACATGTCATAATGTGCTTACTACTGTGATGCGCCTATCTTAATTTTTTTTAACTTTTAATAAAATTTTCTACAAATGAAAAATATCTCTAAAATACATCTATATAATGGCATTAATATGTCATTCATTTTAACTTTAATGATTATTTTCACTCTAAACTTAACATTTTATCTACAAAGTTATGGCCAAGAATTTCTTAATCCTGGGTTCGAGGAATCATTTTCTTCAGAAGCCTGTGATGATTGTGATGAAGGATTGGGTTGCATAGTTGGCTGGTGGAATTATTTACCTCACAATTCAAATTTCACTGGATATCGTTTTGTTTATGACTATGATTGCACAGGTAATCGATCTGGAGTTTGTCAAGGCGATTATGGTTTGAAATTTTATCGAAACACTCTGGATATTCATCAACCAATTCAATTTGGGTCGGCCGTAGCTACTAGAAATCCATTTTATGGCACTGAAATTAAGGAAGAAGAATATGTGATTAAATTTAATGGGTTTTATAAACAGATACACATAAATGCAGTACCATTATTCCTTCAAATAAGCGGAAGCGAAACTGCTTTTGAAGATTTAAATCCAACTTCTTGGATTGGGGAATCTACAAAGAAGATTACTTCCACCTTTTGTAATAATTACGAAATGTTTTTAGGCCGAAACGGGAAGGATCATTTATATGAAGAAAGTTTAGACGAATTTAAATACTTAGTATTTATGTATAATTCAGGTTCTTCACCTGCTATAGAAGAAATCGTTGAAAGAACAGATCCAGCAAGCTCTTCAGACAATTTGACTGTGATCGATGAACTTTCAATATGTAAACCTGTCAATATCTCTGTCGATTATAATTGTGCAAATAATATTGTTTGCTTTAGGTTTGACTTTGACGAATCATGTCATTTATTCCCTTCAGGAAAAGCTGATGGTGGGGAATATAACAACAAGATGATATTATATGTTGATGGAAATAAACAATTTGAGAAGAATATATACGAAGATACAGAATTTTGTTTGGATGATCTCGAGGCTGGTACACATACATATGAGTATTTTCTCGAATCATATTTCAATGCGAGTGAATATTGGACACTACAAGGTCCTGCTGATCCTGATGATTTCGTAAATGATCCTTTTGCAGGGACATTTAATGTCGTAGGAGGAGCTAGCGCTGACATTATAATCAGTTCTAATACCACTTGGGATGCAATGTCGGTGCCTAATGGTGGAGTGGTTAAAAACGTGACAGTGGAGGATGGCGCAACATTAACGATCGAGTCTGGAACGGTTGTTAAATTTTGCCCTGGAGCAAGACTATTAGTAGAAGCGGGGGCAAAATTAGAGTTAGATGGGAAGTTGACTTCATTAACTGATGAAGGGTGGAAAGGAATAGAAGTAGATGGTTTGCCAAATTCAGTTCAAAATCCTACTACTCATGGCGTTGTTGATGCAAGTATAACTTCAATCATTGAAAATGCTGGAGTTGGTATTTATGCAGGCGCCACTGCTGCCAGAGCAGGTGGAATCATTAATTGTTACGGATCTACTTTTCATAATAATAGGATTGGTGTAGTTGTTGCAAATTATAAAGCATTTAATGATATCTCTTCATTCGAATTATGCAATTTTGAAACAGATGGGGACTATAAACTTAGCGAAAATATGGTTTATGATGTCAGGTTAGTTTATGGAAGAGGTGTATCATTTGAGAATTGTAGTTTTGAAAATAGTGTATTATTGAAATCAAATAAGACTGTCAACGGCAGTACAAATTATGGTGCAGGCATTTTTTCCATAGCTAGTGGTATGGAGGTAAAGGGTTGCTCATTTACTGGTTTAAATTATGGTGTATATTTTGGTATCAATGGTTCTAAAACATATAATGCTTCTATAATTGGGTCGACCTTTACTTCATGTCTGAACGGCATCGTTAATTTAGGTAGAGCAAGTGTTTTTATTAATGATAACAGATTTGAAATGGATGATGATATTCCGACACAAAGTCCGGCTCCTCAAGTAGGAATTTACTTATATTCTTCCATATTAGGCCAAACGATAGAGCAGAATGCTTTTGTCCGAAGTAATGAATATTCAAGATATTCGATTGGAGTTTTAGCAGGATATACAGGGTCTTATTACAATAGGATCAATGAAAACACTTTTACCGGACTTGACATGGGTACAGAAACCTATGGCAAAAATGGAGAACTTATTGAAAAATATGTATCCGGATTAACTTATACTTGTAATGAATTCGCCGATATAACAGACTATGATTTTTATATTAAATACCCCAATAATGGTTTGTATGGAATGAATCCGATTCAATCTAATCCTGGATTGTTAGTAACTACACCATATCATTATGGTGCTCAAAATATATTTAGCTATTCAGGTTTTGATATGAATCGACATGATTTTGACAATAAAAACGTTGATAAGCCAATAAAGTATTATTTTAAAACTGAATCTGGAACAAGATATGAGCCTTATTTTTTCACTCCTGTTGGTGTCGAAAAAATTGAAATTAATCAGACAAAGGCATGTCCAACTTCCTCTTTTTTTAATAAATCATATTCTGAACTTTCTAACGAAATAAACACAGCAAAATATGAACTCGATCTAATTGGAATTGCACTTGAATCAGAAACAGATTCTTTAATAATTGATAGCTTGCAAAAAAATGCAGCATATTACAGTTTTGTGTTGCAAACATCAGGTGCAGATTTAATTGAAGTCCTTGACTCCAATCAGGCTCCATTGGATACGATAATTCATTGGTTGGATAGAATTGACCTTTTGGGAGCGGATCTGATGATTGCTGAGCGTTTAGCAGATGCGGGTCTGATTACAGATGCAAAAGACAAACTTGATGATATATTAATTGGATATGACTTAACCACTGAAGAGGAGGATGATATTTTAGAGTTAAAAGATATTTATGACCTTCCAGAATATAACAATCCGGATTCTATTTCTTCAATAAATATTAATGGTTTACGAAGTCTTATATTTCATGGACCACTCACGAGTGGGGTTGCAAGAACAATACTAGGAATAAAAGGAGAATTCTATGATTTACCATATTTCTTCGTCGGTGATACGATCTTACCACGGAAATCTAAAGTTGAAAATAATTATAAGGATATAAAGCTTTATCCAAATCCGACATCAGGGGTTGTAACCCTGATAGTTGAAAAAGAAAATGAGCATTCAACAATTTGGATTTATGATATGTTTGGCAATCAATTACTACGACAGAAATTAAATATTGGAAAAAACTTAATAAATATAGACAAATCAAATACCGGAATCGTTATTTATAATATATTTAATGAGCAAGGTAAAATGATAAAATCAGGCAAACTCATTACAATCAAGTAAGCCAAATAGGCTCGGGTGTATCGCCCGAGCCTATTTATTATTTTATCCTTTAATTCTACTATCATGAAATTATATATTTTATTTTATTTTACAATATTTGCTATATCTCTAAGAGCACAAGAGACATACCTAAGTCAATATTACCCTTTTTCAAGTACTGATAGATTTACTCGATTTCAGGATGTTCTATATGAGAATGATTCCTTGACGGTATTTGGTCAAATAAATGATGATACTATAAGGTGGAATCAGAATGCTTTTATCGCACGTTTCGACACGCTAGGCAATCTAGCCCGGATAAAAATATTATACCACCCGGACGACAAGGAATCCGTGATACCTTATGAATTTGCGAAAATTTCTACAACTTCAGATGGCGGCTACTTAATTTTCATTTCTGCATTTGATGTCTGGAGCCATGAAGTATTATACAAGTTGGATAAAAACTTTAATATCGAATTTTCTAAAATATACAATATAGGCAATTCGACAACTTTGAGCATTGAATCTATTGAAATACTTAATCATTATTATTCAGCTAGCATTGTAAGTACACCAGAAAATGACGCATTTGTTGGATTGTTAAAAACTGACAATTTGGGGAATTTAGTTTGGAACAATATATATTCTGACTCGACAGCAATACTTCATCAAATTAAAAAGTATAAAAGTAACGAGATAACTTTGACTCTTTCTAAAAAAAGAATTATAGGTTCCGGACTTTCTATTTTGACCATAGATACCTCAGGAAATATTATTAAGGAAGTGAAATCAGAAAAAATAAATGAAGGTGCATGTTACAGTTTAGATACTATAGGAGATGGGGGTTATATTTATGTTTCTCATGATTTTCCAAACGCACCTGATATTTACACTACAGAAACCAGAATAACTCGAATAGATAGTGTAGGGAAAGTCATATGGGAAAAGAGATTTGCTGAAGGAATGTTCAATAATAGTTTTTTATATGATATGGAAAGGAATAGAGATGGAAGCTTCACAATTGTTGGTAAATTACTTGGAGAAGGAATGGCCATTCGTATAAAACAAGACGGTGAAGTTATGTGGAGGCATAAATATAAAAATACACCCATACAGGATTCTACTGCATATTATAGAAGAATAAATAGTTGTGATATGTTACCTGGAGGCAACATCATTGGTTGTGGCAACTTTTTTCATCACACACCTGGCCCTGAAGCTGAACAAGGTTGGCTTGTTAAAATACTTCCTGACGGATGTATAGATCCACTATGTAAAACTAATATTTCAACGGAAACCCTTAGCACCTTCATATCTCCGGAGGAAAATGGAAATATAGCGAATATCTATCCTAATCCTACATCAGGACAGGTTTTTGTAGATTTAAACGTCTATGTTAAAGAGTCAATATTTCAAGCATTTGACCTCACGGGTCACTTAATATTGAAGAAAAATATAAATCCAGGGAAAAATGTACTTCAGTTCGATAATTCATACACCGGACTGGTGTTATATACTATTCATGATGAGAAAGGTAAAATGATAAAATCAGGTAAACTCATTATTATCAAATAAGTCTAATAGGCTCGGGTTTATTGCCCGAGCCTATTTATTATTCTGTAACTATTCATCTCAATTGTTCCATGTAATATGTTGATTATTAAATATATATAAAATTAATTATGTTGGACTATTCTTGCACGAATAAATTGCCTCTTGAATATGAGCACTATACATATACACATTAATATAATATATTTTGTGTAAATAATATAAATGATTAATAACCAATGTTTTAATTCAGGTGAATAGTTACATTATTCTATCCTTTAATTCTGCTATCATGAAATTATATATTTTATTTTATTTTATAATATTTGCTATATCTCTAAGAGCACAAGAAACATACCTAAGTCAATATTACCCATTTTCAAGTACTGATAGATTTACTCGATTTCAGGATGTTCTATATGAGAATGATTCCTTGACGGTATTTGGTCAAATAAATGATGATACTATAAGGTGGAATCAGAATGCTTTTATCGCACGTTTCGACACGCTAGGCAATCTAGCCCGGATAAAAATATTATACCACCCGGACGACAAGGAATCCGTGATACCTTATGAATTTGCGAAAATTTCTACAACTTCAGATGGCGGCTACTTAATTTTCATTTCTGCATTTGATGTCTGGAGCCATGAAGTATTATACAAGTTGGATAAAAACTTTAATATCGAATTTTCTAAAATATACAATATAGGCAATTCGACAACTTTGAGCATTGAATCTATTGAAATACTTAATCATTATTATTCAGCTAGCATTGTAAGTACACCAGAAAATGACGCATTTGTTGGATTGTTAAAAACTGACAATTTGGGGAATTTAGTTTGGAACAATATATATTCTGACTCGACAGCAATACTTCATCAAATTAAAAAGTATAAAAGTAACGAGATAACTTTGACTCTTTCTAAAAAAAGAATTATAGGTTCCGGACTTTCTATTTTGACCATAGATACCTCAGGAAATATTATTAAAGAAGTGAAATCAGAAAAAATAAATGAAGGTGCATGTTACAGTTTAGATACTATAGGAGATGGGGGTTATATTTATGTTTCTCATGATTTTCCAAATCCTCCTGATATATACACTACGGAAACTAGAATAACTCGAATAGATAGTGTCGGTAAAGTAGTTTGGGAAAGGAGATTTGCAGAAGGTGAAAAAAATAATAGTTTACTATATGATATGGAGAAAAATAATGATGGCAGTTTTACAATTATAGGAGAATTATATGGGAAAGGGCTGGCAATTAGAATAAATCAAGATGGTGAAATCCAATGGAGGCATAAATATGTTAATAATTCAATTCAAGGTTCTACAGGTTATTTTCAAGTGTTAAAAGCTTCAGCAATGTTACTTGGAGGTAACATCATTGGCTGCGGTAGTTTTTTTAATCATACTCCAGGGCCAGGTGCTGAACAAGGTTGGCTAGTTAAAATACTTCCTGACGGCTGTATAGATGCACTATGTAAAACTAATATTTCAACGGAAACCCTTAGCACCTTCATATCTCCGGAGGAAAATGGAAATATAGCGAATATCTATCCTAATCCTACATCAG
>Ga0209582_1001574_pt1 | contig 10821 bp, 22 predicted proteins | sample KloWWTmetKNB5Kit_FD_187176 | JGI IMG/M metagenome (GOLD analysis project Ga0209582, IMG submission 187176) | Active sludge microbial communities from Klosterneuburg, Austria, studying microevolution and ecology of nitrifiers - Klosterneuburg... | ecosystem: Engineered > WWTP > Aerobic digester >...
ACTTCTGCTAACATCGGTTTTGCAAAAGCAAGGGCTTCATCGGTTATTTGAACATTTGTATTTCTATCAATCATTTGTACTTAATTTAAAGTTTAGTGCTTCTAATCCCTTGCCTTCGCAAAGCCGCAAAACGTTAGCGGTCAGCTTTAAAAGCATTCCACTTTCATTTACTGAAATCCAGTTAGAAGATGACTCGCATATTGCATCATTTAGCATTAGTTCAAATTGGTTTCGCAAAGATGGTTTTACTATAAAGTCATTTCCCAAAACGAAATCTATTAATTGTTGTTTTTTTGACATTTTTTAATTTTTAAAAATAGCACGTTTGGCAAATCCGAAAATATCGACTACTGTCATAGCCATTGTTTCCTTTTCATATTTAACACGAATCACAGCATTAGCTTTATTTCTACTGTGTTTCATAATATTAGAACAACTTTTAGAACACCTAGTTCGATTAATGTTGGTTTCGTATTCAAAACCACAGCGTTCACAATGTGATTTTTTTAGATCGATATCGCCTTTGAAATTATTGATTAAATAGCTTGACATATTAATTTTACTTTTTACTGAAACAAAATAAACCGCTCACCATTGTCGGTAATTTCAAATAAACTTTGCATGGGTTGGTTTCTAAATCCAAATGTTGTTTCATCTGGATAATTTTTGATCAATTCCTTTAGCTCACATATAGTCTTTGGTGTGCCTAGATTTTTTGTTTTGTTCATATTTTCATTTTTATTTCCATCCATAAAGATATGAATTTTTTACTTAGATTTTATTTCAAAGTTGCTTGTATTTTTAGACGCAAGTTGCATTCGTATATGCTCAACGTTGACAGCAATTAAGCAGACCGTTCATATTGAAAGTTTATCCTTTTATCATCAAAGCAATATTGACCTTTAATTATCTCAACATCTTCGTATAGATAAGAGTAATTCATTTCCTCTCTTTTAGTTCCTTTCATAACTTGATTATGTCTAATTGTATTTAATCGGACAGTAACTCTTTTGTGATGCAGAGATAATATGCTACCCCTGCCATCTGGAGTAAGAACTTCAACGCCTAAAATATCTGGAACATTCATTGTTTATAATTTAACTGCTGCCAAAAAATACATCACAAATAACGTGGCAGACGTTACGTTATTGGATTAATATTTATTGCTGATCGAAATACATCTTAATTGCTCCTTCAATCGCCTTATTATTCTCGTCTATATTATCAAGTTTTAACGAATATCTAACATAGGATTTGCAGTCTTCAACTTGGTTTTCTGACATATATTTTATGCCGCTTATGATCTTAATTGTGTTGAATTGAATTTCTTGCTCTGACATTTTTATTTCCTTTTAATTGCTATAAATAATAATTACATCTTTTAAATTGCAAAGCCATCTGTATTATCAAGCCTAATCAACAAATTATCTCTTTGTTTTTTAAAACGATCTTTACTTCGTTGCTCTGCTTTTAGGAGCTTTACAATTTCTTTTGCGCATTGCACAAACTCCGATTGAGATCCATCGAGATACTTCCCTAGTATTCCTCTTACTTTTTCATTATCTGTAGAGGCTCTTGTTTTCTCCTACCACCTTCAAAATATATAATATCCCTAGTACCAATTACTCCTTCAACCTCTTTTATTTTGGTCTCCCAAATACTTGATCTATACATTAGCATTTCTTAATATTTTAAATTATTTTTGAATTCAATTTATTTTTAGCTTTCACAAAATCAGAAGCATCTGGAGGATAACACCAGCATATAAAACTATTGGAGTATTCTGAAAATGTAATCCATTCTTGTATGTCAAAATCATAAAACCCTAATTCATTAAATTCTAGTTCACCCTCTTTGTATAAAAGAACATCTTTACTTACATTTTCTCCCTCTACTTTTTCTGGGAATTCATCCATAGAGTGAAACTTAATTGTCTTTGGGTATAAGATTACAATAAAATAAAAAACGAGTACCCATGCTAAACTTAGAATTGCTATCAAAAATATGTTTAAAAATGATTCCATGACTTTATTTATTTACAAATATAATACATTTTTACTAAAATCTTTTAAGATCATAAAGATGATTTTGAAGAGAATCAACCCTATATTCTAGCATCTTTACATACCTTATACTGTTCAAGTCCTCGCCTCTAAGTATATCAATGCAATTCATATTTTTATCCTTGATGTCTTTGAGTAATAAATCTTTGACTTCTGCAACCAATAAAAGCCTATCTTTTTCTACTATGCTAGCTTCTAGTGATTCTATTTAGCATCGGGTTCAGCCACATCGCCAAGCCCTAAAACGTTATACGCAAGCACTACATTTCGTTTCCAAAGAGAGTTTGCGGTTCAAAATTTTTATTAAAATCTGCCACCCTCTTTAAAATAATATCGTAATACTTTTGTTCTTTTTCCATTACTATAAATTGGCGTTTCGTATTTAAACAAGCTATTGCCGTTGTTCCGCTTCCAGCACAATTATCTAAAACTAAATCATTTTCCTTGCTATAATTTTTTATAAGGTATTCAAATAGCGTAACTGGCTTTTGTGTGGGGTGTAATCCTACTTCTGTATTAAACTTCTGTATGCTACTTGGCACTCTTAAATCTTCATTTAATACCCTTGTTTCAGTTTCAGTCATTCCATTGTAAGCATCACGCTTCCCAGTGTTACTTGGGTTTATAATGTACTTTGCTCTTGATTTTCCGCCTTCCGCTCTTGGTTGCATTATGGGGTAATAGTTTGCTACTCCCTTACAAAAAACCAAAACGCTTTCGTGTTCTTTCATTGGTTGGTATTTTGTAGTTGCAAAATTACTACCCCTGTTCTTTTGCCAAATCCATTCACACTTAAACAACTTCGGATTACTCATTACCAAAGCACTCGTAAACGGTTGTGAAGCCGTCAATACAATTGGTGCATTTGGTTTAGCTACTCTTTCGTATTGCTCCCATAGTTTGTCAAAAGGTATTATTGCGTCCCATTTACAAGCGGTCGTTCCGTAAGGTAAATCACAAAGTATCATATCAATACTTCCGTTTGGTATATCCTTCATAAGTTCCAAACAATCTCCTAATAATATTTCTTTTTTTCCCTCGCTCATTTTAATAAAAATTTTGTTTCGTGTTTCAATTTAAGTTTATCGTTTAATCAACCGTGCCAGCGTATAACAGCGGTTTGGCAAAATGGCTGTTCAGTTCTTCTATCAACATTTGTTTTTAATTTTAAAGTTTAGTAATTCTATTTTTGTTTGGCTAGATGAAAGCTTGCTTTTTAGATCTAAGTAAGTACAAAAAACAATAATTGATATTACGGAACAAATTAGTATTTGAGTAAAATTATTCATTACGCTTCTTTTTCCATGTCAATTAATATAGTTGTTTTTTCTGATCCAATGTTGTTAGCAATAATTGATTTTATTGCCTCATCAGCGTCACCTTCTGTTTGGTAAGTTTTTTCTCCTGTTCCTGAAACAACTACCCACATATTAAATACTATGTCTAAGTATTTAATGTACAATCCATAGGATTCATAGCCTGTTCTAGTTTTTAATTTTTGCATGATTAAAATATTTCTTCTTCAATTATTTGTTTAGCTGTTCTACCCTCCCAATCAGAAGATTTTGCCCAATTTAATAAAACACCTGGATTATTTTTAAAGGTCTTAGCTGTTAACTCTGGGACTTCTAACAAAAGACTTTCCACATTATTTTCAACAGCCTCAGAAATAGTATTTGTCTTTTTATAGACTAAAAGATAATTTTGAACTAATGCTGAATAAAGAGCATTCAGATTTATATTTTCAAATTTTCTATCATTCAAATATACCGTATTATTAGCATATATTTTACTGTTGAATTTTAAATCTACTCCTTTGGAGACAATAAAAAGTACTAAGTCTATATTTTGCATATTTTTAAGTTATATTAATATAATCAATTTCTTGGAATAAAAGTTCCAAAATGCTAAAATATTTTTAAATTTTTTATAACTTATTGTTTATCAGTACGTTTTGATAGATATTCATCAATCATTTTTTTGTAATTCTCACAATTTTCTTCAAAACTTACCTTCTGATTATCAAAAAGAATTCTAGAAAATAATAGCTTATGATCTAAAGGAACTTTTTCCTCTATCCTTATTTTATATCTAGCATTATTTTTGAAATTTCCAGACATCAATTTTGAGGCTTCTAAGCCTGTTACAGTTTTATTTCGATATCTAGAAATAAATACCTCAGGTAGGGTTGCTATGAACTCATCAATTTTTTGAGTTTTTAAATACTCTGATCTTCTTTTTCTTTCTCCCATTGATCACAATTTAAACAGTCATCTAATTTAGTTCTAGATCCACATCTTTCACAAATTACAAATTCACTTTTCATTTTTTCTAAAAATTGCATAATACATAAAAATTAAATAAGCTATTATAGCTAATAAATCATATATTCCAATCATTCTATTAGTTTAAAATATAATTCAATAGTTTTCTCAATATCATACAAAGCGTCATGGGCTTCACTATCATCGAATTCTATTTCAAATAGTTTACATACCTCTGAAAGTTTAAAAGACTTTATAGAGGCTCGTATAGGCTTTAGTTTCCATCCAGCTACTTGCATTACACAAAGATCGTTTGAATAGAAATAATTATCCCATCTCAGCTTGAACTTAGTTAATAAAGCTCTTACGAATTTTGAGTCGAATTTTGAATTATAGGCTATAAAATGAAGTTTGCCATAATTTATTGAAGCATCCTTTAAAAACAAACTAATCCTATGAACTGCATTTTCTAAAGAATCAAAAGATTTAATATTTGGAATTTCACCTTTGAAAGCTGAAAGATCTATTGGAGTTTCTGGATTCATTTTTATTGAAAACTCCTCTAGAATCTGTCCCTCATATTCTAGAATAAACGCAATGTTCCAAATACCATGTGTAGTTTCATCTAGTCCAGTGGTTTCTACATCACAAAAACAATTTACTTTATTTTTCATACTATATCTATTTTTGAAGTTATGCAAAGAGCTTGAGAAATTCGGGTCCCTCTAGATAATTTTACTACATAATGATTATTATTAATCAAAGGCAAACAAATTTCACCTGTATATTTATTATCAAAATAAGAAGTACTTATGTTTACATTTTGGAAAAAATTACTAGAATTATTGCAAAATAATAAACTGTGATGTTTGGGAACCTTGCAAGATAATCCTGTATTAATTAAAACTGTATTAAAAGGTAAAATTTCTAAGTCCTCAGCTAAATAAATATCTAATCCACTGAACTTATTTAATGTGGGCTTTTTAATTCCCTCTTTCAAAAGCTTAAATTTTATTTTCATATTTTTTCAAAAAAATTTCAGCTAATAAATTCATAACTACATATTTTTTACCAGATATAAGAACAAAATCAAGATTCTCAGATTCTATAGCCCTAGCAACAGAATTGTAAGGAATACCTAAGCGTTTTCTAAAATCATTTACACTCTTAATCTTTAATCCCTCTAGTTTTTCAAATTTATATTCCATACTCAAAATCTTTTTGTGTCAATTTTAAAATCCAAATAGCATCAACTTCATTATCATCAAATTTACGGATTCCATGTTTATTAAATAAGGCTAACATCATAGCTTCTTTATTTGCATTACCCTTATCTGTGGCAAATTTTTTAATTTCCTTAGCTGAGTAGGCTTTGTATTTAATCCCTAAATCCTCACAAACCACTTTCAAAACCCCATGTAATTCACTCTGAACAATAATAGGAGCTTTATGCATCCCAGCTGATCTTTCAAAGGTAACAAGTTCAATTTTTCTTGTGGAAAATAATTCATGTAATTTAGTCTTAAACCTTACAAGGCGCATCCCACTTGATTCATCTTTTTTTACACTAAAATCCCAAACACCACTGGCTTCTATAGTAGTTAGATCTCCTAAAGCCCATCCACATTTAGTGGCTACATCAAGACTCAATATCATATTTTTCTAATTTTTCAAATGAAACATTGTTATCAAAAAATTCCTTAGTTTCCAAAAACTTTAAATGGATTTTTTGCAGTACATTTACCAACCTCTTTATATCACCATAACATAAATGACAATTTCTACAAAGCGCCATCAAATTCTCCAAAACATCCTTTTTAGATGTTCCTCCCATGCCTCTAGATTCTATATGATGAATGTCAACTGCTACTTTGCCACATAATTCACATATAGGCTCATCATTGAACTCTAGATATATCTTAGTATGTTTTTTCATAAATTGAATTATTGTTCTCCTTAGTGACTAGGATTTGATTTAAACCATATATATCACTGTACTTGTTGTGAGTGATCATATAAACAGCGTTTGTTTTGGCTTTTTCTCTCAACAATTCAAACATTGAGTAAACTCCTTCTTCATCCAGATTTTCAAATGCCTCATCAAAAAACATTACATTGCAGCCTCCTTGAAGTCTATGCTTTAAATCAAACAATCCGAATGATACCATCAAATCAATTCTAGTTTTTTCACCACCTGAGAGTTCATTATAGAAGATCTCAACTCCATCTTTTTTGAATATCTTAGTTTCAAAAACTTTGATACTCTTATCAAGATTTAATGAGATCTCAATTTCCAGACCTACTAAGTAAGAATAATTTTTAATGCAAATATTCAGATACTTTAATAAATCTGAAATGATATACATTTTCAATCCGTTTGCGCCAAATCCAGTACTAGACCACCAACTAAGTTTTGAAATTTCTAAAGCTAGTTCTTCTTTCTTTCGATTCAAATGTAAGATCTCTAAATTTATATCATCTATCTCTTTTTGCAGTGCCTTTAAATCAACTGTCTTTTGTTCTTTTAGAAACTTGATTTTAGATTCTATCAATTGATTGTTTGATTCAATTGCTTTATTAGATTCTAAATCCTTTTTATATTTTTCTTCTTCCCTCTGTATATAATATAATTTCTTTTCAAGCTCAGAATAGCCTTTTGTTTTTTCTATCTTCTCCTCAAGGATTTTAATTTCTTTTTCTGCTTCCTTGATTCTATCTGTAGTATCGTCTAATAAGGCTGAACATTTAGGGCATTTTGAAACAGGCTGATTTTTTAGCTTTGTAATAGTTGAAGCTAAAGCGTTTTGGGAATTTCTATAGTGTCTATTATTAGTCTCAATTGTATTGTTGAGAAGTTTTATCTCAGATAATTCTTGTTCAACTTTTTTTAACTCAGTATAATCAAAAGTACCTAGCTTCTTAGGTTTTGATATTTGGGATTTTAATTCCTTAATATCAAAATCTACTTTTTTTGCAAGATCTACTTGTTCTGACATTAATGAAGTCTTTGCATCTAATTTTAAAACTAATGAGTCTAAAGAAAAATTTGTATTACTAAGATCGCTATTTTTTTCATTTTTTAAAACTGTAGCCTTTTCCTTTGCATCATTGATCCAGTCTAATTCAAAGAACTCCTCAAATACTTTTGATCTATCATCTTTTGATGATTCAAGTAGCTTAGTTAATCTTTGACCAAATAAAATTGAATTTAAAAAAGACTTCTTAGAAAAACCTATTAAACTCAAGATCTCTTTTTGAATATCTTTTTTATCCCTTAATTCTGAAACTAGCTCACCTTCAAAGAACAACATTAATTTATCCCCTCCTTTATAGCCAAAGGTATCAGATTTATATCCGCTGTGTCTAGCTATTCTATAAACTTTTTCGTTTACTTCAAATTTGATTAAAACTCTAGTACCTTGATATGATTTCGATCTATATTCAAGTTTTGTCTCTACATCTTGAGTTTTCAAAGATTCCCCAAAAAAAGCCCAATAAATTGCATCTAGTAAAGTAGTTTTTCCAGACCCATTTAAGCCATTTATAGTATATAAACCTGGACCATCAAAGTCAAATTCTACAGGGGTTATAATACTACGATACCCCTCAACTAAAACTGATATTAATTTAAGCACTGTATTCCAGAATTTAAGTGATCAAGTTTATTTACAGATTTCAAATAGGATTCTAACAATCCTTCTTCATCATTTGACATTTCAAAATTTTCAGATTCTACTTCTAACGGTTTAATTACTACTATATCATTTGAACCCTCAGTTTCCTCTGAAGTGAATTTCATATAACCTTCAAGTTGAATAGTATCTAACTCCTCTGTATCTGAATCATAAATCCAAATATATTTTTCTTGATCAATATCCCCTTTATCCCTATGAATAGGATTTCCTACAACAATAAAATTATCAGCTAAAATCTCTGGAGTATGTATATGTCCGCAAAATGTCATCCCACTCAATTGACTAATATCTAAATCAGCATGAATAAACTTGTTACTAATACCAATTGGAGATTGGTGAATTAAATTTATCACTTTACTTTTAAAATCTCTATTATTATAGTCTTTCAAAAAATCCTCTGTAAAATCATAATATCTAAAACCATTGATAGTAACATCCCCTATTTTTATACTTTTATCATCAAGTAAGATAAAGTTACTAAAAGCTTTTGATAAAAATTTTTGTGATGAATTTATATACTCACCATATAAGCTTTTAGTACTTATATCATGGTTTCCTGAAATAGATATAAATTGTATATTTGTATTAGACAGTAAACCCTTAAATGTTATAAAAGTCTCATTAATTACCTCCGTGTCCAATTCCTTAGGTGAATCAAATAAATCCCCACAAAATAAGATAGCATCTATTCCAGTTGTACTAGCTAATTCAAATATTCCAACTAGAACTCTAAGGCAATCATAAAATCTAGAATTTTTAGATTCATTATGATTTTTGTATTTATGTATATGTAAATCTGAAAATATTAAAAATTTCATTTCTTAAAATTAAAAATTAAACCTAGTTTGCTAAAATGATCTATAATCTTTTCAATGTACTCACTAAATTCATGAGTTTTCATTTCTGAACTTCTATTTTTTTCAAAAGAAAAATATTCCTTTCCAAAAATAATTTCCGATTTCAATTCAAATTCTGCTATATTTTGAAGTAAAAAAGCATGAATCTTTTGAGGGCTTATTTTTTCCCCTTGAGTCTCTTTGTGGAACTCAACTATCTGGGGGATGATACTCCCCCAATATAGTTTGTTTTGTTGCAAAGATCTCTTTTCAGTAATCTCCGAAACCTTTATCCATACCTCCTTTCCTCTCAAATTATATAGAGAATTATCAACATAACTCTCTGAATTAACAAAGATAAGTTCACCTTCTTGAGTGACTTCCCCAATTAAACTAACCTCATTTTTTTCCATTTAGCTTTTTTCTTGCGTCTAGTTTTTGCTGTAGAGTTAATTTTTTAGGCTCCTCTTTCATAGGCTCATTTTTAGCAGCCTTTTTTGTTTCTGCTTTTGGAGCTTCTTTTTTTGCCTCAGGTTTTGGGGAAGTTTTAGTAGTTTCTTCTCTGGTTGTAGTAATTTCCTCACCATATAGCATTTCTCTGATAGCAGCTCTAAGAACTGAATCTGGTTTTAAACTTTTTCTGCAAAATTCAACTACATTTACTTTGTTGTATTTAGAATCAACTTCTGAGGGATTCTTGAAGGGTTGTACCATGTATTTGGTCTCTAATTTTTCCCCTGTTTTTGATAGAGTCAAATTATACCCCTCTTTCATATCAAACATGCCATCCTCTGTACCATTCTGATAGTGTCTAGAAGTTGCAATTTTTGTGATTTGTTTAATAACAGTTTGAGGGTCACATTGAAAGATTTTAACTTGATCTCCTATGACTCTTTGTGAAACTAATTCACCTTTTGAGAATTCACAATTCAAATGTAAGATAGGCATCAAATGTGTTTCTTTTCTTGAGAATATCTTATAATCATCCAACATTGATTGAATGTCTGGGTCATTCAATAATTTTGCTGCTTCAATTTCTTCCTCTATTACACATGGTTCCCCAAATGTTTTTCGAGAGATATACTTTTTATTTTTGATCCAATAATGAATCTCTTTGAAATAAAATAAACCGTTCATTCCTGCAACAGGAGGTAAGATCCTTATATCTGTCTCTTTACCTATATCAGCTTTGGAAAAAAAAGCATTGGATGTATCTGATCCCTCTGCAATTGCCTCTAATTTTTTTAAGTCTAACATTTTTTTTTGTTTTTATAAATTATTTAATTTTTGATTTAGCTTTTTTAGTTTCTTATTAGTTTTTATATTGATAAAAAATTTAATAAAAGCAAGTAAACTTTTATCGGTAGAAAAAATATATTTTGTATCTTTGAAATTCAAATGAATTGAAACTGGTTCTAATTTTAGCATTTCTAAAATCTCACTCTTAGCTTTAATCTTAGTTTTTAAAATTTCTTCTGTCATGTTTTTAAATTTAATGTAAAAATAATACTATTTTTTGAATTAGGAAATTTTTTTCCAATTATTTTTTATAATTTTTTAAATCAACATATTTTAGGTAGGTAGTCATATCAAAAACTACTAATTCGTAATTTAGAGAATACTCCTTTTCTGTTACGAATTGTAAACAAGTCTCTCTTATAGGGTCCATAGGATGAACCAAATTTGATCTAAATCTATTAATCAAAGCAGGAACATTATCAGAAGCACAGCCTCTTATTATCTTTAGTATCAAATCTTTATTAGTATAACTATAGATTACTTTTAGTTTACTAACTGGATTAAAAATAATCTGATTAGTTTGTCTAAGATCTTGATCAGAAGAAACTATAATTCCAGGATTATCTTTAGTCTCCAAATACATTATATCATCAGCTTCTAAACCTTCATATACCTTATGATTATAAATCTCCCTCAAGTCAAGAATAGTCTTTGATTTTAAATC
>Ga0209582_1001575_pt1 | contig 10816 bp, 6 predicted proteins | sample KloWWTmetKNB5Kit_FD_187176 | JGI IMG/M metagenome (GOLD analysis project Ga0209582, IMG submission 187176) | Active sludge microbial communities from Klosterneuburg, Austria, studying microevolution and ecology of nitrifiers - Klosterneuburg... | ecosystem: Engineered > WWTP > Aerobic digester >...
TCAAAATTGCCGCCCTGACCGACCAACCACACTTGTTTTTCCAGTCCCGCGTATTGGCGCAGCTCGGGCGGCACCAGAATGCGCCCGGCAGCATCCATCTCCGTCTCGACGGCGAAGCCGACCAGCAGACGGCGCAACATGGCGGATTGGGTCTCGAGACTGGGTGCGGCGAGAATCTTGGCGCGGATCGGTTCCCACGCCGGGGCGGGATAGACAAGCAGGCAACGATGCGGATGAGCGGTCAGCACCAGCCGCCCTTCGGCGAGCGCGAGCAGCGCATCGCGATGACGCGCCGGGACGGCCATACGCCCCTTCGTATCGAGATTCAGCGACGCCGCTCCTTGAAACATGCAATCCCCTCGTTCGACACAATCCGGCGGGAAGTCAGGACGTCAGAATATCAGGACACCAACCCACTTCCCCCCACTTCTTCCCACTTTAATGTTGTTTTTTCCTGCGGTCAAGAAAAAATTGTATTTTTTTCAGCGTCGACAAGCACTTAGGGCAGATTGCAAAGAAATATTTAAAAATATTTCTTTAAAAAACAATAGGGATAGAACTCAAACCAAAAGTGGTTTATGAGGTTTAAAGGTGGCCACCTGGCTTATATCCGGCTTATGCCTGATTTATGCCAATTGGTTTGTGATTCCTGATGTATTTTTATCGATTTGTTAATATGCGCTTGTTGCCGCCCCCCTCCTGCCCGACAATAATCTGAAATCATGGAATCCTTGCCGCACGACTTGTTCGCTCTAAGCCTGCTGGTCTTTGTATTGGGCATGAAGCATGGCTTCGATACCGACCACCTCGCCACCATCGATGGCCTGACACGCTTCAACACCCGCACCAACCCACGTCTGGCGCGCTTCTGCGGCGCGCTCTTCTCACTCGGACATGGCATCGTAGTGATTGCCATTGCGCTGTTCGTCAGCACACTGGCGCACAGCTGGCAGGTGCCAACATGGCTGACCGATGTCGGCGCATGGATTTCGATCTTTTTTCTGGCCGGTCTTGGCTTTATCAATTTACGCGCAGTGCTGAACAGCAACCCAAGCCAGATCGTGCGACCGACAGGTTTCAAGGCGCAGATCTTCGGAGTGCTTTTCAGCCGCATTACCGAGACAGCCCATCCTGTGTTGATCACCCTGGTGGGTGCGCTGTTCGCAATTTCCTTCGACACCATCAGTCAGGCGGCGCTGTTCGCCCTGACAGCAACCCAGTTTGGCGACTGGCACGATGCATTGCTGCTCGGCCTGTTCTTCATGCTTGGCATGCTCGTCACCGATGGCATCAACGGTCTGTGGATTTCTCACCTGATTCGTCGCGCCGATCAGATTGCGTTGGTCGTCTCACGCATCATGGGCCTGACGGTTGCCGGCATCAGCCTGCTGGTCGCTGCTTTTGGCGTGATGAAAATAATGCTGCCGCCGGTTGATACCTGGAGCGAAGGCAGGGAAATTTTTCTGAGCGCCACCCTGATCGGCGTGATTGCCGGCAGCTTCCTGCTGGCAACGCGGATGGCGCGAATGACGCGTGCGATGCGACATTCGTTATGATCGGTGCGTTCTTGCACCGGTCCAGAAACGCGAAAATATGAGAACTTTGGTGGAGGTAAAGTTGGGTAGTTAATGCGGCCCTGCGCTAAACAGACCGACCCAAATAATTTACCGACGCGAGTTCAAGTTCGAAGTGCAATTTTGATTAATTGGGTAGAAGGGCGAGATGCACTAGCATCCGAGCCCCTAGACCGCCAAGTCAAAGTTGCCACGAATGAATTACGTACATCTCACCCAAGCCGAACGATACCAAATTGCCATTCTGAAGAAAGCAGGACATCGTCAAAGTGACATTGCCGAGTTGATGAACCGCTCTCCTTCCACCATCAGCCGAGAACTGCGCCGCAACCGTGGTCAGCGCGGTTATCGACCCAAGCAGGCGCACGAGTTTGCACAGATCCGCATGCGGGCCTGTGCAAACAGCCCTCGGATTTCAGCCGACACATGGGCCGTCGTGGCGACCCAGCTGGCGCAGACATGGAGTCCAGAGCAAATCGCCGGCCACCTCAAAGCCAACGGGGAAGCTTCGGTCAGCCACGAGAGCATCTACCAGCACATCTATGCCGACAAGCGTGCGGGCGGTACCTTGCACCGCACGTTGCGCTGCCAGCGGATGCGCAAGAAGCGATACGGTGGTCGAGAACGACGAGGCACCATCCCCAACCAAGTCTCCATCGAGCAACGGCCCGCTGTCGTCGATCGCCTTGAGCGCTTTGGCGATTGGGAAGCGGACACGGTGATTGGTGCCGGTCATCAGCAAGCCCTGGTGACGATCAATGAACGCCAGTCACGTTATTCATTGATCGCACACGTGCCGAGGAAGACCGCACAGGCAGTGTCCGACGCCATGATTTCCTTGCTGACGCCTTTTGCGAACTGTGTGCATACGCTGACAACCGATAATGGCAAGGAGTTCGCGCAGCATGAGCGCATTGCCGAGACGTTGAATGCCGACTTCTACTTCGCGCATCCCTATGCCTCATGGGAACGCGGAGCCAACGAGAACATGAATGGGTTGATTCGCCAGTTCTTCCCGAAGAAAATGCGCTTCGACACCATTTCGCAACAGGACATCAACTTCGCCATGCATTGCCTCAACCACAGGCCCAGAAAATGCCTCGGCTTCAAAACACCTCACGAGGCCTTTATGCAGCAGCTACACTCGCACCAAAACACCGTTGCACTTCAGACTTGAATCCGCCTTACCTATTAGTTCACGCTCTTCATGAATATACATTCGAAATATGCTATTCAGCTGATCCGGACAATCCTTAAGCCTTCCGAGATAAAAGTAATTTACTGAACCCCAATATGGATTAAAAGGCTCCAATAACTCTGCAGAACTGCCTTTCGATACAAACATGTGTTCTGCAAACATGAACTCAAGAAAGGTTCGATGGCGGAAAAAAATGCGGTTTTGAACCTCATCAATACTAAGAACTTCGCTACAATTTATGAGGCGATCAAATAGTTCCTCCGGCTTCTGTCCAGTCTCCCTAACAGCTAAGTAATCAATAACAATCTGTTTTGCATCACCTATTCCAAGATCCGGCAGATCATTGTCCAACAACATGCGGGCCATAAGACGAGTAAGGATAACGGTTGTTTCGTACTCTTTTTCAGAAACTTGGCCCTTTGTCAATTCCCAACGACCTAGGGCTAAGTCAAGATATTTTGAATAAAGCTCTGGCAGAGTAGACGGAAGCTCCTCAATGTTAGAAGCAAGAACTCGAGCTAGGAGGATTGCAGATATGGGTGTGCGCGGAAGAGTTCGAAATAGATCAGAGCGGCCTAGATCACACTTGAACTTTGATGACACCTTCGTCGCTGAACAGATGCGCTCTACGAATGCAACTATCTTTTGGATACTCAGCGGCTGCAACTCGTAACGAACTACCGCCTCCTCTAGCGTCTGCTCGGCAATAAGGTCCTCAATAGGACGTGAAGCAAACACCACCCTAGCTTTTTCAAGAGGCGTAAGTTGGGACACAAAGCTTTTGATGTTATTGGCTTTTGTTTCTAAATCTCCTTTTATCTCATCAACCCCATCTATTAAAAACAAGAGCGAATGATCTTCTAACGTCACTCGCTCTTCATTCTTCAAGTGGTCGAGAACTGCGGAAAGAGAGTTTGAGAACTTTGTTACTAGATCTCGGTAAGTAAGGAATACAGGCAAAATCCTGTTAGCTGCGAAGTGTTTGTGTTGGGCATGTTCGATAGCAGCTTGACGTAAGAGACGTGATTTACCAAATCCCATACCGCCTTGTACAAATACAAACCGCTCCTTGCCTATGATGGACGATAGGGATTCACTACTCCGTCTTTTGTGAACATTAAACTTCTTCCGAGCATCAAATTCGATTTTGGCGAGATCCTGTTCCATATAAAACTCACTAATAGAATCTTCTAGAATGTTGCTTCGCCTATTAAGATCTACGACTCTGCGCTCGACGGAACTAAGATAGAGGCCAAGGTGATCCTCGATGTTCTCCCAATATTCAGGATAGTGTAAATCGGTGAGGCGAATGACTGTCTCTAGCCAAATAAACTTGACCTTCTTGTCACGGTATTGGTGATTGATTTTATCTTGCGCATTGTTTGATATGCTCCCATTCGTAACAACCCATATCTCATCCAGAACAATCTTTTGCTTTCCACCGTCAAAATTTCTTGGCACAAAGCATTCCTTAATTTGCCGCTCGACATCATCAAGGTTCTGGCGAATACCACCCACTTTGACTACAACGCCAATGAACTCTTCCATTCCCAAAACTGAATTGTTTTTTGCGAGGATAAAATCGGCACCCATCTCTCTGTTGCCATGGGTGTACTCGACCCTTGATATGGAGGGTATTCGAGTAAAAAGACTGTGAAGAAATGGATGAAATTCTTTGACCTCACTGAGTACACTCAGCTTTTCCTGCTTACACTGTTGTTCGTTCATAGCGTCATGGGCGCGAATAGAGATTAAGAAGACAGGTTACTGAATAGTCATATTTAGTAGCTAGCGTACTTCAACATGATGGCACACGCAATTTAGGGGCTGCAATACCCAAGCACCCAATATTCAACATCTCGCCTCGAGACGATTCACAACCTATTCCACCGTCACCGATTTCGCCAGATTCCGTGGCTTGTCGACGTCCGTGCCCTTGACCAAAGCGACATGATAGGCGAGCAGTTGCAGCGCTACCACGTACAGCACCGGCGAGAGCAGGCCATAGTGCTCGGGCAGGCGCAGGATATGCACACCCTGACTTTCCGCCACTTCACTGTCGGCGTCGGCAAACACGTATAACTCGCCACCACGCGCCTGGACTTCCTGTAGATTGGATTTGAGTTTTTCGAGCAGGTTGTCGTTCGGCGCCACCGAGACCACCGGCATATCCTTGTCGACCAGCGCAAGCGGGCCGTGCTTGAGTTCGCCGGCCGGATACCCCTCGGCGTGAATGTAGGAGATTTCTTTGAGTTTCAGCGCACCTTCCAGAGCGATCGGATAATGATGGCCGCGACCAAGAAATAATGCGTGATGTTTTCCGGCGAAGCTCTGCGCCCAGTGTTCGATGGCTGGCTCCAGTGCCAGCACTTTCTGTACAGCGACCGGCAGGTGGCGCAAAGCCGTCAGATGAATGGCTTCATCAGCAGGCGTGAGTCGACCGGCTTGTTTGGCCAGCGTTGCTGCCAGCAGAAACAGCGCGACGAGTTGGGTGGTGAATGCCTTGGTCGATGCGACGCCGATTTCCGGTCCGGCGCGCGTCAGGAATTTCAGCGCGCATTCGCGGACGATGGCCGATTCGGCAACGTTGCAAATCGCCAGCGTATTGGTCATGCCACGGCTTTTGGCGTACTTGACGGCCGCCAGCGTATCGGCGGTTTCGCCCGATTGTGAAATGGCGACGACCAGTTGTGCTGGATTGGCCACGGAGATGCGGTAGCGGTACTCGCTGGCGATTTCCACGGTGCAGGGAATGCCGGCCAGTTGTTCGATCCAGTAGCGGGCGACAAGGCCGGAATGATAGCTGGTGCCGCAGGCGAGAATCAGCACTGCCTTTGTGTCGCGCAGCATTTCTGGCGCAGCGGCGCCGAATAGATTGGGCGAGAGCGACTGACCGGATTGGGCGGAAGCGTCACTGCCGAGCATCTCCAGCGTATTGGCCAGCGCTGCCGGCTGCTCGAAGATTTCCTTCTGCATGTAATGGTGATAATTGCCGAGTTCGACGGCATCGGCGGACAGGCTGCTTTCATGGCTGGCGCGCGTGATGGGTGTGCCGTCCGGGCGGACGATGCGATAGCCGGTGCGGCTGAGTTCGGCGACATCGCCGTCCTCCAGATAAATCATGGTGCGCGTGACTTGCAGCAGCGCCGAGGCATCCGAAGCGGCATACAAACCACCATCATCAGCAATCCCCAGCATCAGCGGCGCGCCGTTACGAGCAACGATGATGCGCTGCTCGTCTTCACACACGACGGCAATGGCATAAGCACCGGCGAGCTGGCAGGTCGTCAGACGTACGGCATCGAACAGGTCCGGCGTGGATTTCAGTGTGTGTTCGATGAGATGGGCGATCACTTCGGTGTCGGTGTCGGAAGTGAACGTGTAGCCCGCACCGTGCAGTCGCTGTTTTATTTCTGCGAAATTTTCGATGATGCCGTTATGTACGACGGCGAGTCCGCCCGAGACATGCGGATGAGCATTGCGCTCGCTGGGTACGCCATGTGTCGCCCAGCGCGTGTGGGCGATACCGATTTCCGCGTTCATGCCTTTGGCCTGCGCAGCGAGCTCGGCGACGCGGCCGGTACTGCGCAAACGATCGAGATGGGGATTGAGTACCGCTAACCCGGCCGAATCGTAGCCACGATATTCGAGGCGTTGCAGGCCTTCAATGAGAATGGGGACAATGTTGCGCTTGGCGACTGCGGCGACGATTCCACACATGCTTTTCTTCCTCGGCCTTGCTAGGGAAACACGAAACAATTTGTTCCGTTCGGATTGGGCCTGTTGCAGCCCATGACAACCCGACGAATTATATAGGGTGCCCTTCGGCAGGCGCAGGGCGAGCGGATTTAATCCGTACCCGATGCCTTCCCGGGATGATCTGCTGAAACTACGCCTTGGTTGGCCGCTTCCAGCCGGGCAGGGTAATCTGTTTGGTGCGCGAGATGGTCAGTTCCCCGGCCGGGGCATTCATGGTCAATGTCGTGCCGGCACCCAGCGTGGCACCCTGACCGATAGTTACCGGTGCCACCAGTTGCGTGTCCGAACCGATGAATACGTCATCCTCGATGATCGTCTGATGTTTGTTGGCACCGTCGTAATTGCAGGTGATGGTGCCGGCGCCGATGTTCACGCGCTGGCCGACCGTGGCATCGCCGATATAGGCCAGATGGTTGGCCTTGGAATGATCGGCAATGCTGGTGTTCTTGATTTCGACGAAGTTGCCGACATGTACATCGTCGCCGAGCACCGTCCCCGGACGCAAGCGGGCATACGGGCCGATCACATCGCCGGCGCCGAGTGTTGCCGAATCGAGATGACTGAATGCGGCGATGCGGCTGCCGATGCCCACCTTGACGTTTTTCAGCAGACAGTGCGGACCGACATCGACGCCATCGGCAAGCTCGACGCGCCCTTCGAAAATACAATTGATATCGATGGAGACATCGCGGCCGCAGATCAGTTCACCGCGGACATCGAGACGTGCTGGATCGGCAAGACGCACCCCCTGATCGAGCAAGCGATCGGCGATGTTGCGCTGATGAATACGCTCCAGCGCGGCCAGTTGCACCTGACTGTTGACGCCCTCGATTTCCCAGAGATCGGCAGGCTGCGTCGAGCAGATACGCAGGCCCTCGGCCACCGCCAGCGCAACGATGTCGGTCAGATAGTATTCACCCTGTGAATTGCGATTGCCGAGCAAGGGCAACCAGTGCGCAAGACGGTCGGTCGGCGCATAGAGAATGCCGGTGTTGATTTCGCGGATCGCGCGTTCCTCGTCAGTGGCATCCTTCTCTTCGACGATGCGCAGAATCGCCCCTTGCGGATCGTCGATAGGATTATCGATGACGTCACTGCGCACGATGCGCCCGTAGCCGGCAGGCTTGTCGAGTTGCGCGGTCAGCATTGCCAGGGCGCAATCGGGCTGCAAACTGGCTTCACCAATCAGCCGCGCCAGCGTTTCGCTGCGCGTCAGCGGCACATCGCCGTAGAGGATCAACGTCGGCTTGGTCGGATCGAGATGGGGAATGGCTTGCAGCACCGCATGGCCGGTACCGAGCAGGCGTTCCTGCTGCACCCAGACCAGCCCCGGCGCTGCCAGACGCTCGCGCACCCGCTCACCACCGTGGCCATACACGACACAGATCATGGTCGGCTTGAGCGTGCGTGCCGTGGCGATTACATGCGCCAGCAGCGTCTTGCCGGCAAGCGGCTGGAGAACCTTCGGCAGGCTGGAATTCATCCGCTTGCCCTGCCCGGCGGCGAGGATGACGATGTTCATGTACGGATCACTCTAATACCGATGAGTAAATGGATTAGCGCGGCAAAATCGAACTGCCCATAAGAAATTCGTCGACGGCGCGCGCGCACTGGCGGCCTTCGCGAATCGCCCAGACCACCAGCGACTGGCCACGCCGCACATCGCCAGCAGCAAAAACTCTGGCCACGGAAGTCTGATAGGCACTGACGGCAGAACCTTCCTCGGTACCTGCCTGCACATTGCTACGCGTATCTTTTGCAACACCGAAAGCATCGAGCAGCGTGTTCTGCGGCCCAAGAAAGCCCATCGCCAGAAATACCAGATCCGCCTTGATTTCGAATTCGCTACCGGCGATCTCGCTCATCTTGCCGTTCTGCCAATCGAGACGAATCAGTTTGAGTCCACTGAGCTTGCCATTGCTGCCTATGAATTCCTTGGTCGCCACCGACCAGTCACGCATGCAGCCTTCGTCGTGCGACGATGAGGTGCGCATTCTGGTTGGCCAGTACGGCCATGTCAGCGGGCGATCCTCCTGCTCCGGCGGGCGCGGCAATAATTCGAGTTGGGTGATACTCGCCGCACCATGCCGGTTGGAAGTACCGACGCAATCCGAACCGGTATCGCCGCCACCGATCACCACGACATGTTTGTCCTTGGCACTGATCGGAGCTTTGATCTTGTCACCGGCATCGATCCGGTTTTGTTGCGCAAGAAACTCCATGGCGAAATGCACACCGGTCAGATCGCGCCCCGACACCGGCAGATCACGCGGATTCTCGGCCCCGCCAGAAAGTACAACGGCGTCAAATTCGGCGAGAATTTTCTCGGCGGCGATATCCTTGCCGACATGCTGATTGACGCGGAACTCGACACCCTCGGCCTGCATCTGCTGCATGCGCCGTTCGATGAGCAGCTTGTCCAATTTGAAATCTGGAATGCCATAACGCAACAGACCACCGATGCGATCATTCTTCTCGAACAGCGTCACGGCATGACCGGCGCGTGCCAGTTGCTGCGCGGCAGCGAGACCGGCCGGACCAGAGCCGATCACAGCGACTTTCCTGCCAGTTTTTTGTGCGGCGATGTGCGGTGTAACCCAGCCCTGCTCCCAACCCTTGTCGATGATCGCATGCTCGATCGACTTGATGCCGACAGCATCATCATTGATATTCAGCGTGCACGCTGCCTCACAGGGCGCGGGACAAATGCGGCCGGTGAACTCGGGGAAGTTGTTGGTCGAGTGCAGCACATTGAGCGCGTTGCGCCAGTCCTGACGATAGACCAGGTCGTTCCAGTCGGGAATGATGTTATTCACCGGGCAGGCATTGATACAGAATGGAATACCGCAATCCATACAGCGCGCGCCCTGTATCCCCGCCTGCTCGTCGCTGAGATGCAGAACAAATTCCTGGTAATTTTTCAGGCGCTCTGCCACCGGAAGTTGCGCCTCGCTGAGACGCTTAAATTCCATGAAGCCTGTGATCTTGCCCATTATGCGGCCTCCTTCTCGGCTTTTTTCGCCGCAGCAAGCTCCTTGAGCGCCCGGCGATATTCGTTCGGCATGACCTTGACGAACTTGTCGCGATAGGTGCTCCAGTTACCAAGCACGCTCTGCGCGATCTTGCTGCCGGTGTAGGCAGCATGACGCTCGATCAGCGACTTGAGCAGTTCCTCGTCAATACGGCCGAGGTGACGTGTGTCGACATCTCCGGCATCGGTTGAGTCAAGCCTGCCGATCGCTTCAAGCGCCACCATCGATGGGTTGCACCGCGATGCGAAGGTGCCATCGACATCGAGAACGTAGGCGACACCGCCACTCATGCCGGCAGCGAAATTGCGGCCGGTATTGCCGAGCACGACGACCGTGCCGCCGGTCATGTATTCGCAGCCGTGATCGCCGACACCTTCGACAATCGTTGTGCCGCCCGAGTTACGCACGCAGAAGCGCTCGCCGGCAACACCGCTGAAAAATGCCTCACCGGCGACTGCACCATACATCACGGTATTCCCGATAATGATGTTGCCATTCGATTCGCCAACAAAATCCGGATGTGGGCGCACCACGATACGACCGCCGGAGAGCCCCTTGCCAACATAGTCGTTGGCTTCGCCGGTCAGGTCGAGCGTTACACCATGCGCCAGGAACGCGCCGAAACTCTGGCCGGAACTGCCGGTGAGCTTCACGGTGATGGTGTCGTCGGGCAGACCGGCGTGGCCGTAACGGCTGGCAACCGCATGCGAGAGCATGGTGCCGCAGGTGCGGTTGATATTTTTGATGGCACTTTCGATGACCACTTTTTCACCGCGCTCGATGGCCGGCTGCGCCTTGGCCAGTAACTGGTGATCAAGCGCGCTGTCAAGGCCGTGATCCTGTTCTTCGCAGTGGCGGCGCGCATCGTTAGTGGAGAGCTGCGACATGTAGAAAATCTTCGAAAAGTCCAGCCCCTTGGCCTTCCAGTGATCGATGGCCGCGCGTTTATCGAGCAGGTCGGCGCGTCCGATCAGATCGTCGAAGCGGCGGACACCCATCTGCGCCATCAATTCACGCACTTCCTCGGCAACAAAGAAGAAATAATTGACGACATGCTCGGGCTGACCGGTGAACTTCTTGCGCAATTGCGGATCCTGTGTCGCCACCCCGACCGGGCAGGTATTCAGATGGCATTTGCGCATCATGATGCAGCCTTCGACAACCAGCGGTGCGGTGGCAAAACCGAACTCGTCGGCACCAAGTAGCGCGCCGATCAACACATCGCGACCGGTCTTCAATTGGCCGTCGACCTG
>Ga0209582_1001577_pt1 | contig 10810 bp, 7 predicted proteins | sample KloWWTmetKNB5Kit_FD_187176 | JGI IMG/M metagenome (GOLD analysis project Ga0209582, IMG submission 187176) | Active sludge microbial communities from Klosterneuburg, Austria, studying microevolution and ecology of nitrifiers - Klosterneuburg... | ecosystem: Engineered > WWTP > Aerobic digester >...
AAGGGAGAGGGAATATTCTTAGAGTATTCCTATGCAAGTTGATATTAAAGCCCACCGTATTTTGATTTTAGATTTTGGCTCTCAATATAGCCAACTCATTGCGCGTCGGGTGCGTGAGTTAGGTGTGTATTGTGAATTACACGCCTTTGATATGTTAGAAGAAGACATTAAAGCCTTTCACCCCAACGGCGTTATTTTGTCGGGTGGCCCCGAAAGTGTTACCGAAGCCAATAGCCCTCGTGCGCCCGAAATTGTCTTTAATTTAGGCATTCCTGTGTTAGGTATTTGTTATGGTATGCAAACCATGGCGCAACAATTGGGCGGTTTAGTTGAAGGCTCGAGTGTGCGTGAATTTGGTTATGCCGAAGTGCATATTGACCAAGCCGATGCTTTATTTAAGGGCATTGAAGACCGCGCCAATTTTATTGATGTGTGGATGAGTCATGGTGATAAAGTCACCCGCTTGCCGCAAGATTTTGTCATTACAGCCAGTACAGCCAGTTGCCCTATTGCGGCCATGAGCTTTGAGGCCAAAAACTTTTATGGTATGCAATTTCATCCCGAAGTGACACATACTCTACAAGGCGAAGCTTTATTAAGTCGTTTTGTGCGTGATATTTGCGCTTGTGATGATTTGTGGACACCTGCCCAAATTGTTGAAGACAGCATTCATCGTATTCGTGAGCAAGTAGGCACAGACCACGTTTTATTGGGCTTGTCGGGTGGTGTGGATTCTTCTGTGGTGGCTGCTTTGTTGCACCGCGCCATTGGTGAGCAATTAACCTGTGTTTTTGTGGATAACGGCCTGTTACGCAAAAACGAAGGCGATATGGTCATGGAGATGTTTGCCAACAATATGGGCGTAAAAGTGATTCGTGTTGATGCCGAAGAACGCTTTTTAAGTCAACTACATGGTGTAAATGACCCAGAGCAAAAGCGTAAAATCATTGGCCGTGTGTTTGTCGAAGTTTTTGACACTGAGTCGTCAAAAATTGCCAATGTTAAATGGTTGGCACAAGGCACTATTTACCCTGATGTGATTGAGTCAGCAGCCAGTAAAACAGGCAAGGCCCATGTGATTAAGTCTCATCACAATGTGGGTGGCCTACCTGCCGATATGAAGCTATCGTTACTTGAACCATTACGTGAGCTGTTTAAAGACGAAGTGCGTAAATTAGGCTTAGCGTTAGGTTTGCCTTACGACATGGTGTATCGTCATCCGTTTCCCGGTCCGGGTTTAGGGGTGCGTATTTTGGGTGAAGTCAAAAAAGAATACGCCGATGTACTGCGTGAAGCCGATGCGATTTTTTTAGAAGAATTGCATAAAGCAGGTTGGTATCATCGTACCAGTCAATCATTTGCGGTATTTTTGCCCGTAAAATCGGTTGGTGTGGTGGGTGATGGTCGCCGTTATGCGTGGGTGATTGCCTTGCGTGCTGTAGAGACTATTGATTTTATGACGGCTCGTTGGGCGCATTTGCCGTATGATTTAATCGAAAAAGTATCTAACCGTATTATTAACGAAATTGCAGGCGTGTCGCGTGTGGTATATGACGTTTCGTCTAAACCACCTGCAACTATTGAATGGGAATAATGTGATACAACGCCCTCTCTCTATGGGAGAGGGTTGGGGTGAGGGCTTAAATCATGTCTCTTTCTGCAAAAATTGAAAATACCGAAGCCGCGCTGTTAGAGTTAATCTTGTTTTTTGTGCGTCATAGTTTGCCTGCATGGCCTGCAACATTGCAGGGTGTGTTAGGGGCTTTACGTCAAAAAGATGCACTCAACGCCCTAGAACAATGGGCAAAAATCCCATTAATGGGCGAGTATGGCTTAATGCAGGTAGAAATCACCTATATTGATGGCTATCGTGTCGAAAATTCTCAAGCCGAGCAAGTGCATTTTAATCGTTTGTTAGAGCAAACTATGCACGCTTTTAATAACTTGCGTTTGTATGTGCGTTCGGGTGTAAATCGTCCTTTATTAGAGATTTATGTTGATAGTCAATAAGTTATTTTCTACTGATGACATTCACTTTATGCAGCAAGCCTTAACGCTGGCACAGCAGGGCGCATTATTAGGTGAAGTGCCTGTAGGGGCGGTATTAGTATTAGATAATCACATTATTGGTGAGGGTTATAATCAACCGATTTTAAGCCATGACCCTACGGCTCATGCCGAAGTCGTTGCTATACGCCAAGCGGCACAACATCTACAAAACTATAGACTCGAAAATGCCACTTTATATGTCACTCTTGAGCCATGCACTATGTGTGTTGGGGCATTAGTTCATGCCCGTATTAATCGTGTGGTGTTTGCCGCCGCAGAACCCAAATCAGGCTCTTTGGTCAGTGCCAGACGGCAATTAGATATTGGCTACTATAATCATGTGTTTAGTTATCAAGGAGGCTTACTGGCACAAGAGGCCAGTAAGCTGTTGTCAGATTTTTTTAGGGGTAGGAGAGAGGCGAAGAAAATTTCGCCAATGTAAACAGGTTAGGGTAAAGGAGTTAAAACAATGGCTGCTTTTAAAGCATCAAAGGCTGTTTTGTTAAAAGCAATACCTTGAGATATACGGCCTTTAGGAACAAAAACGCCTTGCACCACCCTTCCATTTTGCACTGCCCACAACAGTTCACGACCACTCAAAGGATTTAAGTATTCAGGAATATCAAAGACAATCAGTGTTTGGCCATTTACCGTTTTGCGAGTCCATGTGCCTTTGTCAATAACATTAACCGTCACTATCTCATTGTTGGTATTAATGCCAACTTTACGCACATCAAGTACGCCATTAGCAGATAAATGAACCTCGACATTATTAGCCAATCTAAACCAGTTAGCACCAAAGTAATCTTGTGCCTCGTTTAAGCTAAAAAATAACTTATCTGGGTTATATGTGTCTGTAAGCATGCGAGGGGTGAAAACATCATCGTCGTAACTTGAGTCAGGAATCGTGTAGCGGTCAACGTGGTTGATGTTGGTATAAATATAGCTCATTGAGCCAGAAGGAAAAGTTGCTGAGCTTAACGGCAAAAGCTGCAAAAACATATACTGCTTATTGAGCAGTGAACGGCTTAATTCTAAATAACCCGATATAGAGATGTTTGTGATACTGCCTGCGCTAATAGACTCAGTACTGTTGCCAAAGGCGGTGCTGTAGGTAGCAGTATTGCCACTAAAACTCACTATAGACTCATCCGCCTCAGACACAGAAAACCAACCTTTAGCCCCTAACACTAGTCCAGTGATATTGCTTTTATTAACAACGGCACCCGTTTGTAAATTGAGTTGATTTAACATATTTTGAGAGGTGTATGTGCCATTTGCCTGTTTGTTGACGTTACTAGAACCGTAATAAAAACTAGCAGGATAAAAACTAGCACAAGATGTAGAGCCATCGCTGCACTGTGTTGTAGGCTTAAGTTCGACCTGTAATACAGCTACAGAGTTATTTGAGAGTGCGATGTCTTGTGCAGACACATTGGTGCGTGGCAGTGAGGCCAATTTTAGTAGCTCAGGAATAGGGGCAGAAAGAGCTGTCTCCAGTAATGGGCTGTAGCCTTCTGCATTGATATCCCCAAGAATGAAGGGCGCTTGTTGTAAAAATCCACGCACCGCAATGGAGTGCTGTATTTTGGCAGAATATAGCGAGGCATCTGCAGATTTTTTGATGTAATCGGTGATAGTGGCAAAGGTATTAACAGCCAATCTTGCAACATTATGTAGGCGTTTTTGCTCGCGGGTATTACTGCTGACAGCGTAGTTAGAGAATAGAATATGACTATTGGGTGCGGCTAATAAGCTAGCGATGACTTGGCTCGCCTCTTCGGTACTCAGTGCGTTGTCGTCCCGATACTCCTTTATCAGTGATGTAATAGGGCTAATAAAAGCATGTTTGCCAATGGGGGTTGTGAGTGTGTATGGCTGGCTAATGGCATGAGTGGGGTCATCTTGGTCAATAGCACCTATAGGAATAAGCGCAATAACAGGGAATGTAGTGGCATCGTCACTGTTGACGTTTTTTAATGTGTACTCGCCTTTATTATTGGTTGTTGTTTGTATTTCACTCGTATCACAAAGCAAATTGGCGTTTTTGTCTAAACAAACAATCGCTCCTTGAATATAGCCATCGGCAACTACACCACTTAATGTCGTTAATTTGATAGTTGTAGGGGGTGTTGTTACGGGAGTACTGCTATTGTTATCACCCCCTCCGCCTCCACAACCTGTCAGCATCACCGTTGCCCAAAGAAAAAGAGCCGAGCAAGAAAAAGGCTTCATTAAGTTCCATCCATTGATTTAAAAGTCGCGCATTGTACTCGTTTTGCTGAGGCAACAAAATAATAATTTATTAGATTATTGCACGACTCTTTGCTGTTTCTCAATACTCGCCACCCAGCTATGTTTAGTGGTGGTTAAGAGTAGCGCATCATAATAACGACGTACTTCTTGTACATAAACCAAGGCTTGGCCTGCACGTGGTAATTGGCGTAAATGACGACTCACATCAAGCCATTTATTGGGGTCATTACCCATTTTTTTGGTGATTTTTTGAGCTTTAATAATGTTGCCGTAACCCATGTTATAGGCTGCTAGTGCCATCCATGTTCTATCAGGCTCACGTACGGTATCAGAAAACTTTTGCGTCATTAATTGATAATATGCCGCACCTGCCTGAATACTTTGGGTAGGGTTATCACGGTTTTTAATGCCCATCTCGGCGGCTGTGCCTTTAGTGAGCATCATTAAACCAGAAACACCTGTGGGCGAAATCGCATTAGCATTCCACTTAGACTCTTGATAACCAATCGCCGCTAATAAACGCCAGTCGATACTGTGTTTTTGTGCTTGTTGCTCAAATTTTGTTTTATATAACGGTAAACGTGCTTGCATATCACGTTGAAAGGTTTTTACCCCGATATTATTAAAGGTTTCGCCTTGGCTATAAAAGCGTGTTAAGCGTTGTAAAGAACCATCTTGGGTGCTTTGTTGCAAAAAATAATTGGCTAATTTTAATAAATGTTGGTCTTGAGGGCGCATTGCCCAAGCCAATTTAACTTCGCTTAAAACAGTTTTGGTTTTTAATTCAGGAAAGGCCGCACGACGTGCTTCAAACTCGGCCTCATTAATTACTGCATAATCAACAGAGCCATCTTCAAGCTTCATTAATAATTCGTCAGGTGAAGCATTAGCCATGGTGAGTAAATTTGCGTTAGGCTCAATAAGAGCCAGTTGTTGTTGCGCGATACTATTTTTGCCAACGGCTATTTGTGGGGTATCGGATACAGATGAATCATTACTACGCTCAATAAGCTGCTGTTGTTCTTGTAAATAAGGTTGGCTTAATAATAAGGTTTTTAAACGTAGGTCACGGCTTGCTAAACCTGTAATGCCAATGTCGGCACTGCCTGAGCGTAAGGCTTTAATAACTGCGGCGGCATTAGGGGCTTGGGTAATTTCTAACTTAATGTGTAGTTCTTCAGCAAATTTACGCAACAATTCGTATTGTAAACCGCGTGCGCCTTCTGCGCCATGTGGCAAAAAAGTGGTTGGGCCAGCAACACCAATAACACGTAAGGTACCGCGCTCTGTGACCTTATCGATACGATAAGACGAGCTAGGCTGTATCATAAATGCACCACAAAACAGCAAGGTCATTAACAACATGCGTTTAACAGAAACTGTCATTTGTCGTACAAAAAAATTGGCTGGCAAGGCCTTTTTGCCTGTCATGCGCGACCCCTATTTAAGCTATTGGATTAAATTTTAACCATTTTTGTACTAAAACACAATCATTATGGGCTTGAGTGGTTGGTTTGTAAGACAAAGTGTATCGTTTGTAGGAGCTGATAGCTTGTGAATGGCAGCCTGTTTTTTGCTTATTGCTGACAATAGAGGCACTTATTTTTAGGTTTCTTGAGTTAAAAGTCCTGTGTTTAAGCTAAGAGGATTTTTCCAATAAGGTCTTGGTTTAGGGTATTATACAGCCCCTCAAAAGCTATACCTAAGCCTTGTTATGTGGCGGTTTAGGTGTCGTCGTCTTTCATGTTTAAGATAGATGTATTATTTACAACATCGGTCTTTATTGTCTTAAAGCGAGTGTGTCATGTTGATTGTCAGTGGTGCTAAGGCGTTATCCTCTTTTAAAAGCCAACGTTTATTAGCCGATTTACAAACGATTGAACCCAGTGTGATTGGTTTAACCAGTCGCTTTGTTCATGTGGTGTCGGTCGGTAGCGCGTTAACTGCCAGTGAAGATACGCAACTGCATGAGCTATTGCATTATGGCGAAGACTTTACAGCCGAAGGTTTTGGTGATGGTGAGTTTGATGCAATTTTTGTGATTGCGCCGCGTATTGGCACTATCTCACCGTGGTCATCAAAAGCCACAGACATAGCCCGTAACAGTGGTTTAGATAAAATTCAGCGAGTTGAACGAGTAACGGTATATTGGTTGCAAACGAGCTGTGAGTTAAATGACAACCAACGCCAAGTCGTTGCTGCAAAATTACATGACCGTATGACCCAAAGTGTGTTGTACAGTGTTGAAGAAGCCGAAGTCTTATTTGAAGAGCATACACCGCAACCTTTGCAAAGTATTGATATTTTAGGTGGCGGTCGTGAGGCTTTAGTGCAAGCTAACCAAGAGTTTGGTTTTGCCTTGTCTGCCGATGAGATTGATTATTTAGTCGAGAGTTTTAAACAGCTTGGTCGTAATCCGCACGATGTCGAATTAATGATGTTTGCTCAAGCCAACTCAGAGCATTGTCGTCATAAAATCTTTAATGCCGATTGGACAATCGACGCTGTTAAAGCAGAAAAGTCTTTGTTTGGCATGATTAAAAATACCTATAACAATGCACCCGCTAATATTTTGTCTGCCTATAAAGATAATGCCTCGGTAATTGTAGGGCATCAAGCCGATCGTTTTTTTCCTAACCCTGATAATAATACCTATGGTTATAGCAACGAGCCTGTTCATATTTTAATGAAGGTCGAAACTCATAACCATCCAACCGCAATTTCGCCATTTGCAGGGGCATCGACAGGCTCAGGCGGAGAAATTCGTGATGAAGGTGCAACAGGTCGTGGTGGCAAACCCAAAGCAGGTTTAGCAGGTTTTACTGTCTCTAATTTGCAAATTCCTAATTTTGTGCAACCGTGGGAAGTGGCTTACGGCAAGCCAAATCGTATTGTGTCTGCTTTAGATATTATGATTGATGCACCATTGGGCGGTGCGGCGTTTAATAACGAGTTTGGTCGTCCTAATTTGTGCGGTTATTTCCGTAGTTTTGAATTGGCGGTTAAGGGTGTTAATGGTGTAGAAGTTCGTGGTTATCATAAGCCGATTATGATTGCAGGTGGTTTGGGTAATATTCGTGCCGAACACGTGCAAAAGAATGCTATTCAAGCAGGTGATTGCCTCATTGTGTTGGGTGGCCCAGCTTTGTTAATTGGTTTGGGTGGCGGTGCAGCCTCCAGTATGGCCAGTGGTGCCAGTGCCGAAAACTTAGATTTTGCCTCGGTGCAACGTGACAACCCCGAAATGGAACGTCGTTGCCAAGAAGTGATTGATGTGTGTTGGGCAATGGGCAACAACAATCCTTTTGTGTCGGTGCATGATGTGGGTGCAGGTGGTTTATCTAATGCGATGCCCGAATTAGTCCATGAATGGGATTTAGGCGCAACCCTAGAATTACGCAAAATTCCGAATTTAGAGCGTGGCATGAGTCCGCGTGAGATTTGGTGTAATGAAGCCCAAGAGCGTTATGTGTTGGCGATACGTCCTGAGCGTTTGGCTGAATTTGAAGCCATTTGTGCGCGTGAGCGTTGCCCGTTTGCGGTGTTAGGTCAAGCCGAAAAAGTGCAACATTTAACGGTAAAAGATAGCCATTTTGCTAATAACGCCGTTGATATGCCAATGCAAGTCTTGCTAGGCAAACCGCCCAAAATGTCGCGTCAATTTAATACCCATACGATTGAACAAGCTGCATTTGATACATCTACGATTGATTTGCAAGAAGCCACAAAACGCGTATTACAAGTGCCAACGGTAGGTTCTAAATCATTCTTAATTACCATTGGTGACCGTTCGGTAACAGGTTTAGTGGCACGTGAGCAAATGGTGGGGCGTTATCAAGTGCCTGTTGCCGATTGTGCTGTTACCGCGAGTGGTTTTTTTGCTTATACAGGCGAAGCGATGGCAATGGGTGAGCGTACCCCATTGGCCTTAATTAATGCGGCTGCATCGGGGCGTATGGCCGTTGGTGAAGCGATTACCAATATTGCCTCTGCCAAGATTGCGCAATTAGGTGATATTAAATTATCGGCTAATTGGATGGCTGCCGCAGGTTATGGCACCGAAGACCAAGCCTTATTTGAAGCGGTTAAAGCGATTGGCATGGAATTGTGTCCAGCCTTAGATATTGCTATTCCAGTGGGTAAAGATTCGTTGTCGATGCGTACAGTGTGGAAAGAGGGCAACGAAAACAAAGCCGTTACCTCGCCGATGTCGTTAATTGTCACGTCCTTTGCACCTGTAACCGATATTCGTCAAACCTTAACTCCCGAATTATCCACCGATACCAACACTGTATTAATGCTGATTGATTTGGGTCAAGGTCAAAATCGTTTGGGTGGTTCGGTATTAGCACAAGCCTATTTGCAAATTGGTGATGTTGCGCCTGATGTTGATAGTCCTGCGTTATTAAAAGACTTTTTTAATACCATTCAAACATTAAATGCCGATGGCAAATTATTAGCCTACCATGACCGTAGTGATGGTGGCTTAGTCACAAGCTTGGCAGAAATGGCGTTTGCTGCTCGTGTGGGTTTAGATATTGATTTATCCGCTTTAGCAAGCAACAGCCAACAATTAGCCGCCGTGTTATTTAACGAAGAATTAGGGGCAGTAATTCAAGTTGCTAAAACTGATGTTGAAGCCGTACAAGCCGCGTTTGCCAACACCAGTTTGGCAGAAAGTGTTTATGTATTAGGCGGCATTAACCTGAGCCAAGAGATTTGTTTTAGTCATCAAAATCAAGTGGTTTTGGCAGGTACGCGCGCCCAATGGCAACAAGACTGGGCAGAAACCAGTTATCGACTTCAAGCGATGCGTGACAATGCCGATTGTGCTGCGCAAGAATTTTCTTTAATTGCCGATAACACTCAAGCAGGGTTAATTGCCCAATTAAGTTATGACCAAGATTTAGATATTGCCTTGCCCTTTATTAATAAAGGTATTCGTCCACGTGTCGCTATTTTGCGTGAACAAGGTGTCAATGGTCAGCTAGAAATGGCGGCTGCTTTTGATAAAGCAGGCTTTACCAGTGTTGATGTTCACATGAGCGATATTTTGTCGGGGCGTGTTAGCTTGCGTGACTTTATCGGCTTGGTCGCTTGTGGTGGATTCTCTTATGGTGATGTGTTGGGCGCAGGTGGCGGTTGGGCAAAATCGGTGTTGTTTAATAGCCGTGCGCGTGACGAATTTTCGGCCTTTTTTAATCGTCCCGAAACCTTTAGTTTGGGGGTGTGTAACGGTTGCCAAATGTTGTCTCAACTCAAAGATTTGATTCCTCATGCTGAGTTATGGCCACGTTTTGTGCGTAACACGAGTGAATCGTTTGAGGCGCGTACGGCTTTAGTGCGTATCGAAAAGTCTCCGTCTTTATTCTTTAAAGATATGGAGGGCTCGGTGATGCCGATTGCGGTAGCACATGGTGAAGGCCGTGTGTTGCATAGCAACGTAGAAGCCTTAAATAACAGTGGCTTAGTTGCTGCTCGTTTTGCCGATGCCACAGGCTTAGCAACACAAACCTATCCGCTCAATCCAAATGGTTCACCATTTGCAATTACCAGTGTAACCAGTACCGATGGTCGTGCCACGATTTTAATGCCGCATCCTGAGCGTGTGTTTAGAGGTGTGCAAAACTCTTGGCAGCCAAAAGAGTGGCAACAAGATGGCGCGTGGATGCGTATGTTTAGAAATGCACGAGTGTTTGTGGGCTGATTTTAGTATAACGTTAATAGTAAGGTGTGGTTCAAACCCATCTTACTATTGCGCTGATACATATAATCAATAGGAGGCTGTATGCGGAATTTTTTTATTTTACTTTGCTTGTTAGTATCGCCCTTTGTTCATGCAGAAATATACAAATGGATGGATGCAGAGGGTCATGCACATTTCTCCGATAATAAGTACAACGCGGGTACAACGAAAGTAGAAGAGTTGGAGATAAAAATTCAACCTGCGGCAACACAGATGGTAAAAGCCCCCAACCCTAGTTGGCAATCACCAAGAATAGTCTTGCCTCGGCAAAATCAAATAAGAAGTACATTCTCTGCTTCTATGCCCTCAAACTCTGATGCTTACCCTAGAAAAGATCAACCTGAAACTAATGCATCAAGATGTCTGCTTGCACGGAATGTGATTAGTGGAGCAGTGCGTCACTCCAATAATGCACCCACTGATAGTTATGATCGCGAAGTTGCCAATCGAGATATTCGTAATAACTGCCACTAATCTGCATTCGGCATAAGAGTACATTCAATCCGCTCCAAGGAGAAAAAATATCAATACAAAATTGTATGTACATTAAAATCATAAGATACCAACTAATTAACTCTAGCTTGATTTATGGCTTAAGCCGCTAAAAAAATCTATTCACACCTTACACATAAAACCCAATAAATATGCTATAAAATCAAACAAATAATCTAAAAAATCTATTCATATCATGCAAACACTTCTGCAACTATTAGCCAAGCAACCTCATTCCGCTAAAGAATTAATGCAAAGCCTACAGCT
>Ga0209582_1001580_pt1 | contig 10781 bp, 10 predicted proteins | sample KloWWTmetKNB5Kit_FD_187176 | JGI IMG/M metagenome (GOLD analysis project Ga0209582, IMG submission 187176) | Active sludge microbial communities from Klosterneuburg, Austria, studying microevolution and ecology of nitrifiers - Klosterneuburg... | ecosystem: Engineered > WWTP > Aerobic digester >...
TTTACACGATTACGAACTATATCATCTTTACGACCAAATGAAATGGCTGTAAGTCCTGTGGCACCCGCCTTACTGTAACCAGTGATTACATTACTCTTCAACAATAAGCCCGCAATGGGAATATCTACAGATGCAGGAACTGTTTTTTGCAACACAGCTTCATTTGATACTTTAGTATAGAACCACTGACTTCCAGCCTGAACAGGTGAATAAAACATCATTTCATCCCCTAAAGCTGAAGATTGGACTTTGAAGGATTGGTCGCCGGACTGCGCCATTATGGTAAAGGAAGAAAAAAGTCCAAAAAGAGAAAAAACAATTATTCTGACGACTGCCATGACTATAATTTAATTTATTAAAAATTTAATTTCCTAAATGGTGCATGTCTATTCCACACCCTTATGCTTCAGCATAATCTGGACAGCATTGTCACCATAGCTATTAGTACCGGCCCATACCATCTGTTGCTTTCCTAGCTCATGTACGACCCATTCCGTTGTCTTCATTTTCTCATCTCCAGGCACTAAGAGCATAACGGGCTGATCACCGGCCATCAAAGCTTTCCAGACTCCATTTACTTTTCCTTTACTTCCAGTAAAGACATAAGTCCCATCATCCTTGAATATATATGACTCGCCTGTAATTTTAACAAACTGATCATCACCTGCAGTCACTTTAGCTCTTGGCTCCCATTCAGGACCGAAGATAAAGCCTAATAATGAACGTAAGTTTTTCTCATCCTTGGAGCCATTAAAGCCACGCATATCCGCTCCTATATCGGGTCTTGAATTTGCATTGGGATTTATATTTTGGATAAGACTGTCACCGGGCTTGATAAAGGTATCGAGTGCTGCGCCACCGGTAACTTCTCTGTTAATAGTAGGAGGTGCTTCCTTATTTTCAGATTTACAAGAAATAAGACCTGTAAATAATATCATCATAATGAGTAGAAAATGAGATTTTTTCATTTGCTTAGAGTGTGTTTAGATTTTTTAAAAAAAATGAAATCAAATAGGACAATTTGCACAAAGATATATGATAAATTTTTATAATACAATAGAGTTCGAAATAAGACTATGATTTTAAACGAATGAATCCTCAAATAAAATATTTTCAGCGCAAATTTGAAAGGGAAATGGAAGATCTGGCAGGTCTATCATTTCGCTCTGCACACTATCTCATCGCAGTGAGCGGGGGAAATGATTCTATGGCACTAGCTACTCTGGCGGATACATCGAAGCTCAACTATAGTATCGCCCATTGTAATTTCGGACTGCGCCCTGAAAGCTTAAATGAACAGCATTCAGTTACTGACTACTTTAACAAAATGGAAGTTCCGGTGTATAGCCATAGCTTCGATACTAAGGAATATGCTGCGAATCATCAATTATCCATACAGCAGGCAGCCCGACATCTGAGGTATTCGTATTTCGACGAGCTCAGACGTGAACATGGCTTTGATTTTTTACTCACTGCTCATCATGCAGATGATAATATAGAAACCTTTTTCCTACATCTGGGCAGGGGAAGCGGCCCGAAAGGTCTGAGTGGCATTCCTGAAAATAAGAACCAAATCTTGCGACCTCTACTAAGCTGGACTAAAGATGAATTAGTGATATGGAATAAAATGCATCAGATCCCGATATGCGAAGATTCCAGTAATGCGAGTATAAAATACGATCGTAATTTTCTTCGACACCAAGTCATCGGTACTATCAATCAGCGCTTTCCATATTTTAATAAAAATGTGCTCAAGAGCATGTCCATCTTGAAGCAATATGATGCATATGTCAGTGCAAAGATAAATGCACTCCGACAGAACGCAGAAACCAGGAAGCCACACGGAAGTATATATGATCTAAACCTCATTGATGAATCTGAGTTAGTACCTTTCTTCATTCGTCAGGTTTTAGAAGAGCATCAATTTTCACATGAAAGCATCACTGATCTGATCAGGGCGATAATAGTTCATAAAAGTGGGCTTAAAATTATTTCTCCACGAGGGTTAATGGCGGTCAGTGACCGCAATAAATTTGTAATTCTCCAGAAAGATCTAAAGATACCGCCGCTCCAAATCACTCTTACACCCAGGACATACGAAACCGATTCAGGTGAATTGCTGATCACAAAGGCCAACTCACTTAAAGCTCAAAATAAAAATATCCTATTATTACCATCTGAAAAATGGAATCAGACGTTAATAGTTCGAAGTTGGCGAAGTGGTGATTCTATTCAGCTCAGCTCAGATGGCGGGAGCCAGAAGATCCAGGATGTGTATACCAATCAGAAATTAAACTATATTGAGAAGATAACTCAACCCATTGTAGAGATGGAAGGGAAAATTATCTGGTTACCCGGAATAAAGAATGCTCATTTCGAAAAGTTAACTTCGGCGGAGTGTATCCAAATTGAATTTATATCAAAATAAAAATAATGACATCAGTAAAGAATTACTTAAATCAATTACCTCAGAGTGTTGCACCGGAAGCAATAGCAGATATGAGTACAGTGTTGCACTTCGACATCAGTGGCGACGATGGTGGCCTATACACATTGACCATAGATAAGGGTCAAATTTCAGTAGCAGAGGGTTTGCAGGGCGATTCTAAGTCGACCATAAAGACGACTGCACAGGTTTTCTCTCAGTTAGTTAATAAAGAAACTAATCCGGTTACTGCGCTTATGATGGGTAAACTGAAGGTCAGTAATCCGGGCGAAATCATGAAATACATCAAGATACTCGGATTGATGTAATGGTCACCTCGAACTGCCTGAGAATTGTAAACAAAGTCCGATACCGGGTGCGCCAGGGGAAGATAAAGTAGGTTTTATTTTCAGACTGATATCGTCACTAACGTTAAAAGTCTTCAGATGGGCATTGACATATGCTTCCAATGCTTGTAGTAGGTATATAGCACCGACTCCTATCCAGCTTAATTCCATATTTTGCCGGTATCCATCTCTAATACTCTTTAGTGACTGAGCCGGGTATCGATCATATGGGTGTGGAATGCCGTCTATAGAATTGCGATAATATCCAGCAAACTCACGATAATTATTCCGATTCCAGATAGCCACTGCAGTCATGCCTGCTAATGCACCATATACTATAGGAATCTTCCAATAACGCTTATTATACGCCTGACCCAATCCCGGCAAAATGAGCGATCTGACAAGAGCTTGTCTTGGCCCCCGTAGGTCGGCCCCTGAATTTGTGATTACTTTCTGAGTATCGGAACGGATGGTGTCTGAGATTACAATTATACCCGGCTCTAACAAGACTGAGTCATGATCCTGAGCATAGGAACTTACCGACACACTAGCCAGAAAAATGCACAGTATATATCTTAGTAAGAACAATACAGGATTAGATTTCTTCCTGTAGAATATCCAGGATCCGATTAAATTCATTATTCGAATTAAAATAAATCCTGATGGCGCCTTCGCCTTTTGTGTTTCGATCTATTTGGACTTTAGTCCCGAAGTGTTTGCGCAGATCATTCTTTACCATTTCCAGTTGTGGATCAGCAACCACTTTCGATTTACTACTACCGGATGATTTTGGTTCAAAATGACTTTTGAGGTGTTGCTCCAACTGACGCACCGACCAACCCTGGTCTATTGTCTGACGAAACATGGTGATCTGAAGAGCTATATCATCTATACCGGCCAGCGCACGTGCATGACCCATACTCAGCATTTTGTTCTTTACTGCATTTTGAATATCTGGCAGCAACTTCAGCAGCCTGACATAATTAGAAATCGTCGCTCTGTCCTTGCCTACCCTACCGGAAAGTTCTTCTTGAGTGAGAGAGCATTCTTCCATGAGCCGCTTGTAACTTACAGCTATTTCGATAGCATTGAGATCTTCACGCTGTATATTTTCGACAAGTGCCATTTCAAAGAGCTCCTGATCATTAGCCAATCTGATAAAGGCAGGTACTTCATCTAACCCTGCCAACTTCGCCGCTCTGTATCGACGCTCCCCTGCAATAATTTGGTATCTGTCACGTCCTATTTTCCTAAGGGTAAGTGGTTGTATGATCCCGTATGTCGTGATACTCTGAGCCAACTCGGCCAACTGATTATCATCGAACCGACTTCTGGGTTGACTCGGATTGGGTTCTATCTCCTGAATGGAAATATTGGCAACCACGTCAGATAGTTCACGCATCGTATCTAGTGTAGGAACTGCACCTTCATCGTCCATATCGTGCAGTAGCGCTCGGATACCTTTACCTAATTCTTTCTTTTTCAAATGATTACTTCAATTTTTTTAAAAAATTCTGAACGACAAAGGTAAGTATTATATTAGAAAAATGGCTTAGTGCAGTCAGTCTAAAAAAGTTTGGAATAGAGAGCCCACTAATATAAGATTGTTCAATTTAATGGGAAATAAGCAAATAAAATTTAGTGCAGATATGAATATCAAGTACACCTCAATAAATATAAATAAAAAACTACCCCTGCCTGACTTCCTGATACGAAATAAATTCCTGTGCCAGGTTAATAAAATTAATGGTACCCTTACTGCCGGCATCATACAGGATTACCGGCTGATGCATACTGGGTGCTTCGGAAATACGCGAGTTTCGGTGCAAAATAGTTTCAAAGACCCTATCCTTTACATTATCTCGTACTTCACGTATGACCAAATTGGCTAGTCGCAATCGCTTATCGTACATGGTTAGAATAATACCTTCTATTGTCAGTCCGGGGTTGAGTTGTTTCTTGACCAAAGAGACTGTATTTTTTAATTTACCCAATCCTTCAAGTGCAAATATCTCAGATTGAACCGGAATCAACACCGAATCAGCTGCAGTGAGTGCATTGACTGTGATAATACCCAGTGATGGCTGACAGTCTATAAAAATAAAATCATAGTCTTTCCGAACTTCTTCCAGAAATTCCTTCATGATGTATTCCCTGCGAAACCGACTAACTAATTCGAGTTCAGCACCTACGAGGTTGATCTCAGATGGCAATATGTATAGATTAGGTACCTGACTGGACACAACCGCCCTGCTCGCCGGTATCTCATTGATAAAACAATCATATGAAGTGTATTCTATCTGATCCTTGGTAATGCCACTTCCCGAAGTGGCATTTGCTTGAGGATCAGCATCTACCACCAGTATTTTATAATCCATCATAGCCAAGCATGCTGCCAGATTGATAGCAAGAGTGGTCTTACCTACCCCTCCTTTTTGATTGGCTATAGCAATAATTCTGCCCATTTATATAGAAAAAATTTGGTTTATAGAAGGCAATATCAACTCTATTCCTTTATCCTCAAAGGCTTTTTTTACCACATCATGATCTATAACAATTGGTGGAAAGGTATCAAAATGGCAACCCACTACCTTATTGCACTCCACCAGTCCTGCTGCGATGATAGCATCCTCATAGCCCATGGTGAAAGTATCTCCAATGGGCAGTATAGACATATTTGGTCTTCCATAGTATTTTGGGATAAGTGTCATCTCCATGGAAAGGCCTGTATCTCCGGCAATATAAACAGTAGAAGTTGTGGTTTTTATCAGATATCCATTGGGCATACCTCCGTCGCTTCCATCAGGCATAGTGCTTGAATGAACTGCAGAAAGCATTCGCACTTCACCAAAAATAAACTTGTGCTTACCACCGATATTAAGCGCCATCACACGACAGCTTTTATCAGCAAACCAATTGGTCACTTCGAAATTCCCTATCACTAGAGCGCCATTAGCCAGCGCCAATCCCTCTACATCACCCACATGATCACCATGCCCATGAGTAAGCAGGATGTAATCGGGCTTGATATCTTCCAACTGTATCTTTCCCTTTGCCAATGGATTATCACTGATAAACGGATCTAGCAAGACCTGATGGCCGTTTATATCCAAAAGGAAACAAGAATGACCTAAATACCGGATGTTCATATCAGTTATTTAAAGGGACGAAGATAGGAAAAAGGAAGGAGTACATAGCCAATGATTCAGCGCATACTCAGATGCCTCAATACACAGACATACAGTCTCATATATCGGAAGTATCGCTACCTGTCGGGTAGGGGTACGATCTCAATACATACCACTTGTTTTTATACTACCTTTGAATATTATTTCAAATAATATGGCATTCAAACCTACAGAATCAAAGGCAAAGGTCAAATGGAATCAAGAATCCTGGCAGTCTATTAAGAAGATTTTTTCATACATGCTACCCTATAAGTGGCAATTTTTCTTTGGGATGGTAAGCTTAGCTATAGGTAGCGTTATGTTTATGATCTTTCCGGCTGCTGCCGGAGAAATGGCAAATACAGCTGCAGGAAAATCAAAATATAATTTCCAGCTAAAGGATTTTGGCTATTTCTTTGCGGTTTTATTGATTGTACAAGGTGTCTTCAGTTACTTTCGCTCTTACCTGATGGCTGTAGTGAGTGAAAAAGGCATGGGACAACTCCGAAAAGATCTATATGAAGCAATGATAGGTCAGCCGGTGAGTTTCTTTGAAAAGAACCGCGTAGGTGAGCTCACCAGTCGTATCACGGCAGATGTTGCTCAGATACAAGATGTCATCTCTGTTACACTAGCCGAATTTATCCGTCAATTGATTACTTTATTGATAGGTGTTGCTATTTTGGCTTGGATAACACCGCGTCTCAGTCTTATCATGCTGCTTACTTTTCCTTTGATCGTACTATCTGCCCTTATATTCGGTAGGTACATCCGAAAGTTATCCAAAAAAAGACAAGCTGAGATAGCGGCCAGCAATGTAGTGGCTGAAGAATCACTTCATGCCTATCAGGTCGTGAAGGCTTTTACTAATGAAATATTTGAGCGCAACCGATATAGCAATATCATAAATAAAGTAATTGGGGTGTCACTTCAATTTGCCAAAATCAAGGGTGTTTTCTTTATTTTCCTAGTGACCTTCCTCTTTGGCGGCATGTTTTTCATACTATATGAGGGAGCACTCATGGTCCAAAAAGGCCAAATGGCTATAGGTGATTTGTTCTCGTTTATCATCTATACCGGTATTATAGGCGGGTCAATGGCTAGTCTTGGCACATTCTACACTACCATCGCAGGGGCCCTGGGTGCTTCAGATCGTATTCTTGAGATACTTCAGCAAGATCCGGAGATTCACCCGACCCGAGAAGAGTCCGGTACGGGGAAATCTATCAAATTAGTCGGTGATATAAGATTTGAAGAGGTGGTATTTGCCTATCCTACACGCCCAGAGAAAAATGTCCTTGAGTGTATAGATCTTGTTTTTGAGGAAAGGAAAAAAACTGCTCTTGTAGGTCCTAGTGGTGCAGGAAAAAGCACCATCATACAGTTACTCATGCGATTTCATGAACCTGTTCAGGGACGTATAGTCATAGGAGGGGAAGACATCTCTTCACTTGATTTACTTGCTTATAGAAAGAACTTCGCCATTGTGCCCCAGGACATTTTACTATTTGGGGGCAGTATCCGCGAAAATATCGCTTATGGTAATCCTGAGGCTGGGGAGGATGCGATTATAGAAGCAGCTCGAAAAGCTAATGCGATGGAATTCATCTCTTCTTTTCCGGAAGGTATGGAAACTCTAGTGGGAGACCGAGGGGTGCGACTCTCAGGTGGTCAGAAACAGCGAATAGCCATTGCAAGGGCGATCTTAAAGGATCCTAAAATATTGATCCTAGATGAAGCAACTTCTTCTTTGGATGCGGGCTCTGAAAGGCTTGTTCAGGATGCACTCGACAATCTCATGATGGGTCGTACCTCTATCATCATAGCACACAGACTGGCCACCATCAAAAATGTCGACAAAATAGTAGTTCTAAAAGAAGGCCAAATTATCGAAGAGGGAACTCACAATACGCTCCTCAGCGACCCGGAAAGTATATACGGTATGATGGCGAAAATGCAAATGCTAGAAATCAGCTGAGCAGGCTTTACGTAACATTTAGGAATTGTACATTTTATCATAATACTCAGCTGCCATTCGGTCAGAGTCAAAGAATGGAACTATTTCATCCATACCTGCCTGCAATAATCTGTCCCACTGAGCTGGGTGATCATAATACATTGGTAAGATCACATCTTTGATTTTATCTAGCATATTGTCACGATCAATAGTATCCTGCTCTACTTCTGAGAGTGTATTGTAATCAACAGGTGGTACGATAAAACCATTGTGGTCATCCTTTACGAATTCTGGAATCCAGCCATCAAAGGTAGATAGACTGGGGCAGGCATTCATCATAGCAGTCATTCCACTCGTGCCCGAAGCTTCCAGCGGTATGCGGGGATTATTAAGCCAGAGATCGCTCCCCTGCTTCATAATTTTCGAAAGCTTGAGTTCGTATCCGGTTAAAATGGCTACATTGGGAAACTTCTTGCAAAATTCTACTAAATCATTAAATATTTTTATACCTATTTCATCTTTTGGATAAGGCTTTCCCGCCCAAATAATTTGAACTCTATACTTGCCATTCTCAAAAATTTCAACAAACCTTTCCAGATCCTCTGTAATGAGCTTAGGTCTCTTATACTCCGCAAAGCGGCGTGCCCATACAATAGTAAATACATCGGGGCTAAATAATTTTCCAGTTTGATCGGCTACTTCTTCAAGCATGAGTAATCTTAATTCTCTTTTTCTGCTTCTGATCAGCTCCGCGTTATGTTCCACTCTACCCTGCTCCAGCACGGTATCCACCCAATAGCTTTTGTTCTGAGCATTGGTGACGGAGATGATCTCGGCTATGTCTTTGTATTCACCCCACATCTTATTAGAGACCTTACCGTGAATCTCGCTTACACCGTTTGCGATTTTGGCCAGACGGAGTGCCGCCAATGAATGATCAAAGGTATCAGTATCTACACCCATAATATCACGCACTTCTTTTTCAGTCATATCCTGAAAGAAACTGAGATCAAGCAATTGCTTCATAGGATGCTTCTCATTACCGGCAGGAATGGGCGTATGTGTAGTGAAAATAATTCGTTTTTGTACAGCTTCTTTGCTGCGATACTTATTATACAGATAAAAGGCTACAGGTAATCCATGTGCCTCATTGAGATGATATATGTCTGGCGAATGGTTGATTGCATCCATTAGCATTCCTGCACCTACTCCCAGCACGATGCCTTGAGCTATCTTGGTCTCCGCATTAGAATCATAGAGCTTGTGTGTGATGGTCTGGGAAAGGAAATCATTCTCAGGTAAATCGGTAGATAAAAAAAACATCGGCGCTGTCCCAAATATATGCGGATCCAGATAAAATGCTTTAACCCAGACGGTATGACTATTGACTTTGACTTCAAACTTAATGCCTGTATCTTGTAGAAAATTATAGGCTTTTTCTTGAAATAATACATACATCGAATTGTCTGAGCTCCTCTCTTGGTCATAGTAGCCGTACTTCCATAGCAGGCCCACACCTATAAGATTTTGCTTCAGAGCATAAGCACTTCGCATATGAGAGCCTGCCAAAAATCCCAGCCCACCGGAATAGGTTTTCAGTGATTGATCAATTGCGAATTCCATACATAAATACGTGACTCGCTTACTATATGACTTATCTACCTGAAACGGAAAGTGAAAGTTTTGAAAGTTATTTTGACCCATTTTGGCTTTTTATGGGTGCAAAAGTATCAATATTTACTATATGTACAAGTGACACTATCTAGTAGTTATTCCCATTGTTGAGTGACTCGATATATAATATTAGCCGGTTGATAGGCTTACAATTTGGTTTTGAAGAAATATCATGTCATAATTATTGTTAATTAGGTAATTTTTTCAATTTTCTTTCATCTTATATCTATTTCTATTGTTACTCATACTATATAAATAATCAGAAAAAAAATTAATCCTATGAAAGTAATTTATCTTTTTGTTTTATTATTGATTGGCACAACAGTGCAAAGTCAGGTAGTAATCAATCCAAAAGTTGGTGCAAATTTTATGCGCCTGAGCTCTGATCCTTCTGGCGATAATGCCTCTCAAAAGGCAAGGCTTGGTTGGAATGCAGGTATAGATGTACGAGTGGGCGACCGAATTATGATAGTTCCAGGAATTCACTACGTGCGATATGGCAGTATATTACGTGGTACTAAAGACAATGAGAATTTTGACGATGAAGTTTATACACACTTTATTAAGGTTCCGATAATGGTGGCAGGAAATCTGGTAACGACCAACGCTTTCGTCTTAAGACTCTATGGTGGCCCGTACGCTAACTTTTTAATTGGTGTGGATAAAAATATAGTATTTGATAAGGACAATTTCAAATCTTTCAATGGAGGTCTAAAAGCAGGCTTAGGCTTTGATCTTGGTATTTTCACTTTAGATTTGGACTATGAATATGGTCTTAGCAAGGTATTTGCTGAAAAATTATTTGATAAAATTTTATTTCCTGACAATGCCAAAATGGGTGTAATTAATCTCTCTATAGGAGTTAAGTTTGGGGATATCATGAAAGGATAGTTTCTTCAAAAAAGTTTTAATATTTTAAAAAGGTAATCTGAATTCAGGTTACCTTTTTCTTTAATAGCTGTTAGGATATCGAATATTCACGACCTATAAGTCTTTTTCACTACTAGAATGGAATTGGGAATCGTTTAAAGTTTCCTGAATTATAACTCCAAAACTATGATCAACAGATTTGTTTTAATAGGCATCATTTTTGTACTTATTGATGTATATGCATTCTTTGCGTTCAGGGGCTTGTCAAGGCAAATGTCCGAGGGTGTTCAGCGATCTGTGATTTTTATATATTGGGGGATTAGTCTTTTAGCCTACCTCAT
>Ga0209582_1001582_pt1 | contig 10768 bp, 5 predicted proteins | sample KloWWTmetKNB5Kit_FD_187176 | JGI IMG/M metagenome (GOLD analysis project Ga0209582, IMG submission 187176) | Active sludge microbial communities from Klosterneuburg, Austria, studying microevolution and ecology of nitrifiers - Klosterneuburg... | ecosystem: Engineered > WWTP > Aerobic digester >...
TATTGACAAGTCTCTTAAAAATATCCTAGAGTTCTTTACTGGCTCTAGCAAAGATACTGCATCCGCTCCTGGTCCTGTAAAAGCTCTTAAGGAAATGAATGTAGCTGCTAAAAAGGAATCTAATATCTTTGAGAAAATAACTGAGGATATTACGACTTCCTGGCAAGATATGTCTAGCGCTTTAGCTAGCACTCCTGTATTTAAGGCTATTAATGAATCTTTTAATTTACGTAAGAATGAAATTGCAACTACAGCATTCATGCGTAATTTAAGACAAAGTATGTCTACGCGGGATACTGCGCCCGGCACATATGAGTCTAGAGCCATCAAAGGTGGTATTAGTGCTTATGATAACAATTCTTTTGTAGCTAGAGGTACTCATAGGAACCAAGAAAGCAGACCCTTCTTACACGATATTACCTCTGCCTTTAAATCCGAGAATCAAATACCATTTCTATCTGTTGTGTTTACTTCTATGACTGCTGGTATTGTTGCAGCATTTGCTACAGGCAGCGTTATAAAAGGTATTGGTGCAGCTATCTTGACAGGTACCATTGCAGCTGTAGGTGGTGTTGCTGACAAGATGGTACCACTTGGTTTACTCATCGGTGGTGGAATCTTGCTATCATTACAGGGCTCTACTGCAACAAAAATTATAACGGCCTTAATGACTACAGCTTTTGGCTTATCAGCAGCAAATATTGTACCAGATAGGGAAATCTCACTTACGACTCAAGGTATTGTTAGAGCCATTTTTGAAGGACTCACTAAAGCCGTAAAGCTATTATTTGGTGAAGGCTTGATGGGGGAAAAAGGGATAGTTGGCACCTTAACACTAATAGCTAAGATGGCTTTATTATTCGCTTCTGGTAGGGAGCTCTTAGGTAAGATGGTGAAAGCACTTGCTCTATCACCAATGGCAATAACAGATGGGCTTGCTGATAGAGGTGAAAAACGCGCTATTGACGCTAAGATTCGTAATAACGAGGCTGCCATTGCAAGATCTACTGAAAGTGGGAGTAGAGCTATAAAGTCAGCGCAGAACCAAATGTTACGCATTAGGGATCAATTTTCTAAAATGGTAGGTCCTAGTGGTAATCAATTAGGGACTCTTGGTGTCAGGCAGATGACACAATACGCCAGCGGTAAAGGCGATACTACAGCTAATGAGGCTTGGTTTAGATCTCTTGGTCAAAACGCCAGAGATACAGTGCTACGATATAAAGACGCCCGTAGTAATTTGAATGATGCTGGAGCAGCTCAGCAGAATATTATCAAAAATAATAAAGAATTACAACAAAATACAGAGGCACTTAAAAGTAACTCTGCAAAACTTGGTGAAAAAATTAGTGATGCTAACAATGCAATGCGAGAGGGTAGCATTAACGCGCTAGCAGGTATCGGAGGTATTTTTGGGTCTCTTATTGGTTTTAACCTAGGTGCTGATATCGCTGATAAGATGACTAATTCTCCTGACTGGGCAAAGGTAGGGGTCCAAATGTCTGCCGCCTTTGCGGGACAACTTATCGGCTCAGGTATTGGGCAAGTCATTGCCAGAAGCGTGATCATGTTCTTGTCACCTGCATTTATAGGCATAGCTGCCTTAATTGGTATCGCTATTGCAGCTGCTATTAATTTTGAAGGCTTAAAAGAAACGTTTAATACTTTATTTGTTGTCGCTAAGACTACGGCAACTGTTATTTATGATAAACTCGTAGAAGTGTCTAAGCCTTGGGTTAAGTCTCTAGAATCTGTTGCGGATAGCTGGGTTAAGACACTATCTGATAAGTTTAAACAATTCTTCGGATTTAACACATCTACCGAAAACAAAGCTTTAGAAAATGCATTAGATGATATAAATAAGATTAGATCTGATTTCAAGTCAAATAAAGCTATTGCCCAAGCTAAGGGCGATGCAGCTGCTGTAGATAAGCTAAACAAAGGCCTTGACAAGATTGATAGTATTGATGCTGATCTAAGAGATAAGCTGAAAAAGAATAACGGGGCTTATGAAGTATTTAATGATCCAATCACTTCTAGATTTACATCAGGATCTAACGTAGCGGGTGATAGTTGGCAGGAACAAGGGGCTATCACTAAAATGCTGGGTTGGTCTAAATACTGGAGCAAAGTAGGTACTTACTTCAAGGATGCTTGGAGCAATACATTTAAGTTACTTGACCAAAACAACCCTGGCAGATTAGTGCTTGAGAAGGTATTCTCAGGTATCTCTGGTACATCTCAAAGTGCCGACTTGTCTGCGGCTGAGGCAATACACAAGCAGGCGATTGCAGCTAAAGAACGTCCTGATATTACTGCCGCTGTGAGCAAGGCTGCTAGTAGGGCTGAGAGAGCTACTAAAGATTTCTCTGTGGTATCTTCTAAACAGGAGATTGATGCCACTGCTAAAAGTATACCAGAGGAAGAGCGATTAAAGGCATTTACTCAATTTATCTCTAGGATGGAGGGTACTAGTAAATATGGGTTCTATACTCAATATGGAGGCTCTCAGCTACCTAGTCTAAATGAGCATCCTAATCGTGTAGGTAGGTTTGATTCTAGGACTGGCAAAGAAGCTGATAGTAATACTCCTGTACAATACAGAACATCAGCTGCGGGTGCAGCCCAATTCCTTAGAGGTACTTGGGATGATCTGTCTAAGAAAACAGGGGTGAAAGATTTTTCTCCTGAATCTCAGTATAGTAACTTACTACAGATGTTCGATGACCTCGGAGTTACTGCTAGCATTCTTAATGGCAATTGGTCTAAGGTTATTGAGAAGATTCCTAAAATATGGACATCTATGCCAGGAGCTACTGGTCCCGGTAGTGGTGCTCATACCTGGACAGAGACGAGCAAGATTGCTAAAATGACTACGTTTGATATGGCTAATAAGACTGATATATTCAGTAAGGCTAATATACAAACCGGAGCAATCGAGGCTACTAAGAAGAAATCTGACAAAGCTATTAATAAGCTGCAGGACGGCCTGACAGATGCTGCAGATAATATAAAGAAAACTGTACAAGATTGGGCTGTCAAACTTAAACTGATCGCTCCAGAATTGGTGGGACCCCCTGATAGCTTAGCTAATAATTACAAGAAAGAGAAGCCTGCACCTCAAAGTACATTATCTGAGCAATTGAAATTTGCTTATACTTTAGAGGAGTCTGCACAGGTAATAAATAAGGCACTTACTAATCTAGGTATTAATACGATTACTGAACAAGCTCTTTCCGATAAATCAACTCCTGCACTGCAAAAGCTTATTGAGGAAATTGACGCTTATATCTCTTATCAAAATAGAGTAAATGAGGCTGAGGGCTTTTGGCCTAGAATGGCTGTACTTAATCAATTTCCAGCTGAGAAAACTTTAGCTAGAATTAGGTTTACAGCTAAAGAAATGCAGAATCCTCAAAAAGATGCCGCTACCAAGAAGGGTTATCAAATGTATGAGGGGTCTGAGCAATATGGCCAAGAGGCCGCTATTGACTTCAGTAAATCATTTTCCGAGGCTTTTACATCTAGACTGAAAGGTCAATCATCCAACAAGGCATTCTTTAGTAAAATTGCTGATACTTTCACCACTAAGATTATTGATGGTTTCTCTAAGGGGTTGACTGATTCACTGAGTAAGTCAATTATGGGTACAATTAGCAAGACTTTGTTTGCTGGTGGTTTCGACATAGGTGGCTCCTTAGGGCAATTTAGTAGCAAGGCACTAGGTGGAGTTTCTGACTTCCTATTCGGCTATGATAAAGCTCCTAAGAATACTCCAGGAGTGGATATACCTGGCGTTGTAAACCCTAATGTAGCTATTAAGACAGAGCATGTGACTGGTGTTCTGGAACCATTAACAAATCAGCTTAAGGAAGTCGGCAACACATTGCTCACTAGTATTACAGAAGGTATGTCTAAGTTACCCAGCTTCTTTAATGATATGTTTGGTAATATAGACTTTTCCTCTTTATCTGGTATGTTTGATGAGGCACTCGCCGGATTAGGAGATATGGCCAAGCAGGCAATGGATTACATAAAATTGTTATTCTTAGCTGACGGCGGCTATGTTAGTGGCCCTGGTACAAGCACCTCTGATAGCATTCCCGCTAGACTATCTAATGGAGAGTTTGTAATCAATGCTCAATCTACTAGAAGATTTAGACCCCTACTTGAAAAGATAAATAGTGGCAAGGTACCTAAGTTCTCTACAGGTGGCTTAGTAGGTAATTCTACATTTAGTGAGTCTACTGCGTTGAGTAATATCTCAAAATCATCTAATGGTGATAATAGAAATACAGTAATCAATCTTAATATTACTGGAGATATTAGTAGACAAACACGTAGTCAGATTTTTGAGATGATACCATCTATTGCAGATGGTGTTAATAACCATAACCGTGAGAAAGGCTATAGGAGATAATTATGTACGGCATCTTATCATCCGGCAATATTATCGCTAAATTTGTGGCGCCATTAGCTATGAAGAGCGATGTTAATGAATTCGGTGGAGATGCCCTTAGCCTTGTCAGAAGTTTCCAAAAAACTACAGCTCAACGTTGGCGTATCGCTGCTGGCGTTGAGCCTCTGACTTATCATGCAAATGAATTATATGTTCATTTAGTGACTAAGGGCAGCAGTTCACCTTTCGAAATTATTACCCCACAGAACTATGGTGTCATTACCTCTAGGACTAGCTCAGCAAATGTTTTAGCTTCAGGAACACTTCATTCAGATACTGTTACTCTTACAGGGGTGAATGGTCTAATACCTGCGGGTACGATGGTAAAATTTAACAATCATAAGAAAGTCTATATGATTACTGAAAACACTACTGGAGGCTCTGCTAAGATATACCCTACGCTACGAAAGGGCGTAGTAAACTCTAAAATGTTTTATAGGGATGATGTAGAAATGTCAGTATATTATGGTACAGACTCTATAAAAGGTATGGTATATAGTGACGGTATCATGATGAATATTGGTAGTATTGACTTCATTGAAGCGTTGGAGAAGAGTTAATGATATACTTTACACCTAGAGTAATTGAGTTACTAAACAATCCTGGGGTTCAAATATTCTACTGTGTCTCTATAGGTGCTGAGCATCATACAACATTTTATTCTGAAGTGCTAATTGATGGCATTACTTACTTGCCTACTGGTCGTATCTCGGCCTTAGACCCTCCCCAGATGACTTCTACAGTAGACAGAGAAGTCTATAAGATCTCTCTAATAAACCACGATATGTCTATGGGTGTTAAATTTGACAATGGTATGGTAGGTACTCCTGTAACTGTTATTGTAGGCTTTGTAGACCCTGTTACTAATCTGCCAGAGACAAATGCTGGTAATACATTTGTTGTATACTCTGGAGAAATTGACTCTACTTCTTGTAGAATTGACTCATCCAATGGTGAAAGTACTTCATCTATTTCGTGCACTTCACCTATGAATAGTTTAGATCTAACTAGAGGTTTCTATTCTAGTCGTGAGAGTATTCGTGCTATTAATGGTAATGATTCCTGCTTTGATCAAATTTATGAAGGTGCAGGGCAGGTATTTCTTTATTGGGGTAAAGTATGAGTGGGACAGAATGGATATACTATGCAGTAGCTCTTGTTGCATCTACAGCTTACCAAATGGAGCAGCAGAAGAAGATGCGTCAAAAGGCTGCTGCAGCAGCGGAATCTAGAAAAGGGTTTGAAATACCAGTAGACGGTCAAATCATCTCCTTACCCACTATCTACGGTAGAGCTAAAATCGGTGGAGTTAGAGCTTACCACACTACACGTAGTAGCTTTAAACATGCACCATCTAATGGTGATATTTCATTCATGACAGGTCCTCCTGCTAGACCAGGGGGTAGTTACTCATATCAAGTGTGGGATGAAGATGCTAAGAGTTGGGTAAACGAATCTCAAGTGTACTCAGCGAGAGAGCCAGGTTTGCTAAACAGGGATATCGGTGGAAGCAAGAATGAATTTTTGTTCTTTGATCAAGCCCTGTGCACTGGAGGCATCTCTAGGGTTATTGATGTGATATTTAATGGAAACCAATTCATTGATGACCCTGCTCTAGGCACATACACCGTACCTACAAATCCTGCGACTAACGTAGCGCAGATGGGAGATATCTCTGCAAAGGCAGCACTCAGAGTGGATTGTCACTACGAAGGTGGTGTTGCAGATGCAATGATGACAGCAAACATTGAGGAGCGGAGTACGGCGTACTTCACTAGTATCTCATATGCCAGCGTTTGTATTAGGCTTGACAGAGATAATCCTCAATTCCAGGGTGTACCTGACCTGCAGTTCTTGGTAGAAGGTACCAAGATCAGGACTTTTGATAATTTAGGGGCGCTGTCTGCTACGAAGACATACTCTAATAATCCAGCTGAATGCTTGTTAGACTATCTCACTAACAGTAGTTACGGTAAGGGTGTTAATATCTCAAAAATTGACTTACCAAGTTTTGCTAATGCCGCTGCTGTTTGTAGACAAAAAGTACAACTAGGAGCAGCATGCGGAGGCAGAATATGGAGACCTACTAATAAGCTATTCGATATAACTGCTAGAGACCTGCCGTTATACGAGTGCAATATCATTTTAGATAATGCGAAGCCGCTTAGGGACAATGTAGAATCGATCCTAACAACTATGGGTGATGCGAGACTCGTATGGTCCCAGGGTAAATATAAGCTGCAATTACAATACCCAGCTACTAACGATAATATCATTGTAAGTGGTACTATTACAGATGATGAGATCTACATGGCAGACCCTGTCGAGGTGATATGGCCTTCTGCTAGTGAGCGACTTAACTACGCTACGGTTAGATTTAATAATGAGGCTGAAAACTTTGAGCAGGACTCTATATCATGGCCTCCTAAGTATAATTCTAGCTATAAAAGAGGCGTTGGTGGTATTAAGTATCCCTCGGTTAGCGGATGGTCAGCTAACAGAGCTGGGGGAGTATTGCTGAATAGCTTTGGGGTGTGGTCCGGATCTGAAAACACATGTGATCTAGAATATAAGGTAGCACCTAAAGAGACTGGCTTGTTTGTATTTAAAATGGCTGCGGATGATAATTGTACATTTGAGATCAATCACGCTGTAGTGCAGACAACTAATAACTGGCGCAACGTATATACATTCAGCGTAAATATGATTGCTGGACAAATATATACACTCTCAGCCAACATTGTAAGCACCTATAGCCTAAAAGGGTTCGCACTCACTATCACAGCCCCTAGTGGTGTACAATTATTCAATACTAGACAAGCAGCTTACACAGGATTTGTTGAAGTTAATCAATCTAGCGCGATTTACGATACACTTAAAGCTGAGGATAATGGTGTGATGCTAGAGACTGACCTATTTGCTGAGGGGGTTACAGATTACTATCATGCATTAGCTAAGGCTGAAGAGATTGTAAGAACCTCTAGAACAGCCTTCAATGTAAATCTCAGCTATATTGTTAAGGATAAATACTATGAATCAGGGGACTTTATCAGATTATCTTCTAGCACTCTCAATCTTGGAGATGGTTATGATTTGTACTTCAAGGTAAATAGTTCTAAACTGAAAGAGGGCGGTATCTCGGAATTGAATCTGTCTAGATTCGATTACACACAACTAGCCTGGAATGTCAAGGATGATGAATATCTAGTTCCTAGAAATGCGTATGATTCTGGTTTAGCACCTCCGTATAGCCTTGTATATGTAGCTACTGACGCTAATACAGCATTGGCAGAAAATAGTACAGGATACCTAGTATGTGACCCGGTCTCCGATAGCAGGTTAATTGGGTATATATTCTATGCTCATGTGGCCGGCGAGATGGATGAGTTCGGTCAACCAATGTTTAGAGAACAAGGTAGAACTACGGCACCGGATAGGCAATTTGTTGTCAAGAATCTTTCGCCAAACCTCTCATATATTTTTGGTGTCAGATCTTTAGCTAAGAGTGGTGCAATGTCTTCAATGACAACCACCTCATTAACTTCAGCTACACTGGTAACAGCACCAATACCTCCTGCACCTGCCGGAATAGATGTTCAATATAAGAACTCTGCAGGTTTATCTACAATAACAGTAGATTGGAAAATCCCTCTTAAGCGATTAGATGGCACATTCTACGATGACCATTATGTATCTCAAGTATCCTACGGTACTAGTAATAGCTATGCCTCTGCAGTACTGATGAAGGAGACCACTGGATTAACTGCGAGTTTCGATACTAATACACTAGGTAATATATATGTATTTGTCAACTTCGTATCTTCTAGGGGATCAGTGGGACCTGCAATATCCACCATGCTAACGCTAACTGTAGGTGGGAGCACATCCGCAGGAAGCAACCCTCCAACTCCTACAGGCTTTACTGGGTATCCTGGAGTCGGTTACTACGCAGTACAACATAATCCACCTATCTATACAGAAGGTGGTGGTCATATGGAGACAGTTCTATATGGTAAAGTAAGAGGTGTCAATGATCCGATACCAACTTTTGCAAATGCAGTTGAACTGGCACACTTTACTGGAAACTATCTATCTGTACCAGCTGATCCAGCTACAAAATGGCATCTATGGATCAAGTGGAAGGCTAAGAACGGGCTCTTGAGTTTAGTACCAGCTGGCGGGGTTAATGGATTAGTGTTAACTACTGCATATGATGTAGCTAAGCTTATCGATGCCTTGAGTGGTCAAATTAGCCAATCTGAGTTAGCTACAGACCTATCCACTAAGATCGATAATGCTGCTAATGGAGTAACTTCTCTCACAACTACTGTAAGTGGACATACTTCAACACTTAATACTCTCAGTACAACTGTAGGTAATAACTCAGTTGCTATCGCTAATGAGACTAGTGCTAGAATTAATACAGATAATAGCATAGTTGGTAAATACTCTGTCAAGATAGACATAAATGGGTTTGTTTCTGGATTTGGCCTAATAGCTACAGCTAACAATGCGACTCCATACAGTCAATTCATATTTGCAGCTAATAGTTTTGCAATCGGTGCTCCGGGGCTTGGTTCAGATTATCCCTTTATTGTACAAACTACACCTACTACTGTGAATGGCCAGTATGTGCCTGCTGGTGTATATATAAAGAATGCCTATATTGCAAACGGAACTATCACCTCTGCTATGATGGGTATTGCAATAGTCAAGACTGCTAATATTGAAGATCTTAACGTTGCCGGTAAGAAGATTGTACCTCCTACGCATGGAAGTGTGTATATCGGTAGAGGAGGTATGCAGGGGGTATGGCATGGCATTGGAAGAAAGGCTCTTGTAACGGTACACTCTGTTGTTTTTAATTACACTGACACTGATCCAACCCCAATCCTTGGGCTTCAATATCGTGAAAGGGATACTGCACAAGTAAGAAATTTTTCTATTAACAGCTATGATAATTATTTTGACATATATAACCAATGCAGCGTGACTTCTTTACAAAACGCCAGTGTGAGTAGTCTGGTAGGTGTAACAGTGTATTATTCATATTTGTGAGGTAAATATATGTTCGTAATTAGCTATAATAATCTTGGTAAGATATGTCATTCAACTAAATTTGAAGATTATCAAGGAGTTACAATCCAAGACTTAAACTCTATGGGTAATGAAACAACCTATATGGAAATTGATGAGCCGGTATATGCTCTAGTGAAAGATAGTGTGCAAACCGACCATTACTATGTAGATGCAGCTGGTACTCTAGTAATGCGTGGAGAAAAACCCTCTAATTTTCATGAATGGAGCTGGGAAGATAAACGGTGGACCTTGAGCAGAACCTCCTTGGAGTTATCCAAGGTTGCAGAAGCAAATTCTATATTTTACAGTAAGTGCAATGCAGCTCTTGATTTCAATGGGGTGTTATTCGACGCAGACGCACTAGCAAGATCCAGAATTACAGCAGTACTTTCAAGGTGGGCTAGTGTCGGTACACTACCCGATGGCTTTATTGGCTGGATGGATTATAATAACAATTTGCAATGGATAAATGAAACTCCTATAGTTATTAGAAATAACCTAGGTACTATAGCAAGAGCAATAGAGGATAGAGAGCAATTTCTTATCAAGAAACATTGGCAAATAAAAATAGCTATTAGGTCATTGACAGATGCGGAATTGTTAAATGCAGACATCGAAGCAATGTGGGATAGTCTCCAAGTGTAATAGCCTCCAAGATGCTTTCGATGCTATAAGACTATATAAGAGCTTCATGGAGGATAAATCCTACCTAATAGAGGTGGACGAAGATGAAGCTCTTAAGATGATGTCTACCAAGATTAGATCAGGCTCACATTTCTTTCTATATAGAGTTAATGGTCGTATTAGAGGGTGGATCCTTGCTACAAAGATAAGGCTGCCCTATTTTACTGGCCATAGCTTATATATAGAGTACTATTGCTCCGACTTACTAGGGTTTCAATCTATATCTTGTATGCGTGCACTGCATGAGGAGATTGTTAAAAGTGCTAGAATTTGCAAGGTTGAAAGAGTAGTAGCTACTTGTGGATGGTTTGATACTAATAGAAAATATGCGAGGGCTCTGCAAATGCTAGGCTGGAGGATCGATAATGCATTATGTGTCAATGTATTGTAAGCACTTATTAAGTTGGAATTGTAATGGTAACGTAAATTTGTAATTTCAACTCACACCCGCCCCTCAGCTCCAGGTTGCCCCAGCAGCATAGCAGGTTGCCTGCAGGGCGCACGCTGGAGGGGTGGGCATGGGGGTCGTCGTAGGGCGAGTGCGGG
>Ga0209582_1001589_pt1 | contig 10736 bp, 9 predicted proteins | sample KloWWTmetKNB5Kit_FD_187176 | JGI IMG/M metagenome (GOLD analysis project Ga0209582, IMG submission 187176) | Active sludge microbial communities from Klosterneuburg, Austria, studying microevolution and ecology of nitrifiers - Klosterneuburg... | ecosystem: Engineered > WWTP > Aerobic digester >...
CTGTTTTCACGCCGACGACAAAATGCTCTATATCGATCCGGTGGTATGCATCGATTGCGGAGCCTGCATTCCCGTTTGCCCGGTTCGTGCGATTTATGAAGTCAAAAATCTGCCGCCCGATAAGCACCACTGGATCGCCATCAACGCCGAGCGTTCCGCCGCATTGCCGCTGATTACCGATAAGTCACAACCCTTGCCGGGCGCGCTCGAGCGCAAGAAGCAGCTGGGTTTCTGAGACATCGGCGGGAGGTAAAGCGTGTTGAAGATCGCCGTTGTCGGCAGCGGCCCGAGCGGCTTTTACACCGCGGAGGCGCTGCTCAAATCTTCAAAAGCCGAAGTGGACATGCTCGAGCGTTTGCCGGTGCCGTACGGCCTGGTCCGCTACGGGGTCGCCCCGGATCATCCCAAGTTGAAGCTGCCGGCGACGACCTACGCGCGTACTGCCGCCTTGTCGGGTTTTCGCTTCGTCGGAGGCGTCACGGTAGGCAAGGATGTCAGCGTCGAGGAACTCAAGGACGCCTACCATGCCGTGGTCTTCTGCTGCGGGGCTGAAACCGACCGAGAGCTGGGCATTCCTGGCGAAAACCTGACGGGCAGCCATGCCGCCACCGCGTTCGTTGGCTGGTACAACGGCCATCCCGATTTTTTGCAGCACAGTTTCGATCTGACCCAGGAGCAGGCCGTCATCATTGGCCAAGGCAACGTCGCTGCGGATGTCTGTCGCATTCTTGCCAAGCCGGTCGACGATCTCAGGCAAACCGACATCGCAGAACATGCGCTCCAGGCATTGGCAGAGAGCCGCGTGCGCGAAATCCACATCATTGGCCGCCGCGGCCCGGCACAGGCCAAGTTTACCGACAAGGAGTTGCGCGAACTCGGGGAAATCCCTCAGGCTTGCGTATCCCTGGACCCTGCTGATCTGGTTCTGGATCCGGCCAGCGCCAAGGAAATCGAAGATCCGAGAGGACAGACCGCCGCATGGAACATGGCGCTGCTGCGCGAATTCGCATCGAGGCCGCTCGCCCAGGCTCGGCGCCGGATAAATTTCAGATTCCTGGAGAGCCCCGTGGCGCTGTATGGCGGTCAGAACCTGGGTGGAGCAGTTCTCGAAAAAAACCGGCTTGAAGGCCCCCCTTTCGGGCAACGCGCCCTTGGCACCGGCGTGACGGCTCGACTGGATTGCGGCCTGCTCTTTCGAAGCGTGGGTTACAAGGGACTGGAAATGCCCGGTCTGCCTTTCGACGAACGGCGTGGAATCATTCCGAATCGGGAAGGACGCGTGATCAGGGACGGACTTCCGCTCGCCGGGATGTACTGTGCCGGCTGGATCAAGCGCGGTCCGAGCGGAATTATTGGAACCAACCGTGCGGATGCCGTCGAAACCGCAAATCATCTATTGACGGACATGCACACGAACGCCAGTTTGCCCTCCAAGGCCGGCGCCTCTGTCCTGCTGCCGATGCTGGCGAGCCGCGGCCTTCGCTGCACAAGTTTCGAGGACTGGCTGAAGATCGATGCGGCAGAAATTGCGCGCGGCGCGGAGGCAGGCAAGCCGCGGGAAAAATTCGTGCGCATTAAGGACATGCTGGATATCGTCAGCCATCAAGCAGCCGCCTGATCTGGCGTGAAGCCGCGAGAATGCCGCTGTCGCAGTACATCTTGTGATTCTTCTCGATTTCCCTCAGGGAATATAGGTAGTTAACCATCAACCCTGCCGATTGACGCAAGCCGCGAGGCGAGTTGTCAGCAAGCCAATTGATGCGGGCAAGGCTGGCGCCATTAGAGAAATGGAATCGGCCGACCGGATCGAGCGGGGCGTTTCCTCTTCGTTCCGTCAGCAGATAGCGAGCGCACTGCCGGCGCGTCCAGTCTTCTATCCTGCGCCCGGTCATTCTGTCCTGCCTGCCGACAATTGCCGCCTGAAGCCCGGAGGCACGCATCCGGGCATCGCCGGAGACGATGAAATCGAGTTCGGGCGGCAGGTTCCGACTCAGTTCTTCGACATCCTGCCTCTGCAGCCATTCCATGAAGCCGGGCACCGGCGACAGGGTGGAAAATATCTTCAGCCCGGGAAACTCGATTTGCAATTGCTCGACAACGCGCTTGATGAGGAATTCGCCGAAGCTGACCCCTTTGAGCCCCGGTTGCGTATTCGATATTGAGTAGAAGACCGCTACGTTGGCGGCATTCGGATCCAGTGTTGGCTGAGACTCGTCGAGAATGGTCTGAACGCTGGCGGCAACCTCCCGCAGAAGCGCGACCTCGATGAATATCAGCGGCTCCTCCGGCATGCGCGGGTGAAAGAAGGCATAGCAGCGCCGATCCGAGTCGAGGCGGTTTCGTAGATCGCTCCATGACGTGATTTCATGCACCGCTTCGTAGCGGATCAGCTTTTCGAGCAAGGCGGCGGAGGAATTCCAGCCAATACGCCTTAGCTCCAGGAAACCGACGTCGAACCAGGAGGCAAGCAACCGCATCAGGTCGCGATCGAGGGCGGCAAGCCCGCCGCATCCGCCATCGATGCGTTGCAGATCGGCGCGCATCCTGACCAACTCCTCGACGCCCTCGGGCATCAGGTTGAACTGCCCCAGCAGTTTCAGGCGCGGCGAATCCAAATGATTGCGCAGGCTCTCAAGGGCCGATTCACGTGTGCTCTGCTCGTCTGCCTTGAGGTAGGCATCGATCGCAACGCGTATGAGTTGGGGGTCGGGTCCGAAAGCTTCGTTAAGCTGCGTCAGAAAACGACGCTTGTCACTGTCATCCGATCCGCGATAGAAACGCAACAGGCGACCAATGCGGGAGCGGGCGACGGCATCATGGCCTCCGAAGCCCGCTGATTCGTGCATGATTCTCGCAATGTCGGCCCAAGACTCGCCGTGCCGTGCTCGAGCCGGTGCGTTCTGCGCTCGACCAAGAAATGTACTCAGCATCGCAGCGATTCCGAAGTCAGGCGGAACCTCCGCCATCCTGCCGGCCGCAAACTTCTCGACTCGAGGGGTTGCCGAAGAATTCCGGCTCATGCGGCAAGATTGGATCCCCCGGTTGCGTGAGTTTCGAGCACGCGCAGCAAGGACGAGGTGTCTTCGCGCCCCCAGCCAAGAGCGAGCAGCCTCTCCAATTGTCGGTTGGCGACTGCAGTAGCGGGCATATCTATGCCGAGTGCCTGAGCCGCAGCGGCGACCATTGCAATATCCTTGGCATGGAGCCGTGCTTCAATACCGGCGAGGAAATCCCGCGCCGCCATTTTCGGCCCCATCAAATCAAGCATCTTGGAGCCGGCCATCCCCGCCGAAATCGCATCGATCACGCGCCCGGGATCGGCACCCATGCGTGCGGCGTAGAGCATGGCCTCGGCGATGCCCTGGATGTTGATCACCTGGATGATCTGATTGCAGGCCTTGGCGACCTGTCCGGCTCCACTCGGGCCTATGTGCGTGATTTTCTCGCCCAGCAGGCGCAGCAGGGGCATCGCCTTGATCAGCACTTCCGCCGCCCCGCCGATCATGATCGAAAGTGTCGCGGCTTCGGCGCCCTTCACGCCCCCCGATACGGGCGCATCCAGGAAGTTGATTCCACCCGCACTCAGGCGATCCGCGAACCGAACGCTGGCGGCCGGCGATATCGTCGAAAAATCGATGCAGATGCAGCCCGGGGCCATTGCCGCGGCTGCCCCGTCCTTCCCGAACAGCACGTCCTCGACATCTTCCGTGGCCGTGACGTTCAGAAGCACAAAGTCGGCCTGCAATGCCGCTGCTGCAGGCGACTCGACACCGACGGCACCGAGCGCTTCGATTTGGCTGAGGATCTCTTTGCGCCGCACGAAAACCTTGACGGCATGGCCCGCACCGGTCAGGTGCCGGATCATCGGCCTTCCCATATTTCCCGCACCGATGAAACCGATATTCGTACGAGCATCAGTCACGCGCACTTTCCCCCAAACGGTTGCCGAATCGCCATCACAGGACGGCCCTGCGGAAATCGGACAGCATCCCTGCCAGGAACCCAAGAAAGCGAGCAGCCGCAACGCCATCCAGCGCACGATGGTCCCAGGACAGGCATAGGGGAAGCACGAGTCGCGGCTGGAACTGGACGCCATCCCATACCGGACGAATTTCCGATCGCGCCACCCCGAGTATGGCCACCTCAGGGGCATTGATGATCGGTGTGAAACCGCTGCCGCCGGCGCTACCCAGGTTCGAAACGGTAAAGCAGCCTCCCTGCATACGATCGGGCCCGAGTTTTCCGGCCCGGGCCAACCGCACCAGTTCGTCGCTCTCTCGAGCGATATCCAGCAGGCCCTTTTTGTCTGCATCTCGAACCACGGGCACAACCAGCCCTTCGGGTGTATCGACAGCGAACCCTATGTGTCGATAGCTTCTTACGATGGACTCGTTGCCCTCGACAGTGCTGTTGAATGCCGGATAGCGCTGAAGGGCGAGTGCCGCCGCTTTGAGGATGAAGGGAAGCAGGGTAAGCCTGTCGCTGCCGTCTCGTTGTTCGGCATTGACCTGCTTGCGGAATTCTTCAAGCGTGCTGATGTCTGCATGATCGAAGTTGGTGACATGGGGTATCGTTGCCCAATTGCGCGCCAGATTGTCCGAGGCTATCTGCCGTATGCGGCTTCGCTGAATCCGTTCGATCTTGCCGAAGCGGGAATAATCAACGGCGGGCCTGGCGGGCTTCTCGACCTCCGCTCCTTTCGTCAGATCCGCCCGATCAGCGTGCATCTCCTCATGGACCGCTTTTCTTACCCTGGCGAGTACGTCTTCCTTCAGCAGACGTCCCTTGGGTCCGCTGCCCTTCAGCCGTTCGATATCGACACCGAACTGTCTCGCCAGACGCCGGACAGCGGGACCGCACGGGCCGACCGTCGAAGTCGAAGTGGCGAGAACCGGGGCGATGTGCGTTTCGGCGGCATGGGGCTGCCGGCCGGGGGATGTCTCGGCCGTTTCTGGTTGCGTCGGAGCAAGATCCGTCAGTACGGCGGCGGCGATGCTGTTGCGAACGCGAAGCACCGGGCTTCCCTGCGAAACCAGATCCCCCGCCCTGACCAACACCTCTTCAACCAAACCGCCGTGGCCCGCCGGAACATCCAGCGTTGCCTTGTCGGATTCGAGAACGACAACCGTGGTATTGGCCTCTACCCGGTCACCCGGACCGACGAGAATCTCGATGACCGGGACATCGCGGTAGTCGCCGATATCCGGTACGCACGCCTCGATCAATTTCCCCATGACTATGCCTCTTGGTGCGCCTCAATGCTCGAGCGGAGCCGGTTTGTTCGGATCGATCCCCAGGCGCTCGATCGCCTTGGCCGGGATGTCGCTGTCAAGCTGGCCCTGATGCGCCAGACTGCCCAGGGCGCTCACCGTTATGTAACGCTCATCGATCTCGAAGAAATCGCGCAGACCCGCGCGCGTATCCGAGCGGCCAAAACCATCCGTCCCAAGGACCGTGTAGCGCTGCGGCACCCACTCCCTGATCAGGTCGGGGTAGGCGCGCACAAAGTCCGTGGCGGCGATGACCGGGCCGCGCCTGTCGGCCAACTGCGCACTCAAATAGGCGACGCGCGGCGGTTTCCCGGGATGCAGCATGTTCCAGCGATTGCAGGCGATGCCGTCCCTGCGCAATTCGCTGAAGCTGGTGACGCTCCATACATCCGCCCCTACGCCGTATTCCGCTTCGAGGCGCTCGGCGGCCATGAGCAGTTGTCGCAGAATGCTGCCGCTGCCCAGCAGTTGAACGCGAGGAAGCGAGGCATCCAGCGCGGAGGGTCGCAAGAGATATATGCCGCGACGAATCCCCTCCTCGGCGCCGGACGGCATGGCGGGTTGCGTATAGTTTTCGTTGTAGAGGGTCAAGTAGTAAAAGAGATTCTCCCCATCGCGCATCATGCGGTTGATGCCGTCTTCCATGATCACGGCCACCTCATAGCCGAAGGCCGGATCGTAGGCGCGGCACGTTGGAACCGTCGCGGCATATACATGGCTCTGCCCATCCTGGTGCTGCAGCCCTTCCCCGGACAGCGTGGTGCGCCCTGCAGTGGCGCCGAGCAGAAAACCCCGCGCCTGCGAATCGGCCGCGCACCAGATCAGGTCGGCGACACGCTGGAAGCCGAACATCGAATAGAAGATGTAGAAGGGCAACATCGGCCGATCGGTATGCGACCAGGCTGTCCCTGCGGCAATCCATGAACCGAGCGAACCCGCCTCCGATATTCCTTCTTCCAATATCTGCCCTTTGACATCCTCCCGATAAAAGGCGAGCTGCTCGGAATCCTGCGGCGTATAGCGTTGCCCCCAAGGTGAATAAATGCCGTACTGGCGAAACATGTCCTGCATGCCGAATGTGCGTGCCTCGTCCGCCACTATTGGCACGATGCGCGGCCCCAGTTCCTTGTCGCGCATGAGTTTGCCGAGCATTCGGACAAAACCCATGGTCGTGGAAATCTCTCTCCCGTTTGCGATGGCATGGCCGCTTGCATAGACGGCCGTAGCCGGAACCGAGACCGGCCTGGGCTGTGCCTGCCTGCGCGGCACGTATCCGCCAAGGGCATCACGACGTTGCCTTAAGTAGCGTATTTCCGCGCTTGCTTCGCCCGGATGAAGGAAGCGCGATGATTCCAGGTCGCTGTCGGACAGGGGCAAGCCAAAGCGATCGCGAAAACGTGCGAGATCCTCCATGGAAAGTTTTTTTATCTGGTGCGCGGTATTCGCCCCCTGACCGGAGCCCCCCATGCCGTAGCCTTTGGTGGTCTTGGCCAGGATGACCGTGGGCTGGCCTTGGCAGGCAACTGCCGCGGCATAGGCGGCGTGGATCTTGACCGGATCGTGGCCGCCTCGCTGCAGGGCGTCGATGTCCCGGTCGCTCATGTTTGCCACCAGTTCCGCCAGTTGCGGATATCGGGAGAAGAAATGCTCGCGGTTGTAGTGTCCGTCCGTGGCGGAAAGCTTTTGAAACTCGCCATCGACAGCCTCGGCCATGCGGCGCAGGATCCAGCCATCGCGGTCTCTTGCAAAGAGAACGTCCCAGTTTGAACCCCAGAGGCACTTGATGACATTCCAGCCGGCCCCCGCAAAAAGGGTTTCCAATTCCTGGACGATGTTTCCGTTTCCACGAACAGGCCCATCCAGCCGCTGCAGATTGCAGTTCACGACCAAGATCAAATTATCCAGCTGCTCGCGTGCCGCCAGGGATATTCCGGCCAATGACTCGGGTTCGTCCATCTCGCCGTCGCCAACGAATGACCAAACCTTGCGGTCGCTGGGCTGGACGATTCCGCGGTGCTGCAGGTAACGCTGGAAGCGAGCCTGATAAATCGCTGAAATAAGCCCTAGGCCCATTGAACCGGTAGGAAATTGCCAGAACTCCGGCATCAGGGTTGGATGCGGATATGAAGAGAGTCCGCGGCCGCGACCGCCAGAAACTTCGCGGCGGAAATAATCGAGGTTTTCCTCCTTCAGCCTTCCCTCAAGAAATGCGCGTGCATAAACGCCAGGTGCTGCATGTGGTTGATAGTAAACAAGATCGCCCGGATGGTTGTCGCTGACTCCACGGAAGAAGTGGTTGAATCCGACTTCAAACAGATCCGCAATGGAAGCATAGGTGGCGATATGGCCGCCAAGTTCGGGGGAATGGTTGTTTGCACGCATGACCAATGCCAATGCATTCCAGCGATGGATTGCAGTGATGCGTTTCTCCAGATCGAGATCGCCCGGATAAGGAGGCTGTGCGTCTACCGAAATCGTATTGCGATAGGGAGTGGTGTGTCGCGTATGAAAGCGGCCACCGGCACGCCGCCCTGCCTCGATCAAGCGATCGAGAATGAATTCGGCACGTATCAGGCCCTCCCGGGCAATCACGTCATCCAGGCTCAATAGCCAGTCCTGCACCTCGGCTTCGTCATCTTCCACGTTCGAACCCGACTGGCTGAAAGCCCAGGCATGGCTTGACATAACTTTCTCCCCATTTCGCGAGCAATGAATACCCGCCCTGTTCAGGGAGAAATTTTATGTTTATTGGCTCTTCAGGATATTGCTTTTCGATATGGCTGAATGGTCTAATGCGCAATTATTGCTCAATAACTTCCCTATCATGCGCAACGTAAATCAGAAATCGCGTTTGGACGACATCGATATCAATCTGCTCGACAGGCTCCAGACCGATGCCCGCATAACAAATGTCGCACTGGCCGAAGCCGTCAACCTGTCACCGGCCCCTTGCCTGAGAAGGGTTCGTGATCTTGAATCTTCGGGCGTGATTCGCGGTTACGTGACGTTGATCAATCCTGAAGATGTAGGTCTGGAAATTTCGGCTTTCATTCAGGTCAGCCTCGAGAAGCAGGTCGCCAGCGGCCTCAGGGTATTCGAGGATCGTGTGCAGAACTATCCCGAAGTAATGGAGTGCTATTTGATGACCGGCGATTCGGACTACCTGCTGAGAGTCGTGGTGTCCGATCTAAAGGCATTGCAAAGCTTCATCGTCGAGCATCTGGCCCGAATTCCGCATGTATCCAATATTCGCTCCAGCATCACCCTCAAGCAGGTCAAGTACAAAACGGCTCTGCCCATTTCCGCCAACTAGGCGTAACCGCCCTCCCGCTGGTGCCGGAGGGCCAGGACGAGCGCCGTATCCGTGGCGACATCGAAGCGGTAGAGGGCCACATAGCCGCTACGCCCCCTCGAAATGACCAGTTCGCGCAAGCCGGCTTCGGCTTCGCGCCCGATGAGCGGGTGCTGTTTCAGGATGCCGAGGCCATCGATCAGTATCCGCGCCGTGGTCCCCGCGGCAGATACATCCTGTTCCATCAAAAGCGCCGTCAGACGTTCGATGTCGCGCAGCGCGCCCGGCGCAAAAACGAGGCGGGTCAAGGCGGCTAGCGTTTGCGCGGCTTGGGTTTGGTCGCGCGCTTGCACTCGGCCTTGGCCAGGATGTAGCTGAACACCTCGTCGGCGTCGTAGACCAGCCCGTACTCGGCCACTTCCTGCTCCGCCTTCAGCGCCGAGGCGACGAAAGCCTGCCGGCGTTGCGCGAGCGCCGCCTGGGCTTCGATGGCGTCCACCATCCAGGCATGCGGTGACTTGCCGGCGGCAGCGGCGGCGTAGACGACGCGGTCTTTCAGGTCGTCGGGGAGCTTGATGGTGGTCGTGACGGTCATGGCGGTTCCTGAAAGTCAGGTAATACGAAAGTATCACCTCGACGGCGAAGCGTCAATTTGCCCTTATCATCCCCGCCATGCTGACCTATCCCCACATCGACCCCATCGCCTTCTCCCTCGGCCCGCTGTCGGTGCGCTGGTACGGGCTGATGTACCTCGCCGGCTTCGTCGCCTTCGTGATGCTCGGCCGCCGGCGCATCGCGCGCCGGCCCGACCTCAACTGGACGGCGAAGGACATCGACGACCTGCTGTTCTACGGCGTGCTCGGCGTGGTCATCGGCGGGCGGCTCGGCCAGGTGCTGTTCTACGAACCGGCGCACTACCTCGCCAACCCGCTGGAGATCCTCGCCGTCTGGAAGGGCGGCATGGCCTTCCACGGCGGCTTCCTCGGCGTGCTGGTCGCGATGGCCCTGTATGCACGCAAGCGCAAGCTGACCTGGCTGGCGGTGATGGATTTCGTCGCGCCGCTGGTGCCGCCGGGGCTGGGCTTCGGCCGCCTCGGCAACTTCATCAACGGCGAGCTGTGGGGGCGCGCCGCCGATCCCTCGCTGCCGTGGGCGATGGTGTTCCCGCACGTCGATGCCATCGCGCGCCATCCGTCCCAGCTCTACCAGGCCTTCCTCGAGGGCGTCGTATTCTTCGCCGTGCTGTGGTGGTTCTCGGCGAAGCCGCGCGCACTGGGCGCGGTGTCGGCGGTGTTCCTCATCGGCTACGGCGCGGTGCGCTTCGTCGCCGAATTCTTCCGCGAGCCCGACGCCGGCATCTTCGGCCTCAGCTACACGATCAGCATGGGCCAGTGGCTGTCGCTGCCGATGATCGCCGCCGGTGTGGCGATGCTGGTCTGGTCGAAGAAAGCCGCGGCCAAGTAGTTTTACGGATTGGCGATTGCATCGTCAATCCGTAAAGCGCATCCAGGGCCAGCCGAATCAGGACCGCAGGAAAAGTCAGTCTGCGCAGGACGGCTAAAGCGAACTTTCGACCCCCGGCGGCATAGCTTCGCGACTTCCTTGTTGGAGCGGCGTCCTCGCCGCGATTGCAGCAGCCGCCAATATCGCGGCGAGGACGCCGCTCCTACACGATCTCCGACCGCTCATGGCCGAATGCGGCCACGATGTATCCGTGAAAAGACATCTCGTCGCGCCCCGCCGCAGCGTTCAAACCACCTTGACCTCGAACCCCTCGCCTTCTTCGTCGGTGAGGTGCACCGCGCAGGCGAGGCACGGGTCGAAGCTGTGGATGGTGCGCAGCACTTCGAGCGGCTGCTTCGGGTCGTGGATGGCGTGGCCGGCGAGCGCCGCTTCGTAGGCGCCGGGCTTGCCGTCGGGGTCGCGCGGGCCGGCGTTCCAGGTGCTCGGCACGACGCACTGGTAGTTGGCGATCTTCTCGTTGTCGATGACGATCCAGTGGGCGAGGCCGCCGCGCGGCGCTTCCATGAAGCCGACGCCCTTCGCGCTCTTCGGCCACGATGAGGGTTCCCACAAGGCCTCGTTGAAGGTGTCGACGTCGCCGCCCTTGATGTTGGCCGTCAGCTGGTCGAGCCAGCCCTGCATGGCATCGGCGAGGATCTTGGTCTCCAGCG
>Ga0209582_1001594_pt1 | contig 10708 bp, 8 predicted proteins | sample KloWWTmetKNB5Kit_FD_187176 | JGI IMG/M metagenome (GOLD analysis project Ga0209582, IMG submission 187176) | Active sludge microbial communities from Klosterneuburg, Austria, studying microevolution and ecology of nitrifiers - Klosterneuburg... | ecosystem: Engineered > WWTP > Aerobic digester >...
TGATGCGATGCTGGATCAGGGTGTTGTGTGACCGGTCAATACCATTTGAGAGAGCCCCCTCGGACATTTCCGAGGGGGCTTTCATTTTACGGATGGATCTGCCCTATCGAGCAACAATGATCTTTCGAGCTTCTCCTCCCGCGAACGATGCGAAGTATACCCCGGACTTGAGATCAGCAACGGAAAGAACCACATTGATCGCACCTGTACCGATACGTTCTTGTGTTACCATACGGCCAAGTGCATCACGCAACACAAGGGTATTCCCAGCGGTGGCGGGATCTACAGTGATGAAGACCTGATCTGTTGCAGGCATGGGATAAATGTTACCCAAGTCCAAGATACTTCGTGACTCGTTGATCGCTGTGGTAATACCTCCATCGGCATCCACTTGACGCACTTGGTACACTGCACCACTGGCTGGGCCAACGAAAGCGACCACATGGAGATCAGCTAAGTTCCAACTGGGGTCCAGTTCAAGTGTGTAGGTCCGTTCCACAAGTGTACCCATTACATTCACGGCTACCGGGTCACCGGCAACAGGCGTGATCATGTCGCGAAGCGCGTTGCGGTGATCGTAATTCTGTTGCGCACCGTTCCCGTAATCTTGTTGGTACCCGAGAATATGGTCTTCCGTCAAGGCAACGTGGATCTCATCATCCGTAGAAGGCGAAATACCTGTGTAGTAGACCTCGACCGTCACGTTCAAAGTACTACCAGTAACACTTGATCCGATCCCGATGTTGGCGGGAGAATCTTGGGAAATGATATTGCCGATCGCAGCATTCCAGCCAGAAGCACTTGATAAAGCTTGGCGATTAACCTTGCCTTGCGGCTGGAAATTAACATCAAATTGGCTCCAAAGCGCGGCACCATCGGTGGTTCGAAAGTCGGGCTGTGAACCACTAGGGTTCGCCAAGGAACCACCATGTACCTCGACACCTACGAGTTGAGCGCCGTATTGTGCGAAGAGGGAGGTGGCCGTAGCATGCGCTGCTGGACAGTTACCACAGTTGATCGCCGTGAATTCCTCCAACAATGCGGTACGTGGTTGTGGCAGCGTGCTCACCAATGTCTGGGATTGAGCAAGCAGCGGGAAAAGCAATGTCAGGGTGAAAAGGGATCTCATGGGTCCGGTTTTAGGTCGGTGAAAGTATCGGCGGTTGATCAGGGGATTGTCACGAAAAGGACAGGTCTGACTGCCGCATCCATCTGCGGAATGGACCATGGGTTGGACCAAAACGAACAAAGCCTCCCAAAAAGGAGGCTCGTTCATTGGGCTTGAAGTGTAGCTGGTTCCGCTATTCAACGACGAGCAACGAAAGATCAAGTTCAGCAGAACTCGTCGTAGGCCATCATCAAATTCTCTGCGATCATCTCTGCGCTACGGCCTTCAATATGGTGGCGCTCCAAGAAATGCACAAGCTTACCATCTTTGAATAGGGCCATGGCCGGGCTGCTTGGTGGGTAGGGCAGAAAATGTTTGCGTGCTTGATTGGTGGCATCCGTATCCACACCGGCGAAAACGGTAACGAGCTTCGTGGGGCGCTTAGCACCTTTCAAGGACTCCTTCGCTCCTGGTCGGGCGGCGCCTGCAGCACAACCGCACACACTGTTCACCACGCACAACACGGTGCCAGGCTGTGAGAGGGCTTTGTCTACTTGTTCGGGGGTCTGTAATTGCTCGAAGCCGGCCATTGTCAGGTCGGTCTTCATCGGGGCTACGAGTTCAGGGGGATACATGGTCGATTATTGGTATGATGAGAACCTTTGAGCGGCTCTCGGTGTTTATTGGGGTACAAAGATACTTCCCATGGAAAAGACATTTGTTGCGGAGGCCTTGGGACGAAGGATCCCAATTGCATATTCAACTAGGCTGGACAGGCAATGGGTCATTCCGGTACATTCGCCGCCCAAGTCTCCCAACATGCTCACCACCCGCACCTTACTGCCCATTCTGTTCTTTCTGTCTGCGTTCCATAATGGCGCGCTGGCCCAGTTGGCCGATGCGGCCTCCCGAGCGCGAGCTGAACTGATCAAGCAGGGCTTTCTGGAACAGGACCTGCAGGACCTGGTGGTGAAGGACGACTACGGCACAAAGCACAATGGCATGCGCCACACCATTCTGCGCCAGCGCTGGATGGGGACCGAGGTATGGAACGGCGATATCGCCCTGCATCAGGCGTCCAATGGAAGCTTGGTCAAACTGAATAGTGGTGCATGGCCGCAGATGGCCAAGCGCGTCAATGCCACGGCACCCGGCTTAACCGCAGAACAAGCGGTGGGCATGGTGCTGGGCAAAGAAGGCCTGCGCATACCGACCGCATTGGGTGTGGATCCGGACGGTCTACGGATACGTTTTGACGGAAGTGCCTTCCGTGGCGAACCAGTGACGGCCCAGCTGGTTTACCAGCCCATGAAGGAATTGCTGATCCTGGCCTGGAACGTGAACTACTATCACCCCTCCACGGAACACTGGTGGAACGTGCGCATCGATGCTCTTACCGGTGCCGAGTTGGACCGCAACGACTGGGTGGCACAATGCGCCTTCGACCATGCCCATGTTTCATCGGAAGCCTGCCCTACGCCAGAAGCGCCGCCGGCACCGATCGCCCCGAACGACTATCGCGTTTACCCTTGGCCGTTGGAAAGCCCTAGCCACGGTGCCCAGACCATCCGCAACGCACCATGGCTGGATGCGGGCATCGCTTCCCCTTATGGTTGGCACGATACCGATGGAGCGGCAGGTGCCGAATTCACCGACACGCGCGGCAACAATGTGCAAGCCCAGGAGGATGCAGATGCCAACAACACAGGCGGATACAGGCCCAGCGGAGGGGCCACCTTGGACTTCGACTTCCCCGTGGATCTCGCGCAGGCGCCGAACGCATACCGAGATGCGGTGATCACGAACCTCTTCTACTGGAACAACCTGATGCATGACATTTGGTACCAATACGGCTTTGATGAACCCAGCGGCAACTTCCAAACGAACAACTATGGACGAGGCGGTGCTGGCAGCGATGCAGTACAGGCCGATGCACTGGATGGCAGCAGCACCAACAACGCCAACTTCGGCACCCCCTCGGACGGCGGTGCGCCGCGCATGCAGATGTTCGTCTGGACCAGCCCCAACCCGGACCGTACCAGCGACTTGGACAACGGTGTTGTTGCGCATGAATACGGGCACGGCATCAGCAACCGTTTGGTCGGCGGCCCATCCAACACCAGCTGCTTGAGCAATGCTGAACAAATGGGCGAAGGGTGGAGCGATTTCTTCGGCTTGGTCATGACCATCGAGGCCGGTGACCAAGGCACGGATCCGCGCGGCATTGGCACTTACGTGCTGGGCCAGCCGGTAACAGGCGCAGGCATCCGCCCCGCGCCCTACTCCACCAGCTTCGGGGTGAACAACTACACCTATGCATCGGTGAACAGCACCTCCCTCAGCCAACCACACGGCGTTGGGTTCGTTTGGTGCACCATGCTGTGGGACCTCACCTGGGCCTTGATCGGCCAATATGGTTTCGACCCGGATATCTATAACGGCACGGGTGGCAACAACATCGCCATGCAACTGGTGGTCGACGGCCTCAAGTTGACACCCTGTAGTCCTGGTTTCGTGGATGGGCGCGATGCCATCTTGGCCGCCGACCTGCAGAACAACGGTGGCGCCAACCAGAACCTGATCTGGGCGGTGTTCGCCGGTCGAGGCTTGGGGGCTAGCGCATCGCAAGGTTCCAGCAACAGTCGCACGGACCAAGCGGAAGCCTACGACACTCCGTTGCCGACCAACGTGGGCATGGCCTCCATCACCTCACCGGGTGGTGATGTATTCGATTGCACGCCCAGCAGCATCCCCGTCACTGTGGTGATCCGCAACTATGGCCAAGTAGCCCAGAGCAACTTCGACGTGCGCTACCAAGTGGATGGTGGTGCCTTCGTGACGGAAACGTTCACAGGTATTTTGGCGACTGGCACATCGGCCTCCTTCACATTCGCACAGCCGGCTTTGATCAGTGGCATCGGACAGCACACCATCGCGGTATCCACCGCTCTCGTCGATGACCAGTTCGTGGCGAACGACCAGGCCTCACGGACATTTGGCCTCGTGGCGGCGAGCACCATCAACGCACCCTTCGCGGAGAACGTGGAAGGCGGCTCCGTGACCCCAACGGGGTGGACGCTACAGAACCCGGACAACAGCACCACGTGGACCACTGCCTTGCTCGCGAATGGCCCAGCCTGTGCTTCCAGCCGGAGTTGGTCGATCGATTACTACGGCTACAACACACCGGGTCAGGAAGACCGCCTGTTGACCCCCAAGGTGGACCTCTCTGCCTCGGCGGGGACACGGTTGAAATTCCACCACGCCTATGCGCCTTATGCAGCCGGGTATGACGATGGCTTGCGTGTGGATGTGAGCGTCAGCTGCGGTGCCTCTTGGACTACGGTCTTCCAACAAGTGGGTTCTGTGCTTGCAACCACGGCCAACTCGTCCAGTGCATGGACACCCACGAACTGCAACCAATGGCGTTTGAACGACATCGATCTGAGCGCTTACGACGGCCAGACAGTGCTGATCCGCTTCTCCGGGATCAACGGCTACGGCAACTACATCTATCTGGATAACGTGGTGCTTGAAAGCAACGGTGTAGCACTCAGCGTGAAACTCCTGTTGGAAGGCAACTACGACAGCGGAACGGATCGGATGCGGGACAGCCTCCGCACGAACGCGCTACTTCCACCGATCGAACCGTACTCCGCGCTCGGATTCACGCAGGCGGGGAACGGTGGCGGTGAGACCGCTGACGCCAGTGTGTTCACCACGACCGGTGATAATGCGATCGTGGATTGGGTGCTGTTGGAACTACGAAGCGCAACAACCCCAACCACCATAGTTGCTACACGCTGTGCCTTGTTACAGCGCGATGGCGATGTGGTGGATAAGGACGGGCTTTCACCTGTGGTCTTTCTCGCTGGTCCGGGTAATTATCACGTGGCGGCGCGCCACAGGAACCACTTTGGTAGCATGACCGCGACGCCGATCGCGTTGATCGGAACACCCACATCCTTGGACCTGACCAGTTCGTCGACCGCTACCTACGGGACGGAGGCTCGAAAGTCCTCGAATGGCCGGGAAATGTTATGGGCGGGGGATGTCACCACCGATGGCACGATCAAGTACACCGGTACTGGCAATGATCGCGACTTGATCTTGCAAGCCATCGGCGGCAGCGTAGCGACCAACACCGTGAATGGCTACCTGCGCAGCGATGTGAACCTGGACGGCACCGTTAAGTACACGGGTACAGGCAACGACCGCGATGTGATCTTGGTGAACATCGGTGGCACGGTGGCGACGAACACACGAGAGGAGCAACTTCCATGATGTGGCAATGGACCGGTCAGAAGCGGCACGGATCGAGAGCTGGTTCCACGACCTTCCAGAGGTGTGGCAACCGGTGACAAATGCCATCCGTGAACTGTTGATGGACTCCTCTCCACGAATGAACGAGGAGTGGAAGTACAAGACACCGTTCTATTCCCACAGTCGTTCAATGTGCTATCTAAGTCTGCAGGGACAAAAGATGGTACTAGGCTTCGTGCATGGTACTGATCTGGCCGATCCATGCGGAATACTGGCACATACGGACCATCGATCCATCCGCCACTTCCTTCCATCCTATGATCCAAAAAGACTGCCCGTTGTTGCGCTGCGCGGTCTGATCCAGGAAGCCATCGCGATCAATGAGGAGATCTATCGCTCCAGATCGGTAACCCGAGGAGGTCGGTCAAAGTGATCGCTTCCGTTTGAAGAAGGCCTTGAGCAGATCGGCACATTCGGCCTCCAATACACCGCCCACAACTTGTGTCTTGGGGTGCAGCAAGGCACCTCCGAATCGTCGGTAACCGGCTTTCTCATCGAAGGCACCGAAGACCACCTTTCCCAATTGAGACCACTGCATGGCACCGGCACACATGACGCAAGGCTCCAAGGTGACATAGAGTGTACAATCCTTCAGGTACTTGCCTCCGAGATTTTCCGCAGCCGCTGTGATCGATTGCATCTCGGCATGGGCCGTCACATCGTTCAATCGCTCGGTCAGGTTGTGTCCACGCGCAATGATCTGGTCCTTACAGACGATCACAACACCTACGGGAACTTCATCGATCTTGAACGCTTGTTCTGCTTCCTTCAACGCTTGGCGCATGAAGTGTTCGTCGCTGTTCGGCACGATCATTCCAACAACACTTTTACGATTACACCATTGGCGGAATTCGAAACATGTTGCACGGAATAAACACCACGCGCTAGGTCGGTCACGGCGATCGTAATGATCGGATCAGTGGCACGAATTCGTCGAACCACCCTACCACTTACATCCGTCATCACCAACTCGCCTGTGCGCAACCTGGAACGTAAGAACAATTGATCCCGTGCCGGTGAAGGCCATACTTCCAACTGCCCAAAAGCGCTGGCCTCATTGATCCCGACTTGTTGCAATGGCGCACAATCCAAGTAGTGCGAAGCATCCGTTCCGTCGTCCACCACGATACTTGTATCACCGGGCAAACCATTCGTGTAGGCGAAATAGAAAAGCATCATTTCGTTGGTGGTGGATTCGCCGAGCCACACCCAATCCGGTGGGGAGTTCGGGTTCTCCTCGTTCTCTGCGGTATTGTCGTACCAAGCTTCGCCATGTAGAACGGTGCCGGGTGGTAAATAGATCGGATTGCGGAAGGCGTACAACCCTTGCCAATGGAAATCCCAATCGGGGATATCGATCAACGGAATGGTATCACCATTGGGCAGCACGGCCCACGACTTCATGCTTTGGCCCAACAAATGGCAATGCGGTCCGATCGCGGTGATGGTCGCTGCCACGGGCACCGTATACTCCGAATGGAAACTGCGCACTTGATAGGGTGCTATGACCAATGGTCCATCGGTGATCGCATTGATATGGTCCAACACGGGATCGATGGAGATGCTTCGCAGGGTACTTGACGGGCTCAATCGCAAATTCACACGGGTACTGTCCACGGCACCCGTCTCTGTGCTGGCCGGGTAATGCACTTGGATCACCACATCTGCATTGGCATAGAGCTTTATCCCCATTCCGGGAGGAGTGAATACAGCATCACTACCGGGCACCCAGATCCCGATCAACTTCGCACTGTTCACCCCGATACCACCAAAGTTCACATAACCGGGTTCCGGTGTATCATCATCCAACTGTTGTGCTTGGCCAGTAGTATCCTGGAACACGAGCACATGGTGTACATGTTCGGTGTTACCGGGTACCACTTCAATACCAGTGATGTAACGGTCAGTAGGATTATCGATGTTCAGTACGAAGCATTGGTACACATCCGTAGGGCTCGGTGGAATGGTGTACGCTTCCATGATCACGGAAATATCCGCGTTCGCCAGAACGGATCCGTTATCGAAAACGGGAGGCTCCAGTGCGGCTTCCGGTGGACCTTCTGGGGCGCCCCCTTGCACCCATGCCGCGATCAGGTCGATCTCGTCCTGCGTCAATACCCGTTCATGCGCCATTGGCCTGTATTCGGGATCGGGCGGCCAAGGGGGCATAACGCGTTGCTCGGTAGCTTCCGCGATCTCCAACCTATTGAAGTATGCGTTCGCATAGCTGGTAATATCGAACGACCCGATCCCACCATCGTGGTGGCAGGTTGCGCAATGCGAGAAAGCGATGCAGGCAATATCCTCGTTCCAAGTAGGCGTTTGGGCCGAAGCAGGCACACCCACCAGCAAGATGAGGACCAATGGAAAGCAACGTGATCGCTGCCCAATGCTTTGTACTATGGCGGTGACTAATTTCATGTTCCGATCCGTTCAACTTGTGTATCGTTCAACTCACCGACAAGCAGTCCATGCACACCTGCTTTGATATCCTTGATGTTAAGTTGCATGGTCACCCGACCATTCCATTCATTCTCTTCCAACGTGTATAGAATGCTGAACGGTTCACCGCTCTTCACCATTTCGTAATGCTGTGCCATGCGGAAGGCGATCGCATCAAACCGAGGACCATCACTGTTCGCATGCCTTAAGCACAATTTCAAGTGGTCCTCGCCCACGATCCGCATTTGACCGGTATCGATCACCCCTCGGCTGAGGAACATCGGTTTCATGTTGCCGGGACCAAAAGGTGCCATGTGATGCAAGATGCGAGCGAGCTTATCATCCAGATCGATCAACCGTACTTCGGCATCCACGATCTCTTCGGGCACACGCAAGGCCGGGTCCATCGTTTCGCGCACGACCTTCTCGAACCGTTCACGGAAGGCTTGCACATTCTCCAAGGGCATCGACATGCCGGCCGCATACATGTGGCCACCGAACTGTTCCAACAGGTCGCTGCATGCGTTGATCGCTTCGTACACGTCGAAGTTCTTCACGCTTCGAGCACTGCCTACCGCCATGCCTTGGCTTTCTGTGAGCACCACTGTGGGTCGGTAGAATTTCTCGATCAGCCGGGAAGCTACGATGCCCACGACACCCTTGTGCCATGTATCACTGAACACCACCGTGGTCCATGCATCGCGCATGGCAGGATCGCGGGTGATGTGCTCAAGTGCTTCGGCCGTCATGTCCTTGTCCAACACTTGGCGTTGGCTGTTATTTCCATCCACCCGAATGCCCATGTGTTCGGCTTGGGCCAGGTCCTTCGCAAGCAGCAGTTCCACCGCTTGTCTACCGTGTTCGATGCGGCCTGCTGCATTGATCCGTGGACCGATGGTGAATACCAGGTCGCCAATATCGAGCTGCTTCTTCACATTGGCCATTTGCATCATGCACTTGATCCCGGGCCGCGGATCCAAGTTCAATCGTTTCAATCCGAAGTGGGCCAACACACGGTTCTCTCCATTCACCGGAACAATGTCGCACGCCGTGCTAACTGCAACCAGGTCCAGCAAGGGTTCCAGCTCGGACATGGAGATGCCATTCCGCTGGGCGATGCCTTGCACCAATTTGAACCCGATACCGCATCCACTCAATTCCTTGAACGGGTATGGGCAATCGTCGCGTTTGGGATCGAGAACGGCAACGGCCTCGGGCAACGCATCGCCGGGCCGATGGTGATCGCAGATGATGAAGTCGATGCCTTTTTCGTTTGCGTAGGCGACCTTGTCAATGGATTTGATGCCGCAATCCAATGCGATGATCACTCCCACTTTCTCCTTTTTAGCGTGATCGATGCCTTGGAAGGAAATGCCATACCCTTCAGCGTAGCGGTCCGGGATGTAGAAGGTGATGTTGCCGGTAAAGCGTTGGAGAAATGAGAAGACAAGCGCAACGGCGGTGGTGCCATCCACATCGTAATCGCCGTAGACCATGATGCGTTCGTTATCTCCCAACGCACGTTCGATGCGTTCCACGGCCTGCTGCATATCGGCCATTTCGAACGGATCGTGCAAATGGTCCATTGTTGGCCTGAAGAAAAGTGCGGCTGCATCGCGGTCCGTGATCCCGCGTTGCACGAGGATCCGAGCAGCCACTTCCGGGCAACGGTCATGGACCAGATCTTTCACGCGGCTCTCATCCACCGCATCCTTCAATTTCCAACGTTTCGATCCGATAGGCATGGGTCCGAAGGTAAGCGGCGGACTTGATCTTCGAAAAGCCGGGTCGTGCGGTCTACTCACGCTCCAGAAGCACCGTTGCAGCCTTCAGATCTTCCTTTTCCTTGGCAGAAAGAGTGGGCATCTGAAGGTCCATGGCCTCGAGCTTTTCCCGTATCAAGCGGCCCACGATCGCCCTGCTCTCCCATTGATCGTCGGCTGGTACTATATACCAAGGTGCGTGTTCGGCGGAAGTGGCCCCAATGGCATCCTGGTAGGCGCAACGGTACGTGTCCCACAAGGCACGTTCGGCAATATCCCCAAGGTTGAACTTCCAATGTTTGCCCGGCTCCTTCATACGTTCGAGGAGCCTTTCCTTCTGCGCTTCGCGACCCATGTGCAAATAGAACTTCATGATCACCACACCATGCCTTGCGAGGTGCGTTTCGAATGCGGCGATGGATGCATAACGTTCCTTCCAGAACCGGGCATCGGCTTTCTCCGGTGAAGTAATTCCAGGGATCCGTTGGCCTATGAGGTATTCCGGATGAACCTTTACCACCAGTACTTCTTCGTAGTGCGATCGATTGTGGATCCCGATCATTCCCTTAGGTGGAACGGCCTTGGCATGGCGCCAGAGAAAGTCATGTGCGAGTTCCTCACTGTTCGGGGCCTTGAAGCTATGCACTTGGCAACCTTGCGGGTTCACACCGCTCATTACATGGCGGATACAACTGTCCTTTCCGGCAGCATCCATCGCCTGGAAGATCAGCAAAAGCGAACGGCCGCTTTCGGCGTAGAGTGTTTCCTGCAACTCGCTGATCCGTTCCCTGTCTTTCTCAAGCGCCTCTTTCAATGCCTTCTTCGTCTCTGCTCCCAAGTCGGTGGGGTAGTTACTGAGGTCCACAGGGCCTGGCACGGTGATGATGTGTTCGGGAAAAGAAAGGTCCGGCATGGTCAATAATTCGCGGAAAGGTAGCCGCAACCCAAGTCCCGGTAGGCAAAATAGCCCATCTTCGCAGCCTTATCCAAGAACATGCTGGTTCGCCATCACCTAATTCCGCTCTGCCTCTTGCTCCTTTCGGGCTGTGCAGGACTTTCCAAGAACGGTCAG
>Ga0209582_1001597_pt1 | contig 10699 bp, 11 predicted proteins | sample KloWWTmetKNB5Kit_FD_187176 | JGI IMG/M metagenome (GOLD analysis project Ga0209582, IMG submission 187176) | Active sludge microbial communities from Klosterneuburg, Austria, studying microevolution and ecology of nitrifiers - Klosterneuburg... | ecosystem: Engineered > WWTP > Aerobic digester >...
TCCAAAACAAAAAGGTGATATCTATCCATACGATATGTTGTGTGGTTCTGGTGTTGCGTTTAAATTTGTTCAAGCTTTTCTTTCTCGTTACGGAAAAGAATTTGAAGTTCTAGAAGGTTATGAAAAATGGATGCTCGATATGGTTGGTATCGCAACTTTGGCCGACATGGTTCCGTTAAATGGTGAGAATAGGGTTTTTGCTTACTATGGAATGAAAGTTTTAAAGAAAACAAAAAGACTTGGACTTTTAAAACTTTTTAGAAAAACAAATTTGAAACTAGAAAATTTACAAGACGAAGACGTGACTTTCACTATTTGCCCAAGACTTAACGCAGCCGGAAGAATGGATCATCCGAGGTTTGCATTTGAACTTTTGGCGGCTGACAATGACGCTGACGCTGAAAAATACGCCGATTATTTAACAAAAATAAACAACCAGAGAAAAACCTTAGTCGCGACAATAATGCGACAAGTTCATAAAGAAATTAAATCTCGAAAAGAAGAAAAGTCTGTTGCTTTTATTGGTGACACAACTTGGAGGGCTGGAGTTTTGGGTTTGGTGGCAGGGAAGATTGTAGATGAATATAAAAAACCAGCTTTCGTTTGGGGGCTTGAAGGTGGAGAAACAATAAAAGGCTCTTGTCGTTCTTCGGGCGAAGTTAATTTAGTTGATTTAATGGCGCTTTTACCAGAAGACAGTTTACTTGAATTTGGTGGTCACGAAATGGCTGGAGGTTTTTCGGTTTCTCGAGAACAAATACATTTTCTAGAAGAAAGACTTGAAGAAGCTTATAAAAAATGTCCAAAGAAAGAAATTGATTCAAACGAAGCTATAATATTTGATGCGCAAATATCTTTAGACGATGTTAATAAAGAAACTTGGTCACAGGTAGATATGTTGGCTCCTTTTGGCGTTGCCAATCCGAAACCTATTTTTGCTTTGGATAATATTCCTGTTAAAGAGATAAGAAAATTTGGGAAAAACAATGAGCACATAGAAATATCTTTTTTGAACTCAAAAGGCCGTGATGTAAAAGCTATACAGTTTTTCAGGTCTTTTGATAGTTTGCCAGAAAATGTTCGAGATGGAAAAAACATAAACCTAAAAGTTCATATTGAAAAGTCGACATTTGGTTGGAAAGAAGAAATACGTTTGCGGATTGTTGAAGTAAAATAGATGTGGTATTTTAAATTAAATACAGTTCACATGGGGCAAGAAGCAACAACACAGGAGATGGTTTTGTTTGCGGTCATTGTTTTGGTCGCAGCTTATCTTACGTATCGTTGGATGCGTACAGATCCAAAATGGGACTAACTCGGAAATATTCACAAGAGGGCCGGCTTTGAAGCTGGTCCTTTTCTTTGATACAATAAACTTAATGTCAGAAAATATAAAAGAAATAAAAATATTTACAGATGGTGGGGCTATTGGCAATCCTGGTTCTGGCGGTTGGGGAGCTGTTATCTTAGACGAATCCTCTAAAAAGGTTACCGAAATCGGTGGAAATGAAGAAAAAACAACAAACAACAGAATGGAGATGACTGCGATAATAAAAGCTCTAGAGAGCGCTCCAGATGGGCTTATAACGGTTTTTTCTGATTCAAAGTACGTTATCTCGGGTATAACGATGTGGGTTTTTGGTTGGGAGAAAAATGACTGGAAAACTAAAAACAAAACAGACGTTTTAAATAAAGACTTGTGGCAAAACTTAATCACGGTTACGAAAGACAAGGATATAGAATGGAAACACGTCGAAGGTCACGTCGGTATTGCTGGGAATGAGCGCGTTGATGTTATTGCCAATTCTTTTGCTCGCGGAAAAGGAGCCACTCTTTTTTCTGGAGATTTAAAAGATTATTCTGTAAATTTGCTAGACACTTCTAAAAATCAAAGTGCTGTTTTGCAAAAAGCAAAATCTAAATCAAGCGCGAAAGCTTATTCGTATGTGAGCATGATAGATGGAAAAATAGAGAAACACGTCACTTGGCCTGAATGCGAAGCTCGGGTGAAAGGAAAGAAGGCAAAATTCAAAAAAACTATTTCGAAAGAAGACGAAGAAGAAACGATCAAAGAGTGGCTTAGTTAATAAATGAGAGACAGAATTATTTTCATAGGTATTTTTTCTTTTTTTATTGGCGTATTCTTGCGTTCGATTTTTTTGGTTCCTCAAATAGTTTTTTGGATTTTAGGAATAATTTCGTTTTTATTTTCCTTTAGTTTTATTTTCTTTAAAAATAAGAAAATAATTTTAATTCCTGTTTCGCTACTTTTTATTTCGTTAGGTGTTTTGCGTTATGACCATAAAGATATTCGCGAGCCTAAAAATATTTTCGACGAACTCGTTGGAACGGAGGTTATTTTAGAAGGTGTTGTTTCTCACGAACCAGACAGAAGAGAAAACAACCAAAGACTGGTTGTTAATTTCGAAGATGTAAATATTTTAGTTACGACAGAACTTTATCCAGAATTTTTCTACGGAGATCTGGTAAAAGTTTCAGGTGAATTACAAAAACCTCAAAACTTCAAAACAGATATTGGAAAAGAATTTGACTACGTTAACTATCTTTCAAAAGATAGTATTTATTACAATATTTCTTTTGCTGAAGTTGATTTTATCGAATCAAACCAAGGAAGTTCTTTTATTGGATTTTTATTAAAAATAAAAAGTAAGTTTTTAAAAAATATTGAAGCTATCATTCCTCCACCGCAGAGCTCTCTTTTGGGTGGACTTTTGCTCGGGACCAAACAGTCTTTGGGTGTAGATTTACAGCAAAATTTTATAGACACCGGACTTATTCATATTGTTGTTTTATCTGGATACAACGTAACAATCGTGGCAGAAGCGATAATGAGATCTCTGTATTTTCTCCCGATGGCTTTCGGGGTTTGGGTTGGCTCTATTTCAATAATATTTTTCGCAATAATGACAGGTGCGGGAGCAACTATTGTTCGAGCTAGTATTATGGCGATATTGGCTTTAATAGCGAGAGCTAGTGGAAACGCTTTTGACATAACCAGAGCCCTGATAATAGCTGGATTCTTAATGGTTTTGCAGAACCCATACATACTTTATTTTGATTTATCTTTCCAACTTTCTTTTTTAGCGACCATCGGACTTATCTTTCTTTCACCTATGTTAGAAAAGTATTTTTTGTGGTTACCAAAAAAGTTTGGACTTCGAGAAATAGCTTCAGCAACTTTTGCTACACAGATTTTTGTTTTGCCTTTTATTTTATATAAAATGGGAACACTTTCTATTATTGCGCCGATAACCAACCTAATAATCTTGCCGTTGGTTCCGGCGACAATGTTTTTTGGATTTTTAACAGGGCTTACGAGTTTTGTTTCGAAAATAATAGCACTTCCGTTTGGTTTTATTTCAAATACTTTTCTAAAATTTGAAATATTTATCGTAAAAATATTTTCTAAACCAAATTTTGCCGCTATTGAAGTTCAAAACTTTTCGATAATCTTGGTTTTAGTTATCTACATTTTTGTGTTTTGGATTATGTTTAGAAATTATAAAATCTATAAAGATGGAAAAGCAAAATAAAATCTTAATAATCATCATTTTTATGATGCTCGGAATAAACATTTTTGTTTGGAATTATCAGCCGAGCCAATCCTCTGGTTTTTTAAATGTTTCTTTTTTGGATGTTGGGCAGGGAGACTCTATTTTTATTGAAGCGCCAAACGGTAAACAACTTTTAATAGACGGCGGTAGAAACGGCTCTGTTGTCAGTGAGCTCGCTTCTCAAATGAGTTTTCAAGATAGACAGATAGATGTTGTTTTGGCGACACATCCCGACTCAGACCATATTGGAGGTTTGCCAGAAGTTTTTAGTCGTTTTGATATTTTAAATTTCGTAGACACAGGAACGAAAGGTGAAACCAACACTTACAGAACTCTGATGGATTTAGTTTTATCCGAAAATTCAAATTATGTAAAAGCAAAGAGAGGTTTGGTTATTGTTTTAGATAAGAAAAACGGAGTGTATTTCCAAGTTCTTGCTCCAGACGAAAATATTACTTTCAAAGATATAAACGACACTTCTATTGTTGGCCGGCTTGTTTTTGGTGAATCGAGTTTTCTTTTAACGGGTGACGCCTCAAAAGCTGTGGAAAATATTTTGGTTTATTCTGACGGCGAGATTTTAGATAGTGATATTTTAAAATCTGGACACCATGGATCTAAAACATCTTCAAGTCTTTTGTTTTTAGAAGAAGTTAGTCCCGATGTGTCTATAATTTCCGCCGGATACAACAATTCATACGGACATCCACACATAAACGTCTTGGAAAATATAAAAGCTGTTGATTCAGAAATCCTTGAAACCTCAAAAGACGGAACTATAACTTTCCAGTCGGACGGAGTTAAAATTTGGCGAAAATAATAAAACCCGATTTCTCGGGTTTTATTATTTTAGATTATTCCAGCTTTTTTAAGAGTTTTAAATGCTCCGTTCTTGTTTATGGTCTTGATAGCTTTTGTTGAGATTTCTAGTCTTATTGTTTGTCCTGTTTCTGGCACATAAATCTTCTTCTTTTGCATATTAACCTTTTGAACTCTTGTTCCTGTTGGGTTAAATTGGGTAGCACGAACACGGTTGCTGTATCCGCCAGCAATATTTCTTTTCTTATTAGTTATTGGACATATTTTTGCCATAAGTTTCCTTATGCTATCATAAGGCATATAAACATGCAAGACCTAAATCCAATATTCTATATAATCGTGCTTTTGATGTCTGTGGTGATCCATGAGGTGGCTCACGGATACGCGGCTCTTTATTTTGGTGACAAAACAGCCCAATACGCTGGAAGACTAACTTTAAACCCTTTAAAACACTTAGATCCGTTTGGTTCTGTCATATTACCTTTAATTTTAGTAATTACAAATGCGCCTTTTTTGATTGGTTGGGCAAAGCCAGTTCCATATAATCCAGAAAATTTACGTGATAAGAAAAAAGGAACTATCTGGGTTGCTTCGGCTGGGATTTTGGCAAACTTAGCTATTGCAGTATTTTTTAGTATTGTTGTTCGTGTGTCTGTTGCCATGGGGATTTTAGGCGCATCTTTTATAAGTTTGGCTTCGGTTATTATTTTACTTAACATTGTTTTGGCTTTTTTTAATTTAATACCTATTCCTCCGCTCGATGGATCTAAAATACTTTTTACTCTTTTGGGAAATAATTCTCGGAAGTTTGAAAACTTCTTTTCTAAATATTCTTTGTTTATTTTGCTATTCTTTATTTTCTTTGTTTGGCAATACGTTTCTCCTTTGATTTATATTGTTTTTAGATTTTTAACAGGTTTGGCACTGTAATTGATATGTCTTTAAAAACGATAGAAATAATCTACGAAGATGAAAATGTTTTAGTTTTGAACAAGCCGGCTGGGCTTGTTGTTCATTCTGACGGAAAAACAAAAGAAGAAACCTTGTCTGATTGGGTGATGGAGAATTATCCAGAAATGGAAAATGTAGGTGAGCCACTCGACACAGGAAAGGAATTTATAAAAAGACCTGGAATAGTTCATCGTTTAGATAGAGAAACATCTGGCTGTATAATTTTGGCAAAAAACCAAGATACTTTTTCTTTTCTAAAAGAACAATTCCAAGAAAGAAAAGTAAAGAAAGTCTACAACGCTGTCGTTTGGGGAAATATGAAAACAGACGAAGGGGTTGTGGATGTGCCGATAGGACGAAGCGGAAAAGATTTTCGCCAATGGAGCGCGACACGTGGAGCTCGTGGGCAACTAAGAGAAGCCATCACAGAATATAAAGTCTTGGCTAGATTTTCCGCCCATGAAGGATATGTTTCGGACAAGGAAGAAGATGGAGAAAAATTTGTCTTTTTGGAGGTCCGACCTAAAACAGGAAGAACTCATCAGATCAGAGTTCATATGAAATATTTAAATAACCCGATAGTTGGCGACAGTCTTTATGCAGAAGGCAGACCCTATGTTTTAAGCTTTAAAAGAGTGGCTCTTCACGCCCGAAGTTTGACCATAGAAATACCAGAAAAAGGCCAAAAGACTTTCGAAGCGCCTTTCCCAGAAGATTTTACTGATTTGCTTGCTAAACTATAAATATAAAGACGCGATCTCTGCTGGATAGCTAGGGTCGTGTTTTTGTTTTTATGATAAAATTATTTAATGTTAAAAAGATTTCTTGAGTGGATTGGATTAAAACAAAAAATACATGAATCAGGTATGCCACATTTCTTCAATGAAGGCGAGGTTTGGTGGTGTGCACTCGGTGAAAATATTGGTGTTGAGGTAAATGGCAAGGGTGATATGTTTTCTCGTCCTGTTTTTGTTTATAAAAAATTAAGTAGAGAAGGTTTTATGTGTGTGCCTCTTTCTACAAAAACAAAAGAAGGAAGTTGGTTTATAAAAATAACTTTTCAAGGAAAAGAGCAGGTTGCAAATATTGCTCAGGCGCGAGTAATTAGTTCTTCTCGAATGTATGAAAAGCTAGGAGAATTAGACGAAAAAGATGTAGAAAAAATAAAGAGCGGATTTCTCCGCCTTTACTCTTAATATTCCCCCGAGGGGGAACATGGGTAAACCCCAAATACTTTCTAAGTGTAACACTTAAGTTATAGACATTACAACTTGACAAAAAGCTATAAAATATGCTATAATTTAAAAGTAAAAAGTTCCTTTAAAAACCAAGGATTATTTTGTCGAATGGTCAACCAGTTGCCACAGCTTTTAGTGCTTTTCCTCCAATTATGCGAGATAAGTATGAGCCTTAAAAGCTGTGGCAAATCCGCTCAGCATAAATTCCAAACTGATGGGCAAAAACATCGGTGTAGACCCGGAGGATATCTCTGGACTACAAGCAACGTTGCACGAGCGTCTTTGGGCGGCTCATGGTCAACAGGACCGCACCATTATCGATCAGCTCAATGCCTTCTTTAGAGCATCACCTGATCGTCGGGCCATGTTCGCAGAAGGACGCGACTTTAAGGAAGCGACGATCGTGAAGATCGACTGTTCCAAAACCTTCGACCCAGTCGCCTTCATCGGCAAAGGTTGGAGTATCGTCGAACAGGATGAGAGAAGCCTCGCTCTGACACAGATCGAATTGGGAAAGATCGATTTCGATCATATGCTGAAGAAAGGCGAGACCCGCATCAACGGCGAAGACAAGTTAAACCGCTTGAAGAAAGACGATCGCATTCGCCTCGACGCCAAGGTCTTCCAGACACTCTGGGAAAACCAATCGCTCATCCCCGCATCGTGGAAGGAGAAGACAAACGGCAACACAACCTACATCTTCTTCGATGGAACGGTTCTACAGGACCCGAGCGGCAGCCGCTGCGTACTGTACCTGTACTGGGTCGATGGCGAGTGGAACTGGCGCTACAGCTGGCTCGGCAGCGAGTGGGTCGTGAACTTTCCCTCTGCTTTGCTTCGCAAGTAAGTTCTAAGAATTCAATCACTTGGAACTCTTAGTTCCTTTGATTTTAGTCCTTAGGGCGCCCCTACAAAGCTTAGAAGAATAGCTGAAAGTTCTTCGAACCCTGCACGTTGTGTGGGGTTCTTTTTTATTTAATTTAGGTATAATGTAAAAGGTTGTAAGGGAATATGTAGGAGATTAAGGTTTCCTGCTCCTGAACCCAGTATCCATACATCGAGCGTATCTGCGATTAAGATTTCGGATAGGGTGGTGTATGTAGAAACTTCAAACAAAAAATGAAGATACTTGGTATAGAGTGTCAGAGCATTTTAGATGCTGGATAATATACAACTTTTTGAATATTCGAAGGGTGGTGGAATAGACGACACTTTATAAATTTCTGCAGAACCCGAACGGCAACCGCTGCGTACTGTACCTGTACTGGAACGATGGCAAGTGGAACTGGAACTACAACTGGCTCGACAACAAGTGGAACGAGAACAATCCCTCTGCTTTGCTTCGCAACTCTCTTCATTTTCTCTCTCGCTATTCGGCGGGAGAGTTTTGTTTTGTAAGTTGTCCATTCCATCCGCCAAGCATCTTACCGATTTCATCTAGTCGAACGGAAAGAGCTATATATTTTTTATCATCCAAAGATTTTGTTTCCCAAAGAACCATAAGAAGAAGTCGAAGAGTATCAAGTTTTCTAATGGCTATTCTAACGTACGGAATTTTTTCACCTTTTATTAAAAAACTCGCAACAGAAATTGATTCGATGATTTCTATGAACAGGGTATCAATTCTTTGACCCAAAGAATGCCTGTGAGCTTTGGGTAGAATTTGATAGTATTGATACCATAATAAATAACTACTTTTTATATGTTGCAAAACGGGCAAAAGTTGCGTGGGGGGGGGTCGAGATAGGTGTGTTTTTAATCATCCCTACAATAATATCATTTCTATTCAAAATTTACTCCTAGCTTGGCGAGAATTTCTAAAAGGCAAATCAAAAAGAAAAGATGTTTTGGTTTTTCAGCAGAAATTAATGAACAATATTATTTCTTTACATGAAGACCTTAAAAACAAAACCTACACTCATGGTGGATACACAGCTTTTAATATTTCTGATCCAAAACCTAGAAACATTCATAAAGCCTTTGTTCGTGATAGAGTTCTACATCACTTACTTTATAAAGAGTTATATCCATTTTTTGATACAAAATTTATCTTCGACTCATATTCTTGTAGGAAAAATAAAGGAACACATAAAGCTCTAAAAAGATTTGAAATTTTTAGTAGGAAAGTTTCAAAAAATTATACGAGGCAATGTTTTGTTTTAAAATGTGATATTCGAAAGTTTTTTGCGAGCATTGATCATAAAGTCTTAAAAGAAATTTTAGGAAAATATATTGAAGATAAAAATATTTTATGGCTTCTAAATGGGGTGATTGATAGTTTTATTACAGAAGGAAAGAAAGATGTCGGTTTACCTCTCGGAAATCTAACCTCACAACTTCTGGTGAATATTTACATGAATGACTTTGACCAATTTGCAAAACACATTTTAAAAGAAAAATATTATATTCGCTATGCCGATGATTTTGTGTTTTTATCACAAGACAAAAAACACCTTGAAAATTTGATTTTAGAAATTTCAGAATTTTTGAATAATAAACTTAAACTGAATCTTCATCCAAAAAAGGTTTTTATCAAAACTATTTATTCGGGTGTTGATTTTCTCGGCTGGATACGTTTTCCAAAACATCGAGTTTTAAGAACTACAACAAAAAAGAAAATGTTTAGGAAATTACAAGGTGAAACTAAAGAAGAAGTGGTGGCTTCATATATGGGAATGATGAAGTGGGGAAATTGCTATAAATTAAGTCAAAAGGTTGCCAAAAGAGAAGGTTTGTGATAAAGTCTCTTTTGTTAATGCCACACCCGAATTTGGGTGTTTTATATAAAATATCATGACTACAGCTATAAATCCCGTTAGAGACTTATAATTTAAAATCTTTGCCTTCGGGGTAAAATTAAGAAAATATGACAACACCAACTACACAAAAAAATACTACGGAAAACTCACCAAGTTTTCCTGTCTCTAACGGGATAAAATTATCACCAGTTGATATGGACTCACGAAAGAAACTCGACGTAAAATCGGGTGATACTGTTCGTGTTTATTCAAAAATTCAAGAAAAAGGAAAAACTCGTCTTCAAGCTTTCGAAGGTTTGGTTCTTGCTCGAAAACACGGAACAGAGTTAGGCGCGACTATTACAGTTAGAAAAATCTCAGAAGGTGTGGGTGTTGAAAGAATTTTCCCTCTTTATTCTCCAAATGTTGATCGATTTGAAGTTATAAAACGAGCAAACGTTAAAAGATCTAAACTTTATTTCCTACGAGAAAAGACAGCTAAGGAAATCCGAAGAAAACTAAAAGCCTTTGGATTTATCGCAAAAACTGAAGACGTGGAAATCAAAGCAGAAGATATGGAAGAAGAAAAAGTAGAAGAAACTCCGGAATCTACACCAGAAGTTTCTGAAAATACTTCAGAAGAGGTAAAGACAGAAGAAGCTAAATAATTTTAAAAAAGCCCGTCCCTCTGCTCACGAGCAGAGGGACGGGCTTTGATTTTATCCAAACTTTCTGTAATATCTTTCTTATGCCCAGGTGTTGAAATTGGTAGACAAGCATCCTTGAGGTGGATGTGCCGAAAGGTGTGGAGGTTCGAGTCCTCTCTTGGGCACAATAAACCAGGCTTTATGCCTGGTTTTTTTGTCCAAGAAATGAACAAATTTCTTTGTTTGTGTGAGGACGAGAAGGCCGGAGTCATATTGAGCGAAGCGAAATAGGTGAGGCGGGGTCGAAAGTTCTTATGAGCGAAGCGAATTAGAAACTTGTGACCGAGTCCTCTCTTGGGCACAAATAAACAATCCCCATTAGATAATATTTTTGTTTGCTATAATATTTTTATGCTAATAATTTCAATATTAATTTTTATAGCCAGCGTTCTTGTTCTGGTTAAAGGCGCTGATGTTTTTTTAGGAAGTGCAGAAAAGCTTGGTCTTGCTGCCGGACTCTCTCCGTTCGTTGTCGGGGTTGTTATAGTCGGAGCTGGTACATCTTTCCCAGAACTTATCTCTTCGTTGGTTGCCGTGTTAAAAGATGTTCCAGAGATTGTTGTTGCTAACGCAGTCGGTTCGAACATTGCAAACATACTTTTGATAATTGGTGTTTCTTCTATATTTGCTAAATCAATCAAATCAAAAACAAATCTCACAAACCTAGAACT
>Ga0209582_1001605_pt1 | contig 10670 bp, 10 predicted proteins | sample KloWWTmetKNB5Kit_FD_187176 | JGI IMG/M metagenome (GOLD analysis project Ga0209582, IMG submission 187176) | Active sludge microbial communities from Klosterneuburg, Austria, studying microevolution and ecology of nitrifiers - Klosterneuburg... | ecosystem: Engineered > WWTP > Aerobic digester >...
GCGAGCGGGATGACAGCGTGACCGAGGAAGCCCCGCGTGAACCGTCGTGACTTTGGCGAAGCGGCAGAAACCTGGTCGCGGCATCGCTGGCTCAACCGCCTGCAAACAGTGCTGCTGGTCGTGACCATGCTCGGCATTGCCGCCCTGTCCGGGAGTCTGCTCTTTGGCGATATGGGGCTATGGCTGGCACTGGCAGCAGGAGGCCTTGCGCTGCTGGTCGAGCCTGCCGCTGCGTCAAGTCTGACCCTGCGACTCTATCGTGCGCGTGCCTTGCACCCAAGCGCAGCGCCCGATCTATGGGCCTTGGTGCGCGAGCTGGCGGCACGGGCCGGTTTGCCTGCTGTGCCGGTGCCGCACTACGCCCCCAGCGCCATGGTCAATGCTTTCGCCACCGGTTCGGCGCATCGCTCCGCCATCGTGCTCACCGATGGACTCCTGCGTAGCCTCACGCCGCGCGAGCTCACCGGTGTCGTCGCCCATGAGATCGCTCACATCGCCAACAAGGACCTGCGCGTGATGGGGCTGGCGGACTCCATCAGCCGGCTGACATATTTCATGGCTGTGCTCGGACAAGTTGCCATCCTGTTCAGTTTGCCGGCGTTGCTGTTGGGCGCGGTGGATGTCAATTGGCCCGCGTTACTGTTGCTGGCGATCGCGCCGCAACTGGCGCTGCTGGCCCAGCTCGGCTTATCGCGGGTGCGCGAGTTCGACGCCGATCGGCTGGCGGCCGAGCTGACGGGCGATCCGCAGGGGCTCGCCCTTGCGTTGGCGAGAATCGAGCGGGTCAGCCGATCCTGGCGTGCCTGGCTGCTGCCGGGCTGGGGCAATCCTGAGCCTTCTTGGCTGCGAACACACCCTGCAACCGCTGCGCGAATCGAACGTTTGCGGGAGCTGTCGGCGCCGGTTGATCCAACGCCGATTCATTCGCCTCACTTCTTGCCAAACTCCACTGTTTCGCCGCGCTCGCCGCGTTGGCGGCCGGGTGGTCTGTGGCGCTGATTTTCAACCGGAGATATTCATGGCCTACATCGACCCCTACAACCGCGCAGCACCAGACCATTTTGTCCGACGCTGGCTGGTCATCACTGCCTGCATCGCGGCGCTCATGCTGTTGTGGCAGTTTCTCCCCGCCATCGAAGCGTGGTTCACCCCTGACCAGGCAGCCGAACGCACTGTCACGCCTCGCGGTGACCTGGCGCAGGACGAAAAAGCCACGATCGAGCTGTTCGAGAAGTCGCGTGCATCGGTCGTCTACATCACAACGGCGCAGTTGGTGCGTGATGTCTGGTCGCGCAATGTTTTTTCGGTTCCACGCGGAACGGGGTCAGGCTTCATCTGGGACGAAGCGGGTCATGTCGTGACCAATTTCCATGTCATCCAGGGCGCATCTTCTGCTACGGTCAAACTGGCCGACGGACGCGACTACCAGGCCGCACTCGTCGGCGCCAGCCCGGCGCACGACATTGCGGTGCTCAAGATCGGTGTCGGCTTCAAACGCCCACCTGCGGTGCCGGTGGGCACCAGCGCTGACCTCAAGGTGGGGCAGAAGGTGTTCGCCATCGGCAATCCGTTCGGGCTCGACTGGACGCTGACCACCGGCATCGTGTCCGCGCTCGACCGGAGCCTCGCGGGAGAAGCGGGAGGCCCAGCCATCGAGCACCTGATCCAGACTGACGCCGCCATCAACCCGGGCAACTCAGGTGGTCCGCTGCTCGATTCTGCCGGACGACTCATCGGCATCAACACCGCCATCTACAGCCCATCCGGCGCATCGGCCGGAATCGGTTTTTCCGTGCCGGTCGATACGGTCATGCGGGTGGTGCCGCAGCTCATCAAGAACGGCAAGTACATCCGCCCGGCGCTGGGCATCGAGGTGGACGAGCAGCTCAACGCGCGCCTGCAGGCGATGATCGGTGGCGACGGTGTGTTCGTGCTGCGGGTCACCCCAGGCTCGGCTGCGCAGAAGGCAGGGCTCACCGGAGTTGAGGTCTCACCACAAGGCATCGTACCCGGTGATCGCATCGTCAGCATCGACGGCGTGGCCGTGGACGACGTGGCGAAGCTGCTGGCCCGGCTCGATGACAAACGGGTCGGTGATGTAGTGGTCTTGTCAGTGGAGCGTGGCGGGAAGTCACGCGAGGTGCGAGTAGAGTTGCAGCCCGGCGTTTGATCCAGCGACGGACTGTTGGGGCAGCGATGAAAAGGGGGCGTCGCTCAAAGACCGAAGCACCCTCCAGCGCCCCCTTCAAGCGGTACAACACAGCCAGGCAACCAGAAGTTCAGCACCCCGGCCCACAGCGCTTGATCGGCCTCGGTCCACGCGTGCAGGATCGCAGCGCCCCAATCGGTGCCGCCCGACATGGCCCCGACGAACGACGCCGTCTTCGCCGCGCAGTACAGCGCCATGAACCAGTAGGTGATCACCGGGCGGACGCTGATGGACAGCGCATCGGCCCAGCGCACTCGGGATCGCTGGCCCTGGGCGGCCACCGACTCCCGCAGGACCTCGATGGCGCCGACGTTCCAGGCGGCGTCCGCGCCAGCACCGATCTCCGACATGCGCTGGGCGCCGCGCAGCTTCTCGAACTCCAGCGCCTTGTCCTGCATCGCCAGCTCGTGGCCGCGCTCGCCCTTGCGGTCAAGCCACTTCAGGACCTCGGGCGCCAGACGGAAGGCCCCGCCAAGGAGGCCGCCGAGCAAGGTCTCGATCATTGGCCGCTCCCCATCAACTTGAGCTTGATGGCCGCGCCCACCAGCAGCGCCGCCAGGATGCCGGTCGTAATGACCTTGATGACGGTCTGCCAGGCGGTGCGCCGTGCATCGCGCCACGCCTCCAGCAGATCGCGCAGTTCATGGATGTCGCGCGCAGCGTGGCTGCTTTCCAGCCCCAGGTGCGACAGCGCCCGCTCGGCACCGCGCTCGGCGGCACGGTCGAGCAGATCGTCGAAGTCCTCCTTGCGCATCAGAAGCATGTTCTCGACCAGGGTCGGTTGTTCGGGTTCAGTCATGGAAGCCTCCAGAAAAGCGAAGCCCGCCCAGCGCGTATGCAACTGGGCGGGCCTCAAGGGATGAATCAGCGGTGGGTCAGATCTCGATGAGTTCGAGCGGCAGGCTGGGAGCAACAGCTTCGACGGCGCCGTCGCGGACGAACACCTTCTGGCCGAGACCAGCGGCGCCACGCGCCTTGACGACGCCGCCACCGGGCAGTTGAACGGTGACGACGCCGGCGCCGACCTCCGTCACGGTCCCGGCCTGCAGCGGTGGGTTGGGCAGCAGCTGGCGGAACTGCTCGTAGACGTTATGCATAGGCCTGCACCCCCAACGTCTGCCAGACCTCGGGGAACCCAGCCTGCACCTGCGTGGCGCGCACCAGCCCGAGCCGGGTCACGCTGCCGTCCTGGTACTCGACGAAGGCCCCCGGCTCGATGATTCCGGTCTCCGCCAGCACGGGCAGGCGCAGGCTCACTTCGATCTGGCGTCCGGTGTCGGCCAGAACGGCGATGCCGCGCTGACGAGCCGCGGGCGCCTCGGTGATCAGCGCATCCAAGACCATCGGCGCCAGCAGGTCACCGGCGGTGCCGGCGCGCGTGACCTGACCGAGCACTCCGACATCCTGGCCGGAGACGAACACCCGGTTGTAGGCCGGCCTCTCCAGCCAGCGCACGGACTCCCGGGCCACGGCATCGACGGGTAGCACGAAGTCGGGGATGACCGAGCCCCACTCCCAGGGCGGCACCGGGTAGCGATGCCGGACCCGCAGGCTCTGCGCGGTCGGATGGGGCATCAGGTAAACGTGTGCGCCTGACCCGAAATCGGCGTGGCACACAGGAAAGGTTCGTTATGACAATCAAAGAGCTCGCGTATTCCGCGCAGCAGCATCTCCAGGCCAGCACGGGCAGCTCCCTCAAAAGAGCCCACATCTACGAGCTGCTGGCAGCCTCGTTCGGCTTCAAGTCCTATGCCGCACTCGGCGTTGATGCCGTCTTCACACAGCGACGTCCGGACGACAAGCGAGCTGGCTCGCCCAGCGCTTTCGTCAGGCGGCGCTGCATCGAGCTTGGGCATCCGCCGGAAGGCGCGGAGCTGGTCTCGGTGTCGCTAGGGTCCTTCCTGGCAGAGCGCCAGATTGGCGTCGTACGGATTTCGGCGTTGATCAGCCATCTGCGTGGGGATTGGTCCAGCCTACAAGCCGATCCTACTGGTGACGACACCGAGCAGTTCGGCGACGAGCAAGACGATCGGCTTGGTGCTCGATGGGCAGATGGTGTGGAGGCTGATCTCGCACCGCTCATGCTCGATGGGTTGGAGGCAGCGGCCAGCAAAGGCAACGCTCTCGCCCACTACGCCCTAGCGCTGATCCATGACCCCGACGACGACGACGACACCGATCGGGGAGCGGGAAGCTCCTACTGGCACTCCCAGGCACAACAGGGTCGTGTGCTGACAGGCGTGGAAAAGGAGTGGGCAGAGGCCCATGCGGCTCGACTCACTCAAGCGGACAAGTACGCCAGCCATCTTCGCGAGGCTGGTCGACTCGGCAATCAACGTGCGCTCCTCGACTTGGCGGAACGCTTTGGCGACCCGTCATTCTTCGAGCGGCCGCGTGACGATGTTGGTGCCGATCCATCGGCCGTTGCCGAGATTGCCGAACGACTGGGGCGCGTGGCTGATGCGAAGCACTGGCTCACCGTGGCTGCCGAGAGTGGGGACACGGACGCCATGCTTCGTCTCATCGAGGACCATGATCAAGGGGATCTGGCCCGCTGCTGGACTTGGGTGTATCTGTCCCGGCTGGTCGGCACAGACCTCTCCAAGGACGCTCACTACGCGATCACCGAGGACGGGTCGGAGTACGACGATGACGTCGGTGGTCCCGCCTATGCAGCGGGCCGCGACGGCGTAGATCTCGACCCTCTCAGTGCCGAGCAAGATGCTGTTGCCAGGCAGGCCGCGCAGCGTCTGTTCGAGCAGATTCAGCGAGCTGCTGCTGTCGAGCCGAGACCGTAAGGTAGGGACGACAGCATCCTGGCCGCGGTCGTTCCCCTCCGGGTAGGCAATGCCGCAATCCAACCGCTTGAACCGTCCGCGCGTAACCCGTTGATTTGAAAGGGTGCCGGACAGGCCCCCTGCGGACTTCGGGCCTTTCGCGGAGAGCGAGGCCGGAGAGAAGAATGGCATGGAGAGAGCGAAAGGTGGCCGAGAACGGGCCAGATGGCGAACCGGCGAAGTCCGCAGGTTTCCGCAAGAACCCGCGCAAACACGCGGGAACTGTAGCCATCAGTCGAAAAAAAGCCCCAACTGAGAACAGTTGGGGCTTCAATAGTGGTGGAGCTGGCGGGAATTGAACCCGCGTCCGCAAGCCTTCATCGGGCAGATCTACATGTTTAGCGGTCTGATTTAAGTCTCGCCTTCGTCATCGCGCAGTCGCACGCTATGCCGAACGCCAGTACCCTTGAATCTCGTTTTCTGCCAAGGTACCCGGCAAAAAACCAGCTGACGTAGATAACCTTGCAGCCGGGAGGCTTTACAGCCCCCTTGCCCAGCCCATCAGCGTGCTGTTGCAAGGCTCACCGGGTTTAAGCGGCGAGTGCGAAACGTTCGTCGTTTGCAGTTAGTTTTTTGAATGCAGATTTACGAGCGCCAATCAAGCTCGACATGCACCACGCCGATTCCGAACCCACGTCGAAACCAGGGCAGCCCCTCATTATGCATTTTAGGCCAAATGCAGCAATTGCAAGAGGTCGTGGGGGAAATTTATCTCGGCATGCGCTCCCCACTGCTTCGTACTTGTAGCGCTGCCCAGATACCCATAGGTGGCAGCAACCGTGCCCATGCCTGCGGCCAGTCCCGCCACAATATCACGCTCATCGTCACCAACATACACACAATGACGGGGTTCGACGCGCAGTAGCCTGGCCGCTTCCAGCAGCGGCGCCGGGTGCGGTTTGGCATGCGGTGTGGTGTCGCCGCTCACTACGGCGCCTGCACTGGCAAACAATGGCATTGCGCGGGTCAGTGGATCCGTGAAACGCATGGACTTGTTGGTAACCACGCCCCATGCCAATCCGCGCTGGACAAGGCTGCACAGCATGTCATGCACACCATCGAACACCTGAGTGCGACAGGTCATGCAGCCCTGGTAATTGGCAAAAAATTCTTCACGATAGGCCACGAAGTCGGGATGTTCCGGAGTCATGCCAAAAGCCTCACCCAGCATGCCCCGTGCACCTGCACCAGCCATGGGGCGGTAGCGTGCCAAAGGCAACGAAGGAAGCCCCCGGTCGGTGCGCATTTTGTCTACGGCTGCGCCAAGATCGGGCGCACTGTCGATCAATGTTCCGTCCAGATCGAAAAGCACCGCCCGGATATTTTGAAACATACGGTAACTGCTCAGGCAGGGCGTCGCGCGGCCAAAAGGTAATTCACGCTGGTGTCGGCGTTCATCCAGTACCGGCGTGTGAGCGGGTTATAGCCCAGCCCACGGGCCTCACAGAGGTCCAGCCCAGCGGCTCTGCAACTGGCGGCCAGCTCACTGGGACGAATCAAACGGGCATATTCATGCGTACCGCGAGGCAGCATATTCAACACATATTCGGCACCAACAATGGCAAGCATGAAGGCTTTGGCATTGCGGTTGATGGTGGAAAAAAAGACCCATCCCCCCGGTTTGACCAGCTGGGCACACGCATGGACTACGGATGCCGGGTCAGGGACATGCTCCAGCATTTCCATGCAAGTCACCGTATCAAAGCTGGCGGGCTGCTCGACGGCAAGCGCCTCCACACTCACTTCACGGTATTGCACACGAGGGGTTTGGGCCTCCAGCGCGTGCAGCTGCGCCACCCGCAAGGACTTGCCCGCCAGATCGATACCCAGAACCTCCGCCCCTTTGCGGGCCATGGCATCCGCCAGAATGCCCCCACCGCATCCGACATCCAGTACCCGCTGGCCATGCAGTGGTGACAGGGTGTTGATCCAATCCAGCCGCAAGGGGTTGATTTCGTGCAAAGGCCGGAACTCACTTTCCGGATCCCACCATCGGTGGGCCAGCTCTGAAAATTTGGCCAGCTCGGCCGGATCGACGTTCAAAGTGTTATTCATGGAGATGTATTGTCCAGCAAGCTTCTGCATGCCCCATAAAAAAAGCCCCGTTACCGGGGCTTTTTTGTCGATCACAGAAGATCAGTTGGCGCGGGTGCCGACCACTTCGATTTCAACGCGACGGTTCTTTGCGCGACCTTCTTTGGTCTTGTTGTCAGCCACTGGCTGCTTCTCGCCCTTGCCTTCGGTGTAGACACGGTTCTTTTCAATGCCCTTGGAAACCAAGTAAGCCTTCACAGCTTCGGAGCGACGCACCGACAACTTCTGGTTGTAAGCATCAGAACCAACGGAGTCGGTATGACCCACGGCAATGATGACTTCCAGATTGACACCCTTGACCTTGGAAACCAGATCATCCAGCTTGGCCTTGCCAGCGGGCTTGAGCACAGACTTATCAAAGTCGAAGAACGCGTCAGCAGCGTAGGTCACCTTGGTGGCCATGGCGGGTGCTGGAGCGGGCGTTGCAGCGGGCGTTGCAGCGGCAGGAGCAGCGGGAGCGGGAGCCGCTGCAGGTGCAGCAGCAACTGCGGCCAGGGCGCCGTCGCAGCCAGGAGCTGCGGTAGCAGGCGTCCAGGAAGCATCACGCCAGCACAGTTCGTTGGTGCCGTTCTTCCAGACCAGCTCGTTGGTGCCGTTCTTCCAGTTGTCGACGGTTTGTGCGCCGGCGGCGGTTGCGAGCGCTGCGGAGGCAATCAACATTGCCACTTTGTTCAGTTTCTTCATGGTTCTCCTCTGGGGCGAAAAAGCCGCAGCCGCGCTGCGTAATTTGGACGTTGCTGGTGACCATCACCAAAAACGTTGAAATCGATTGTGCCATACGTAACCGACGGGTGTCCGCCCCAGGTTTGCCATGCCCGTAGGACAAATGCGCAATCGCACCGTTTTGTTGCGCCACCGCTACAGGCGCTTGCGCCTAAAATGACTCTCCTTTGCTGTCTTCTCGCCATCACATGACCCAGTTCGCCAAAGAAACCCTGCCCATCAGCCTTGAAGAGGAGATGCGCCGCAGTTATCTCGATTACGCCATGAGCGTGATCGTTGGGCGGGCGCTGCCCGATGCGCGCGATGGCCTCAAACCGGTGCACCGGCGCGTGCTGTTTGCCATGCACGAGATGGGCAACAACTACAACAGCAAATACCGCAAAAGTGCGCAAGCGGTGGGCGAGACGATGGGTAAATACCACCCACACGGCGACTCAGCCATCTACGACACCATCGTGCGAATGGCGCAACCGTTTAGCTTGCGCCACCCTTTGATTGATGGACAGGGCAATTTCGGTTCGGTCGATGGCGACAACGCGGCAGCCATGCGGTACACCGAAATCCGCCTGGACAAAATTGCCCACGAAATGTTGGCCGACATCGAGAAGGAGACGGTGGATTTCGGCCCGAACTACGACGGTAGCTTGAAAGAGCCCATCGTGCTTCCCAGCAAGCTGCCGAACCTCTTGGTCAACGGATCGTCCGGCATCGCGGTGGGCATGGCCACTAATATTCCGCCGCACAACCTCAATGAGGTGGTGGATGCCTGCCTGCATCTACTGCACCACCCGGACGCGTCCATCGATGAGCTGATGGAAATCATCCCGGCACCCGATTTCCCTACTGCCGGCATCATCTACGGCATCAATGGTGTGAAGGACGGCTACCGCACCGGCCGCGGTAAGGTGGTGATGCGCGCCAAATGCCACTTCGAAGACATCGACAAGGGCCAGCGCCAAGCCATCATCGTTGACGAACTACCCTATCAGGTCAACAAGAAGACGCTGCAGGAACGCATGGCTGAGTTGGTGCACGAAAAGAAGCTCGAAGGCATCAGCCACATTCAGGACGAATCCGACAAGTCGGGCATGCGTCTGGTGATTGAACTCAAGCGCGGCGAAGTGCCGGAGGTAGTGCTCAACAACCTGTACAAGCAGACGCAGCTACAAGACACCTTCGGCATGAACATGGTCGCCTTGATTGATGGCCAGCCCCGGCTGTGCGATCTCAAGACCCTGATCAGCGTCTTCCTGCAACATCGGCGCGAGGTTGTCACGCGCCGTACGGTGTTTGAACTGCGCAAGGCACGCGACCGGGGCCATGTGCTCGAAGGCCTGGCGGTTGCGCTGGCCAACATTGACGACTTTATTGCCATCATCCGCAATGCACCCACCCCGCCGGTGGCCAAGAGCGAACTGATGGCACGCAGCTGGGACAGCAAGATGGTGCGCGAGATGCTCACCCGCACACGGGCCGATGGCGGCGTAGTGAACGCTGACGACTACCGCCCAGAAGGGCTGGAAGCCGAATTCGGCATGGGGCAGGACGGGTTGTATCGGCTTTCGGAGACCCAAGCGCAAGAAATCTTGCAAATGCGCCTGCAGCGCCTCACTGGGCTGGAGCAGGACAAGATCGTGGCCGAATACAAGGATGTGATGTCGGTCATTGAAGACCTGCTGGACATCCTGGCCACGCCCGAGCGTGTCTCGACCATCATTGGCGAAGAACTCACCGCCATCAAGCAGGAGTTTGGCCAGACCAAGCTCGGCGCCCGCCGCAGCCTGGTCGAGTACAGCGCGCAAGACTTGTCCACCGAAGACCTGATCACACCCACCGACATGGTGGTCACGCTCAGCCATACGGGCTACATCAAGAGCCAGCCGTTGTCAGAATACCGGGCGCAGAAGCGCGGCGGACGTGGCAAGCAGGCCACCGCCACCAAGGAAGACGACTGGATCGACCAGCTCTTCATCGCGAACACACACGACTACATCCTGTGCTTCTCCAATCGCGGACGACTGTACTGGCTCAAGGTGTGGGAAGTGCCAGCCGGTTCACGCGGTTCGCGTGGGCGCCCCATCGTCAACATGTTCCCCTTGCAAGAAGGCGAGAAGATCAACGTGGTGCTGGCGCTCACAGGAGAAAAACGTAGCTTCCCGGCGGACCAATATGTGTTCATGTCCACCAGCATGGGTACGGTCAAGAAGACGGCGCTGGACGAGTTCTCCAACCCGCGCAAGGGCGGCATCATCGCCGTGAATCTGGACGAAGGCGACTATCTGATTGGCGCTGCCCTCACGGACGGCCAGCACGACGTGATGCTGTTCTCCGACGGTGGCAAAGCCGTGCGTTTTGATGAAAATGACGTACGTCCGCTGGGCCGACAGGCCCGCGGCGTGCGCGGCATGATGCTCGAAGAAAGCCAGAGCGTGATCGCCATGCTGGTGGCAGAAGACGAAACCCAAAGCGTGCTGACCGCCACCGAAAACGGCTACGGCAAACGCACCAGCATCACCGAATACACCCGCCACGGTCGTGGCACCAAGGGCATGATCGCCATCCAGCAAACCGAGCGCAACGGCAAGGTCGTGGCCGCCACTCTGGTGCGTGCCGACGACGAGATCATGCTCATCACTGACAAGGGTGTTCTGGTGCGCACGCGCGTCAGCGAGATCCGTGAACTGGGTCGCGCCACGCAAGGCGTGACGTTGATGGCCCTGGACGAAGGCTCCCAGCTCAGCGGACTGCAGCGCATTGTGGAAAACGATGCCAACCCCGCAGATGCCGAAGCCACAGGCGACGAGCCC
>Ga0209582_1001611_pt1 | contig 10632 bp, 8 predicted proteins | sample KloWWTmetKNB5Kit_FD_187176 | JGI IMG/M metagenome (GOLD analysis project Ga0209582, IMG submission 187176) | Active sludge microbial communities from Klosterneuburg, Austria, studying microevolution and ecology of nitrifiers - Klosterneuburg... | ecosystem: Engineered > WWTP > Aerobic digester >...
ATATTCAGGCGTGCAGATCAGCACCCCATCCGCTTCTGATATTAGGTTTCTAAAATGTACGATTCTTTCCGGAGGATCTTCTTTGTCAAGGTCCGGATTAAAATGTGGCAGCTTGTCGATCTCATTGAAAATAATCATTTCAAAGACATCTGAGGTCATATTTTTGATGCATTTGACCAACCGTAAATTGGAAGAATTAGCTCTGGTACTGCCTATAATGGCGAGCACTTTTTTCTTTTCAGACATAAATCAAAGTACCTTTTCCACTGACTTTTGGATCTCACTAAGTTCATCCATTGACTTTCTATACAATGTGGTAGCCTGCGCCGTCATAAACACACTGTAATCCGCATCATCCAAACCTTGCAAGTTGATCTTTACATTGTAGTAAGCACCTGTCACGGCTGTCTGAAGACAAAGTCCACCCACAGCAGCATCTGAAAGGCTGGTAGGATTGCCTTTTTCTACCATGGCAGCTATGATCGGAATGGCCAACGCAGCTGTTTTCATTACTTCATAAGGTATTTCGATGGCGTGTTTCGTTGCAGAGATCATAGCTTCTTTTCTTGCAGCTAATTCTTCTTCATTGGATTTGGGCATTCTTACTGCTTCGATAATACCGTTGAAGGCTTGGGTATCTTCATCTACTAGCTGAAGCAATTTTTGTTTTATCTCTTGTCCTTTTACGGCGTATTTACTGTAATTTTTCCAATTTTTTTCAAAACCTTTTTTACTTCCTGTAAGATTTGCAACCATCGTCCCCAGCGATATGCCGAATGCCCCAACAGCAGCCGAAACAGATCCACCACCCGGTGCCGGAGATTCTGATGCTGTCAGATTAGCAAACTCTGTCAATGAAAGATTCACAAGTCTGGAGTCTTCCTTCTTGGCAATCGCATATTCGATGACCTTCTTGTCAAGAGGATATGGAGCAATTTCTTCCAGCCCCATCGATCTTACAGCAAATTTCATTAATTCCAATTCTGAAAGTCCGGAAGATGCTTTTTGCTTCTGCAAGAAATATTTACCTGCATCGATCAATACTTTTTTTGGCACCATACCAACAAGTTCTGATCCGGTAACTCTGATACCTCGATTTTGTGCACTTTCCACACATGCTTCGAAAGCATCATGCAGCGGTGTATCATTGATATTAGTGAGGTTCATAGAGATTTGTGCGATGCCGTATTCTTCTATAAACCACCCAATTCCTTTGACACTTTTTAGTTTGCCGGGTTGACGGATATGTTCACCATTGTCATCAAGGACCGGCTCTCCATTGACTTTCATGATGCGACCATTTTCACGAATATCGAAGGCAATGCCGTTAGCTTTCTTAACAGAAGTTGTATTGAGATTGACATTGTAAGCTACCAGGAAGTCTCTGGCCCCGATTACGGTGGCACCTGACCTTTCATTGAATATTGCTGCACCAAAGTCCGGCTTCCACTGAGGGTCTTTGATCTTTGTCACGAACCCTTCATATTCACCACTTCTGATATCGCCCAGGCTTTTTCTATCAGGAGAAGCAGCTGCTGCCTCATATAGATATATTGGTATGCCATGTCCTTCTGCTACTCGTTGTCCCAATTTCTGAGCATAAGGAATTAATTCATCCAAGGTTATTCCGGCTATGGGGATGAGTGGACAAACATCGGTCGCACCCATGCGAGGATGAGCTCCTTTGTGTTTACTCATATCGATGAGTTGGCCAGCGACGCCAATAGCTATATATGCAGCCTCACACACAGCATCCGGATGACCAACAAAGGTAAACACTGTACGATTTGTCGCCTTTCCGGGATCAACATCCAGTAAGGTCACCCCCTCCACGGCTCTGATAGAATCAGCGATGGCATTAATTACATTCATATCACGTCCCTCACTGAAATTGGGAACACATTCTATTAATATCTGGCTCATGTCGGCTATTTTTTGCTTGCAAATATAGAATGTTTGAAGCCGAAATGATGGAAGAATTATTTGATTTATTTAAAATCAAGTTGTGAATCAGGTGTGAACCAGGGTGAAGAAACGTTTAAATTAATACCAAGAATTTAATAATAAATGGCTGATAACCTGTTAATTAGGCTGTGAATATGAAAGTTTTGGCATTTTCCTAGGTATTATGAAGAACTTAAAACCTTCTAATTATTGTATCAAGTTAAACACCGACAAGCTTTTAAAAACAATAATATCTTTAACCACTGATTGCACTAATGATGCTTCACATCTAATACTAATTCATTTGTGAAAATTTTGTGAAAATTCTTAAAACTTCTGGTAAAATGCCTTTGTCGTAAAGCTTATGATTTTGATGCAATAATAACTTAAAACCCCGGCGGGGGTTGAATGACAATAGCCCCGATTGCAACTCGGGGGGGAGATAGCGCACGCTTACAACCCCGGAGTGGGTTGAATAAATTTAACTTAATTCTTTTTTGATAGCGATATAATTTCAGTTGAATTTGAGGATTCTCTTTAAAGATATTATGATGAAGTTAAAACTTCTAAATATTGTATCGAAGTTAAAAACTTCGACAAGCCTCCGAGCCTCCGAGCATTATTTTCACAAAACAGTTTGATTAATAACTGATGATAAACAGTTCCATACCTTTTTGGATGTCAACTTCCAGGAGTATTTTACAACATTTTCAAACCCCCTTTGAATTAATGTCTCCCTTAAAGTTGCATCATTTTTCAAAAGTGCCATTGAATCAGCTATTGCCGCGACATCATAAGGGTCAACCAACAAAGCACCACTTCCTGCAGCTTCCGGCAACGAACTAATATTCGAACATATCACCGGGCAACCACATTGCTGGGCTTCTATAACTGGCATTCCAAATCCTTCAAAGTAGGAGACACATAGCAAAGCGATTGCTTTTTGTAGTTTTTCAGAAATTTCCTGATTAGTCAAATACCCTTCGAAAATAACGTCTTCTTTGAACTGCATTTTGTTAAGATACTCATAGATCGGGGCATCCTTCCAACCTTTGCCGCCAATGAAGATCAATTTGGTGGCATTTCCGCTTTTCATCTTATAAGCCTCAAATGCCTCCAGCAGCCTGACTATATTTTTCCTTGGCTGAATTGTTCCTATGTGCACAAAATAATCTTCCGGTTCAATACCTTCTTCTGGCCGTTCAAACCCTTCATTCAAGCCAAGACCAACTACCTCGATCTTATCTGAAGGGATGTTATATTGGCCAATAATATCCAATTTAGTTGCCAATGAAACAGTTGCAATCTTCGCAGCTTTCCGGGCAAAAAGCGGCATAAAATGTTTATAATACCATCTATTACTAAATGATAAATCTGCAGGGAAATGCTCGAAAGCAAGGTCATGAATGACGAGAACTGTTGGTATATTCAAGCTAAGTGACATAAAATTGTCGGGGCTAAGAAATACTTCAGCCTTATATTTTTTGACAATTGAAGGAATGGCCCACTCAAACCACCAATAGAAAAGAAAAGGAGCTCGGGCAGGTGGAAAGACCATGACAGGTGTTATATTCGAAGCAAAAACAAAGTCAGGGTCAATTTTTCTGTCAAATAAAAAGATAAATTCATCTTCAGGATGTTGCACCACCAATTGTTTCAATAATTCAAAAGTAAAATGTCCAAGTCCGGTCATTTTACCTTTGATGAGAAACCTTGTGTTTACAGCTATTTTCATAGAGAATTTTGTGCAAATATCTTTAAAATGAACCTTTACTCACCGGCGAAATTAGATATTATTTCTTTTCGGGATGAATTATGGATGGATTTTTGAATTTAATGGCAGAGGATAAGACACATGGGATAGAACACGGATGACGCAGATTGAGCAGATTTGGACAACTTCTTATTTAATCTAATCTCCTTTAATATAAATACGGTAAGCAACTTTCTATTGTCAATGCTTAATTTATGTTTATCAGCGAAATCCCTTTTAACAGCGTCATCTGCGTTCCATTTTTATTTTCATCTTCGTTCCATTGCTATGAATTACACACCTACATTCAAAAAAACCTGCTTTCACAAAATATTATTTACATTTGGAGTGTTCTATTCTTTATCTTAACTAAGAAATAATTCTTTTGCTTAGAATATTTGATTTCAGGACCTACTGGAAAACATATCTCATCATCATTGGCATTTTGGTGTTGGTCATTTCTATGTTGTATACTACATTTCTTGCAACCAAACTCAAGGAAGGGGAGGAAAAAAGTGTACAATTATATGCTCGTGCCATTGAGGATTTGACCAAAGCCTCTGATGTGACAAATGACATATCTCTACAATTAACACAGGATTTTAAAATCCCGGCCATCCTAACGGATAATAAGGACAATATCATTACTGCAGTGAATTTTTCAGATGAATTAAATGAAGATACACTATTTCTCAAAGACCAATTGAAAGAGATTAAATCGAACGGCTACAAACCTATTGACATTAAAGATGAATTCGTGAACCAAAAGGTTTACTACAAGAATTCCAGGCTGTACACCTATTTAACCTATTTCCCTTACATCCAACTTCTGCTGCTTTCTGTCTTCATTGGCATGGGATATCTGGGCATCTCGGCTGCTAGAAAATCAGAGCAAAACAGATTGTGGGTCGGTATGGCTAAAGAAACAGCGCATCAACTTGGCACTCCTATTTCAGCTATCATCGCATGGATAGAGCATCTTAAAGTGATGGCCGAAGATGATCCTGATCAGATGGAAGTTCTCAGCGAACTCAACAATGATGTTCAAAAACTAGAAAGAGTTGCTGATCGATTTTCAAAAATAGGTTCTATCCCTGTGCTTACGCAAAACGATGTGTACCAGCTTTTGGAAAATACAAGGATTTATATGGGTAAAAGGGCGCCCCGTAAAGTTGAATTTGTATTTCCACAATTTCCAAATGACCAGCTAATCAAGATCAGTGTCAATGCTCCTTTGTTTGACTGGGTACTTGAAAACCTCATCCGAAATGCCCTCGATGCAATGGAAGGTAAAGGAGTGATAGGAGCTGAAGTCTACGAAGATCCAAATAATGTCTTCATAGATATATCAGACACGGGCAAAGGTATGACGTCAAAACAAGCAGGAAACATCTTCAAACCAGGCTTCACCACTAAGGCAAGAGGTTGGGGACTAGGCCTATCCTTAAGCAAACGTATCATCGAAGAATACCATGGTGGAAAGATATTTGTGAAAAAAACTTCTCCAGGCAAAGGAACAACATTTACGATTAGATTGCCGAAGGCTGTTGTGAAACACTAAAAATTAGAAGGTAGAAGTCAGAATTATGCTTCGAAGTTTGAATTTAGCGAATGAAACCGATTATACAAATTTAAGAAAATTAAAGTTGATCCAATTATTTGAATTGATCTCAATTGCAATAGGCAACTTCGAAACTCAAGTCATAAAATATGAGATACGGACAAGGACAAGCCCCGTTCAGTCATTATTTTGATGCAGACCGATTACTTCATTGTCTTTTCTCCAATAATATTTCCTTTTGAAAAGATGTGTATAAAATCTAGCTATAAGGACAGATCGTGAGGTTCGGCTTAGGTTAACCTAAGTCGGGGTGTCATCAAAGTTTACTTTGAAATATACAAAAAAAAGACGTGTTTAAACACTAGCTGCAGGGACAGGTCGCGACCTGTCCTTGCAGTGGTTCATATTTTTAATTCATGTGATAGGGACAAGGGCAAGCCTCGTCACTACTGTTTCATTCTAATACTGCCACCGGTGCATCTTCTACTACCACTGTCGAAGCTACCAGATCATGAACCGCCTGCTTGTCTTTGGTAAATGCTGCTACTATGTATCCGATGATAAAAGTATTGCCACAAACTACCTTCACTAGGTTTCTAATGATGGCTTTGGATAGATTGAGGCCATTTCCATCCTCATCATACACTTTCAGATGCATTATTTGTTTGCCGAACGTTGCATTTCGGGTAGAAGATTCCATGATAACAAAGTAAATTAAGCCGATGAAGGCTGTCATTCCTGAAAATTCAGCAACATTCCAGAAGTTAAATCCATCGCTGAACAAGTTAAAACTGAATCCAAAAGGGAAGAAAGCCAATTTTGTCAATGCGCTGACGATGGTGGCATCAATGAAAAGGGCGACGAAACGTTTTGATAATGAAGCTAGTTTGTATTCCATGTGAGTTTTGTTTAATTTTCTATGTAAACTACTTTGTTATGCATAATAGTTTCCAATGGATACAACTTGTCGACAAATGCAATGTTTTACGCCTTCAATAAATTGTTTTCTCCGACAACTTTTGGATTATATCTCCCCTTTCCAAACTTCGAACCATTAAAAATCTTGTTCTTTCCGGCTTCTATCTGCTTTTCGATCGGCATATGTAAGTATTCTTTGCAGAGGGATGAACAAGTATTTTCGTATTCCGATTTGCAATTATCGCATTGGATAAAGAGCAAGTGGCAGTAGTCATTGGCACAGTTGGTATGCTTATCGCAAGCATCACCACATTGGTGACATTTGGATACTATATCCTCGGAGATCCTTTCCCCAAGCCTTTCATCGAAAACAAAATTCGTGCCGAGGAATTTATTTACGAGTTCTTGTTCCTTGACCTGACGGGCATATTCTATGATGCCACCATCCAGTTGAAACACATTTTGGTAGCCTTTATGCTTCATATAAGCACTTGCTTTTTCACATCTGATGCCGCCGGTACAATACATTACGATGTTTTTATCCTTATTCTCCGCCAGCATATCGCTTATGATTGGAAGCGACTCTCTGAATGTCTCCACATCGGGTCTGATGGCACCTTCAAAGTGACCTACTTCACTTTCATAATGATTGCGCATGTCTACTACAACGGTATCCTTTGCTGCCAGCATAGCATTCATTTCCTTAGCTGATAGATGTTTTCCGCTATCCATGACATCAAAAGTGGAGTCATCGAGTCCATCTGCAACGATCTTCTTGCGAACAGTAATTTTTAGTTTAAAGAAAGACTTACCGTCATCATCGATGGCGATATTATGTCGGGTGCCGTTCATGAATTCCAGTTCGCTGCATGAGGCGTTAAAGTCCTCCATTCGGGCATCCGGTATGGATATCTGTCCATTGATGCCTTCGTGCGCGATGTATATTCTACCCATGACACCGATCTTATCCCAGGTGAGGAAAAGATGATTTCGAACCAGTTCCGGATTGGCGAAATGAAAATATTTATAGAAAGAGAGGGTAGTCCGCTTTTCGTCGGATTGTTGCAATATTGCTTTCAGTTCGCGGCCGTTGACTCTATTGTGCAGTTTCATGGAAATGTTGAATGTTAAATTTTGAATTTTGAATGGTAAAGATAAGGGGTAAAAAGTTGAATTCGATTATATTTCAGCCAAATTAAAAGTATTCAATTTTTAAAAAGCTATAGAAATGAGTTTTAAAATTTCAAAAACACCCATGGGAATACTAGCTATTCTGCTTATTCTGATCAACTCTTTACACGCTCAAAGTAAATTTGCCGGTAAATTCAAAAGTAATTTAGATCCTGGAAGTTTAGTTTTGGATGAAACGTATTATACCACTTTTGAAAAATTATCAGATAGCCAATTAATCCGAAAAATATATTTTCCGGAAACAAAGCAAATTACACACTTAATTACCTACAATTCTATTCATCAAAATGAAAAGCATGGGCCATATAAAGAATGGCTGGATGATGGGACACTTTATGTGAATGGAAGATATTCCCACAATGTTCAGTCAGGACTCTGGTTGGTAGATGGCAAAACCGGTTATTATTTGAATGGTGAAAAAGACGGTTTATGGGAAAATTATAATGGATTCAATGAATTGTTAAGTACAGAAATGTATGAACACGGGAAATTGAATGGATGGACGTTTAACTATGATTCTACCGGAATTAAAAAAGATAGTGTTTTGTATATTAAAGGCGAATATGTTCTAAAAGATGTGATCGCAAAGGATGGCAAATCTATTATCAAAGTCACTGAAACCAAACCACAATTTAAGAAGGGACAAGGAGCATTTTACGAATATTTAAATTCAAACATAAAGTACCCAAACGATGCAAAAAAACATGGAATTACTGGTAAAGCCATAGTGGAATTTACCGTTGAAAAGAATGGCAAAGTAACAGACATAAAGGTCATCAGAGGCCTTTGCAATTCTATCACAGAAGTTTGCTATGACCTCTTTAAGAGGATGCCGGATTGGACACCCGGCACCCAAAACGCTGTTCCTGTCAGAGTGGCGTATACCTTGCCCATCACTTTTAATTTGGAGTAAAAGGGTTATTCCCATTTCATTCCAATATTTGATTTTAACTTTGCCTCCGATGAAAATATTGATCGTAGAAGACGAACCGGAGCTGGGGGCGTCAATCCGGGAATTTCTGGAAAATGAGCATTATCTGGTTGAGACAGCGGATACTTTTCGGACAGGACTTTACAAAGCGTCTGTGTACGAATACGATTGCATCCTGCTAGACATAACTCTGCCTGGTGGAAGCGGAATGGACATCCTTAAATCTGTCAAAGAAATAGGGATCCGATCCAATGTCATTATTATTTCTGCCAAGGATTCTCTTGATGATAAGATAGATGGACTGGCACTCGGGGCAGATGACTATCTTACCAAACCTTTTCATCTGGCAGAGCTGAATGCTCGTATTAAAGCCGTCCAGCGAAGGAATGATCAGGGAGGAACAGAAACGCTCACATTTCACAATGTCACATTGGACACAAAAGAACGCGAACTCACGGTAGGTTCAGAAAAGATCCCACTCTTCAGAAAAGAATTTGACATTCTATATGTTTTCATGATCAATAAGGAACGGTTACTCACTAAAAGTACCATCGCAGAAAACGTCTGGGGAGATCATTATGAAGATGCAGACAATCTTGATTTTGTCTATTATCAGATCAAAAACTTAAGAAAGAAGCTCGTTGCAGCAGAGGCAGACATCGAAATTACCTCCTCATATGGCGTTGGCTACACAATGAAAGCGAAATGAACCTGCTCAATCAAGCCATCAAATATCTAATGGTTTCGATATTCATCATCGTTACCATCTGGTCTGTTATATTTTATTTCAGCATGCTGGATGAGATCTACGACAGCATAGATGACGGACTTGACAATTATAAACTGCTCATCCTGCAGAAGGCAGAGGAAGATAGTACAACTTTACTCAAATCCGCTTTTGATGAAAGTAATTACGCCATAAAAATCATTCCTCGTTCTAAGGCAGTGTCAGTAACAGATTCATATCAGGATACATTGATGTATATGATGTATGAAGATGATCTGGAGCCTGTGCGCATGCTCACTTCCGCATTCGAACAGGAAGGCAAATATTACCAGTTGAAGATCATTTCGTCAATGGTGGAAGAAGATGACCTGATCAACAATCTATTCTGGTCAGTGATTGGTCTTTACCTCGTCATCATTTTTAGCATACTCATCGTCAATAATTTAGTACTGCGCAGACTTTGGAAGCCATTTTATAAAATCCTCGAACAATTAAGGGCTTTCCGACTCGATAGAAATAATAATTTATCCGAAGTAAAAACGGAGATCAAAGAATTTGAAGAATTAAATAAAGCGGCCAAAATCCTGATCACAAATACACAGGAAGCTTATGTCGGTCAGAAAAGATTTACTGAAAATGCAGCCCACGAATTGCAGACGCCATTGACTACGATCATCCACAGATTAGAAATATTGCTGAATAGTGAAACCATCCACCAGACGGACGCTGAAGCCATCGCCAAAGTACTTCAGACAACAGAAAAATTATCCAGGCTTAATAAATCTTTACTCCTTTTGACAAAAATTGAAAATAGGCAATTCATTGAAACCACAGAAATTAATTTAAAAGATATAGTAGTTCAAACAATAGAAGATCTACAGGACTTTGTGGATTATAAAAATATAAGGACCACTGTCGAAGAAGTCAAATCTTTCAACATCATTGCAGACACCACGATGATGCAATTATTGGTAAGCAATCTGATAAAAAATGGAATTGTTCACAATCGGGAAAATGGAGAAATTCAAATTAAAATCAATGAAGAATTTGTAGAATTTAAAAATTCTGCAATGGACGGACCACTGGAAAAGGAAAAAATATTCTCCCGATTTTATAAGGGGACGGATGGTAGCAATGGCACAGGATTAGGACTGGCGTTGGTCAAAGCCGTGTGTGATATGTACGGAATGAATATTCAATATTCCTATGACGGTCAGCATATATTCATTTTAAAAAAATCTAATAAAATATTTGTGTCAAAGGAAATCAATTCCCAATTGTTTCCAGATTAGGGTATTTATTTTGTCTCAGATAAATTAATTATCAACATGGGACATTTTAAATTTTTCATTGTATTTCTAATTATATTATTTTCTGTCAAAGCAGAGGCACAGAGTATTTCTGAACAGAAAGTTCCATCCGTTATTGTAAATAATTTTAAGAAAAAATATCCAAAAGCCTTTGATGTGGATTGGGAAAAACATTACAAAATGTATTGTGTGTACTTCAGCACCACTGAATCTCCATCACAGGAAGTATGGTACAATGAATCCATGGAAACCGTAAAACATGTAGAAGAAATTGTGCTAAAACAAGTTCCGGAGAAG
>Ga0209582_1001616_pt1 | contig 10623 bp, 13 predicted proteins | sample KloWWTmetKNB5Kit_FD_187176 | JGI IMG/M metagenome (GOLD analysis project Ga0209582, IMG submission 187176) | Active sludge microbial communities from Klosterneuburg, Austria, studying microevolution and ecology of nitrifiers - Klosterneuburg... | ecosystem: Engineered > WWTP > Aerobic digester >...
GCTGTGGCAGAAGCCGTGAGTGGCCAAGCCACTGCCGCAGGTTTTGATGCGACGGCTGAGTTGTTCAAAATGCCCGCTAAAGCGCCTGCCATTGAAACCGAGGCTTATAAAATTGATCAGATGTTTCAAACCGGCGATTTCTGGCTGATCTTGACCGGATTTTTCGGTATTGGCCTTCTGCTCGCATTTACACCGTGTGTATTTCCGATGTTCCCGATTTTGTCGGGAATCATTGCCAATCGCGGCAAACATGTTACCAAAGGTCATGGATTTACCCTGGCACTGGCGTATGTCATGGGGATGGCGATTACTTATGCTTTGGCGGGCGTAGCCGCTGGATTATCCGGTGCGATGCTGTCCGCGGCGCTGCAAAACGCGTGGGTATTGGGAACATTTGCCGTGATCTTTGTATTGTTGTCGTTTTCCATGTTTGGTTTTTACGAACTGCAACTCCCCGGTTCGCTGCAATCCAAATTGTCTGAGGAAGCCGGGCATTTGAAAGGCGGCCATTTGGTCAGTGTGTTTGGCATGGGTGCATTATCTGCCTTGATAGTCGGACCCTGTGTCGCGGCACCTCTGGCGGGCGCATTACTGTATATCAGCCAAACCCGTGATGTGGTTTTGGGCGGCTCTGCGTTGTTTGTGATGGCATTGGGCATGGGTGTGCCCTTGTTGTTATTGGGAACATCCGCTGGGGCATTACTGCCTAAAGCTGGTGCATGGATGGAGTCGATCAAGCGATTTTTTGGCGTATTGTTGCTGGGTGTCGCCATCTGGTTGATTTCTCCGGTCATTAATGACGTGATGCACATGTTATTGTGGGCAGCCTTGCTGATCATTTCTGCCATTTATTTGCAAGCCATTGATCCATTGCCGGAAAGATCATCAGGTATGCAAAAATTCCTGAAAGGTGTCGGAGTGATTGCGCTGCTCGTTGGCGTTGCCTTGTTGATCGGTGTTTTGTCGGGTAGCCGTGATGTATTGCAACCGCTTTCAAAAATCGGTTTAGCCAGTGCAAATACTGCGGATAAAGGGGAAATGGCCATTTCTTCAAATGCAACTTTACCTTTCCAGCGAGTGAAATCCGTTGCGGAATTGGATCAGGTGATTCGTGACTCCCAAGATAAATATATCATGATCAAGTTTTATGCCGATTGGTGCGTTTCCTGCAAAGAAATGGAGCGCTTCACACTGTCAGATGCCAAAGTGCAATCCCGCTTGAAAGATGTTGTCCTGCTGCAAATTGATGTTACCGATGGAACCCCCGACGACGCGGCACTCCTCAAGCGTTTTAAATTGTTTGGCCCGCCTGGAATTTTGTTCATTGACCGTCAGGGTAATGACGTTCCCGATATCAAAATCATTGGTTTCCTCAATAAAAACGATTTTCTGACCGTGTTGAATGCGGTATTGATCTAATACACAATGAGTCACCTCACACATCGCTTCATTTAAAGGATTTACGATGGCAAAATTGAAACAACTTTTAATCTATTTAGCATTGGCGGCGTTTGCAATAACCACCGGTTTTATGCTGCGGTCCCAATTGATGGGAGGCTTGCAACCCGCCCTTTCAAGCGAAGAAAGCCAACAAGGCGCGCAAACACTTCTTGCTACCAGTTTGCCCGATATTCAGGGAGAAAATCAGCTTGTTTCGCAATGGCTGGGTAAAGTGATCGTGGTGAATTTCTGGGCGACTTGGTGTACGCCCTGTCGTGAGGAAATTCCTGAATTCATCGAAGCACAGAAAAAATATCGCGATCAGGGATTGGTAATTGTAGGCATTGCGATTGATCAAGCTGATAAGGTAAAAATGTTCAGTGAGGAATTTGGCATCAACTATCCGGTTTTAGTCGGAAGCATGAGTACCTGGTCATTATTGGAAGCTGCAGGGAATCGCCAATCTGCATTACCTTATACAGTGGTGATTGATCGCTCCGGAAAAATTGCTGATACCTATCTGGGACGCGTCAATATGAAAAAAATGGAAAGTATCGTGCTTCCGCTATTGAAGGAGCAAGCACAAGCCGGGCAAGCAAAACAAGCCGGTTGACGACACCCACTGATTGTAGTGGGCAGTACGAGAAGAAACTGAGTGGAATGCTTAGTTTCTTCTGGGCAACAATTAATTCAAGCCCTTCTTCTCTCGTTCCGAGAGATTGACACTGATCCTGTAGTGTTATGCAGTGTTTGCAGCCATCAAAATATTCTCTGTCAGCGATAATCATGTAATATAACCAATAGGAATGGAATGCTTTGTACAGCATGCGTACATGTGAGCTACTCTGTCCTTGCAATACCGTATTCGGATATTTACGAAAATTTAATAATACTGTGAATTTCGGATGTGAATCACGTATTGAAGGTAGCTTAAAGCAAGAGCCTTTAATCAAATGTAACGAAGGATATTTTTCCGTTAATCATTTGGGAGAGCTTAACATGACAAATTTTAATAACTGCTTCATTGCATTCTTTTTCATTATTCAAATAGTTTTTTTATCGGGTTGCGCATCAACGCCTGAGCAAGTCGAAAACAATGAACGCTACAACGATATGGTCATTACCACCAAGGTTCATGAAGCAATTATCGATGATCTTTCACTGCGGCCTTTCGAAATCAATGTCAGAACGATAAAAGGGGTGGTGGAGCTGAGCGGCCTTGTTTATACCCGAGATCAGATGGATAGAGCGATAGCTATCGCAAAAACTGTCAACGGTGTAAAGCTCATTAGGAGTGATTTGCGAATTCACCCAGGATGGGGCGATTATTAATTGGCTAAAACCAATGAACAGCAAGTTGAGTGAATTAAAAATGCTATCTGAAAAAAAGATGATTTTTGTTTCATGCAACTTGCTAAGCGGATAAATCTGCATTTTCCAATCGACACCAATAGCCGCATGGATGATCGTTAATGCGCGTATCGAGTTATGATGTCATCAGCTGATCTTGTGCTAATAGTTCATTTTTGTTATGTCGTGTTTGTGGTTGGGAGCTTGCCGGTTATCTGGCTGGGTGCATGGCTGAAGTGCACGTTTGTAAGAAATCGTTGGTTCCGTTATTTGCATCTGGCGGCAATTTTATGGGTTGTCGCCGAATCTTTATTGGGTGTCGTCTGCCCATTAACCGCATGGGAGAATTCATTGCGCCAGATTGAGACGAACCATAGCTTTATTCAGCAATGGCTTCATAAAATCATGTTCTATACGCTACCGGAAGGGGTTTTAACGGTGATTTATATCCTGTTTGCTGGTTTGGTTGCGGTGACATTCAAATCGATACCCCCTGCTCCGCGCAGAAATCTTGATTAATTTATCCCGATGCAAGGCGACTGTCGTCAGCCTCATCAGAGTCGGGTATCAGCATTTCTTCAATGGTTGGTTCGAATACTTCTTCGTCAAATGCGGTATCACCATCTATCACCGGTTGGCCCTGCGCTTTCAGATGAAAAAAATCATAACGGGAAGTATCGGCGAGATGTGATAACTGGATATTTTGCAGGGAGCGGAACATGGTTTCCAATCGGCCCGGAAATTTTTTGTCCCATTGCTGCATCATTTCTTTGATAACCTGGCGCTGCAGGTTTTTTTGTGATCCGCACAAATTACATGGAATGATGGGGAAATTTGCAATATCAGCGTAAGCGGCCAGATCTTTTTCCTTGCAGTATGCCAGCGGTCGGATAACGATATGTTGTCCATTATCACTAACCAGTTTGGGCGGCATGGCTTTAAGCTTTCCGCCATAAAACATGTTCAGAAAAAAGGTTTCCAGAATGTCATCTCGATGGTGGCCTAGCGCAATCTTGGTTGCCCCTAATTCACTTGCCACACGATATAACACCCCACGACGTAGCCGCGAGCAAAGGCTGCAGGTAGTTTTTCCCTCTGCGATGACACGCTTTACAACACTATAGGTATCTTGTTCAACGATACGAAAGGGCATGCCAATGGTGGTCAGATATTCCGGTAGCACTTGTTCGGGAAAACCGGGTTGCTTCTGATCCAGATTAACTGCGATCAACTCAAATTCTAAAGGTGCATGTGCTTGCAAATTGCGCAAAATATCCAACAATGCATAACTATCCTTGCCACCGGATAGGCACACCATGATCCGATCACCGGCTTCGATCATGTTAAAGTCAGCAATCGCTGTTCCAACTTGCCGCCTTAGACGTTTCTGGAGTTTGTTGGTATTGTAGAGATCTTTTTTTTGCATGATTTCTGCACCTGGTTAGAAAAAGAGTATTTATTTTTGATCGGAGAGGCTGCTTGGATCGTAGGGCAGAATATTAGACAAAAGGAATGGAACAATTTAGCATAGATAGATTCTAAATAATGATGGATAACAGGTTCAGGAATAATTCTTTGGGAGAATCCTATGAACAGGTTCTTTGTAATTATACCATTTGTAACCTTGGTCTTGTTTTCGACCAATAGCAATTCGAATACAAACCAATCCAATGTAGAAGTAAAAGCTGACATCAGCAAACCAGGCGATTCGGAAAAAGTGTCGCGTACTATTAAGCTCACGCAAGTGGATAATATGTTTTTGCCTTCCGAGCTTACGGTGAGGGAAGGCGAGACGGTCCGGTTTGTTGTAAAAAATGGCGGCAATAGGAAACACGAAATGCTGATCGGCTCGATGGTTGAGTTAAAAAAAATTGCGAAATTAAGACGTCAGTATCCTGAAATGAATCAGACGGATGTGCATTTATTGCAACTGGAACCTGGTGAGCAAAAAGAGCTGGTGTGGCAGTTTGTCAATGCGGGAATCGTTGATTTTGCCTGCCCATTACCTGGTCATTTTAAGAAGATGCGTGGAACAATAACTGTGGAGAAAAAATGAAAATACGAGTAAGTACCCTAGTAGCGAGATCGTTGATTGCTGTCGGTCTGCTGATTGTGACCTCGCAAGTGGTTGCCACGGCAACCGTTGAGGTTTACAAAAGTCCAACCTGCGGGTGCTGCGCAAAATGGGTAGATCATATGCGTGATAACGGTTTTACCGTCAATACGCATGATGTTGGAAATAAAGAGATCAGAAAAAAATCGGGAATTTCCAATTCACTGGGTTCATGCCATACCGCTTTGATTAATGGATATGCCATTGAGGGACATGTACCGGCAGAGGATATCTTGCGGTTACTCAAAGAAAAACCCAAAGCCGTTGGGTTGGCTGTGCCTGATATGCCGCACGGAACCCCTGGCATGGAAAGTGGGCGGGTTGATCCCTATAATGTACTTTTGATCAAGGAACGTGATGAGGAACGTAAGGATACGACCATTTATAAACGTTATGATCCCTATGCCAATAAAGCAGAATCAGTTGAGTCGGTTAAGCCAGAATCTGAAAAGAGCACTTCTGTGATGCGTTTGAAGTAAAAATTTTGGTTTTTCATGACAAAATCTAATGTTCTATTACTAGTCCTAATAGCTGTCCTGATAACGGCGTGCGGTGATTCAATGTCACTGGGAGCCTTATCGGGGCAACATCAAGTTGATGGTAAAACCGGCTTGGTCGTGCGAAATTTTGATATGGCACAAATCAAGCGGGGCGAAAGTGTTTATGTTGCCAATTGCGCTGGTTGTCATGGATTGAATGGGCAAGCGACGCCTGAGTGGCGCAAACCCGGCGCTGATGGTAAATACCCACCGCCGCCATTGGATGGCTCGGCACATGCCTGGCATCACTCAACAGAGGTTTTGAAGAAAACTATTCTGAAAGGTACTCCCCCAGACATTGGATCCATGCCGGCGTGGGAAGGTAAATTAACCGAACAGCAGGTTGATGATGTGATTGTTTGGATAAAATCATTATGGCCAGACGAGATTTATGATATCTGGTACAAGAATTTTGAAAGTAACCAATAACTTATTGAGGTATTAATTCATCTAGGTTAACCTTGCAAAATTACTTATTCTTCAACAGGTTTTTGTTCCAAGCTCTTAATTTGTTCATATAACGCTTCTCTTTCGTTCTCTAGTGCTTTATAGCGTGCATAGAGGCGGTCCAGATCTGCAGTATATTTCTCAATGCGCTCCTGCTTTTCCAGTCTGAGTCGATTCAAATCCTGGTAGTTGGGAACAGGTATACTTTTTCCAGTCGGAATAGTAGGCGTTAAAGTGGGTGATTCTGACATTTCGTTGCGGCGCAATTCTTGGGTCATCAAAAATTGCTGATAGGTCGATTGTGATTCTTGCTGAACTCGAGTCATCATTTTTTCTAACCGACGGATTTCAGCTTTTGCTTCAGCTTCAATCTCTGCCGAAGTCGCGGGTAAAGAAATTAGCAATAGCAACAGTAAAATTAAATATCGCATAGGTGTCATTGAATGAGTGGATGAATAAATGAACCATACGCACCTGAAAATACTTGTCAAGCGCTAGACCGCATTTACCTTAACTTTGGCAGTGCGTTGATGGGTTTAAAGTCGTTCAAATATTGCTGCAATACCCTGGCCACCGCCTATGCACATCGTTACCAAAGCATAACGTCCACCTTTGCGGTGCAGTTCGTAGATTGCTTTAATAGTCAGAATGCTGCCGGTTGCACCGATGGGGTGACCTAATGCGACAGCGCCGCCATTGGGATTGGTTTTTTCTGGATCAAAATGCAATTCTTTAGCAACGGCACAGGCTTGTACAGCAAAGGCTTCATTGGATTCAATAACGTCCAGATCGGCTATTTTTAGATTGGCGCGCCGCAGTGCATTCTGAACTGCAGGCACAGGGCCGATGCCCATAAATTTTGGGTCAACTCCGGCATGTCCATAGGCAACCAGTCGTGCCATGGGTTTTAAATTGCGTTTTTCTGCGGCATGACTTTCCATTAATACTAATGCAGCTGCACTATCATTGATTCCAGAAGCATTGCCCGCAGTGACGGAGCCCTGTTTGTGAAAAACCGGTTTTAATTTAGCCAGACTTTCAATGCGAGTATTTTCGCGAGGACGTTCATCGGTATCAAAAATGCTCGTTTCTTTACGCGCAGTGATTTCAATTGGCAATATTTGTGACTTAAAGTACCCGCTTTTAATGGCATGCAATGCGCGCCGATGGCTTTCTGCCGCAAATTGGTCTTGTGCTTCACGACTGATCTGCCATTTAGCGGCAATATTTTCAGCGGTGATGCCCATGTGCACGTTGTCAAAAGGGTCGGTTAATGCACCGACCATCATGTCGACAGTGCTGCCGTCATTCATCCGTTGACCCCAGCGGAGTGCAGGTAACAAATAGCCGCCGCGGCTCATCGACTCGGCACCACCGGCGACGGCGATATCGGTGTCATTGAGTAAAATATTCTGACTGGCTGAAATAATGGCCTGCAAGCCACTGCCGCACAATCGATTGACTGTGAGCGCCGAGGTGTGCTGAGGCAAGCCTCCATTGATACAGGCAACGCGCGCCAGGTACATATCGCGCGCTTCTCCGTGGATGACATTGCCAAAAATCAGATGCCCAACTTCATCGGGGTCAATTTGTGCGCGCACGACCGCTTCGCGCACGGTTTTAGCTGCTAATTCCGTGGGAGCGATATCTTTCAGTGCGCCTCCGTAATCGCCGATCGCCGTGCGCACACCGCTTAAAATAACAACTTCCCGCATGCTATTTCCCTGATTGAATTGATCGAATGATTACTTACCCGATGCGACGTTATTTTTGTAGATTATTGTTTACTAACAGCGCTTCAAGTGCGATCGTGACTTGTTGAAACTCCTGCTGCATGCTGGGTAGCAGTTTTGATGCTGCGTCCATTTGATTATTCCTTCCATAGTCTTCTAATTTCTGACATATGCCAGCCAGTGTTTCTGCTCCCACATTAGCTGTGCTGGATTTAAAAGTATGTGCCGCTTTATTGAGAGCAAGATGATCCGCAGTTTGTATGGCTTTTTCGATTTGTGATGCATAGGACGGCGCATAGGACAGATAGATTGAAATCAGTTTTTTCAGAATGCCTGTACCATTCTCCGGATCTAATTCGCGCAATCGATTTAATGTACTTAAATTGATAATAGCATCACGGGAAGAGAAGTTTTCATGCATTGAACCGGAGTTGTTGGATGTATGCCGGTTATGTTTCGCAACCGCTAGCCAGTGTTCTAACATGGTTTGTAATTGAGCCAGCGTAAATGGCTTGGATAGAAAATCATTCATGCCGGCATCCAGGCATTTTTGCCGATCGCTGGGCATTGCATTGGCAGTCAGGGCAATGATGGGAATATGCCGAAGATTATCGGGAGATTGCCTAATTTTCATAGTGGCTGTATGCCCATCCATGATGGGCATTTGGATGTCCATTAGAATCAAGTCAAAATGATCTTTTTCTACCAGATCAATAGCTTCCTGACCATTTTCAGCCAATGTTATTTGTAATCCTAGCTTTTCCAGCATGGCGCGCGCGACCTGCTGATTGATAGGATTATCTTCAGCCAGAAGTACCTTGCCTTGCAAGGGTACGGTGGTTTTCAGATGAACATGTTGCATGGCGATTTTTAATAAAGATGTCGATACAATAATGCGGGTAACATCCAATAAGCTATTCTGACGGATTGGTTTGGAGTTGGAGGACATCATACCAGTTTCTTGCTGAGTTACCTGAGTATCATTACGCCACCAGTCAATTCGATAAGTTTTGTGTTTTATGGTGAGAGCTGGTCTGATGTCAATCAGACTGATGAAAAATTTAATTTTTTGACAACGATTTATGATAATTCTTGATTCAATGAATACTTTACCATGCAATAAAAGATCTCTGTATTTCAAACGAATTGCTCAACTTCCTTGGGTACTTGTATTAGGCCTATTGATTGCGATTCCGCATGCCGCGGCTGAGTCATTTAAAATCAAACCTCATGAAGTGCCGGATGCCTGCAATGCCAATTTGGCGCAAATCAGAGTGACAGTAAATGGTGTGGGGGCTGGCGGTGTTTTAAACGTTGGTTTGTACGATGATCCGGATAATTTTCTATTTAAAAAGGGACGCAAGCGCACTGTGCGTATTCCGGCGGCTGAAGGCCAACAAAAGATCTGCATGAATCTTGACCAGCCTGGCACTTATGCGGTGGCTGCCTATCACGATCAAGATGCGAACCGTAAATTGAAATTGCGCTGGAATATGTTGCCGGAAGAGCCTTTTGGTTTGTCTAATAATCCAGAGCAACATGTCGGCTTTCCAAAATTCAGTGAATCTGCATTTACCACAGGCAGTCTGGGAGCAGATATTGTGATTGAACTGAAGCAACCCTGATCCATTGAGCCATGCGCATGCTGTTTAATCTATTGATTACGCTTGTTGTTGTCTATCTGATTGTGGTTTTTCTTGTGTACGCTGGCCAATCCCGTCTAATTTATTTTCCAGAGATTGAGCAGGAAATTAGTAATAAGCCCAGTGCAATCGGATTGGACTATACATCGGTTAACATGGCGACAGCCGACGGCGAAAGACTGCATGGCTGGTGGGTGTCGGTGCCTGATGCCAAGGGTACTGTGCTGTTTTTTCATGGCAATGCCGGAAATATTTCGCAGCGCATTAATTATTTGAGCATGTTTAAGCGGCTTGGCTATAACACCTTGTTATTCGATTATCGTGGCTATGGCCAAAGCAGCGGAGTGCCCTCTGAATCAGGCACCTATTTGGATGCGCAGGCGGGCTGGCGTTATTTGACGGAGATTCAAAACATATCACCAGAGCGGATAATACTGTTCGGTGAATCGTTGGGAGGAGCTGTCGCAGCTTGGTTGGCTGCGCGGGAAAAACCCGGATTGTTGGTGCTGGCATCTACTTTCACTTCCGTTCCCAATCTGGCCGCGCAAATTTATCCTTTTTTGCCAGTGCGATGGATAACGCGCTTTCATTACAATACGCTGGAATCGCTGCAATCGGTCACTTGTCCGGTATTTATCGCACATAGTCCCGAAGATGAGATTATCCCGTTCGAGCATGGTCAGCAATTGTTTCAGGCTGCTTCCGCACCCAAACAGTTTTTGTCCCTGGAGGGAGGACACAATATCGGTTTTATATTTATGCAACCGGCCTGGATAAAGTCTTTGGGAGCATTTATGGATGCAAATCTACCTGCATCTCGTTGATGAATAATGTATTTATTTAATTTTAATAATTAATTCGATTGCAACAGCATGTTCATTCAACTACACTGCTTATCAACTCGCCGCATTTCCAAGAAATTGAATTAACGCTATAAAAAGCCTTTGCACTCACAGTGGTTAATAATCTGCAATGTCAGGAATGAGTCAATCTTTTATGGCTATCAAACCGATTTAAATCATTAATGATACGCAAGAGCTTTTTTCTGATTTTAGTGTTCGCGTTATTATCTGTGCCGGTCTTTTTGATGGCTCATGCTTTCACGCATTTTGCTCAGGTGGATGCGCTGGATATCACTGAAGCGGAAAATGACGATGATGCGGATCGTGATGAAATCTGTCTTGACTGTCTGGCATTCACGGCATTAAGTATCATTTTGATCGTCTCAGGGTTGTTTCTGAGTCATTCAGCGCAACGTCAGCGCTGGTTTTCATTGGCGAATGGACATCACTTAGACAACGATTCCTTTCCATATTATTCCCGCGCACCCCCCTGTCAATTTCTAATCATTTAAGTTT
>Ga0209582_1001619_pt1 | contig 10618 bp, 9 predicted proteins | sample KloWWTmetKNB5Kit_FD_187176 | JGI IMG/M metagenome (GOLD analysis project Ga0209582, IMG submission 187176) | Active sludge microbial communities from Klosterneuburg, Austria, studying microevolution and ecology of nitrifiers - Klosterneuburg... | ecosystem: Engineered > WWTP > Aerobic digester >...
GATGTCGTTGCGAGGACACATTGGCAGGCCTATCAACGGCAGGTCGGCTGGCAAGATAGGTGCAATGTCATTCCAGCCATCTGCTTTGCCATCCATCTTGCCGATGATGAGCAGGCGAACACTCGCATGATCCAGAATGTATTCCGCCGTTTCGCCATTCAGGGTGGGGTAAAGCGGTACAGTCACGTGACCTGACAACCAGATAGCCAGATCAGCAAGAATCCAGTGAGCGCTGTTACGGCCCAGCAAGCCGATGGATGAGCCCTTGGGCAGCCCCAGGCTATCCAGATAGGTCGCCATACGGCGAACCTGGTCAGCACACTGCGCCCATGTCAGTGTCGAAACCTCGCCATTACAAGGCTGTGTAAGGTAGGTCTTGTTCGGTGTGGTGTCCGCCCAGTGCAGAAAGGCATGAACCAGCGTGGGATGAGTAACTGTTGGGTGCATCTCAACATCCTGTTTACATTATGATTTGGCAGACTAAAGAGTCACCTTAACGCACTTTGTATAACGAATGAATACCCGGAAAACACCATACCTTTGACCTTAGGCTACAACCGACCGATACGGTCATTCTCCAGTGAGCCAAAATACAGCGTACCCTGATACGGAGTGACCGAAGTGATCATACGAAGATGATCTCCGGTCGGGTCATGCAGGCTTTTCAAGAGGGTGCCATTTTCGTCCATGGCCACTGCCAGCCCATAACGGTCCGGCTTGGGCCAAAGGGCCCGGGGCAAACGCACCATCAGCTCGCGCATCCAGGGGTGCCGTGCAGAAAAATCGGCAATCGGCTTGCGTGGTGACGGCATGGCCAGCCAGATAGTGCCATTACGGTCACTGTTGATGTTGTCGGGTAGGCCTGGCAGGTTGTCAGCGATGATTTGATTCTGCCCTGCCTGCTCACCGCTAATCCACACTTTACGAATCCGATAGCGATAGGTTTCGGCCACAAACACGGCGTCCTGCTGCTGCGAGACCGCCACACCGTTGGCAAAGTACAGTTGATCCAGCAGTAAAGTGGTGTGCTTTTTCACGGGGTCATACACATACAGACGGCCATAAGGCTGCCCTTCCAGCAGATCCAGCACATAATCGGGCTGATGGTATTTGGTACTGGCATCCGTGAAGTAAATTTTGCCGTCGTCGGCAATATCCAGATCATCGGTAAACGTAAGCGGCACCCCGTTCACTTCACTGACCAATGTGGTGAACTGTCCATCGGGGGCCAGCTGCAAGAGCCCCTTCCATGCGTCGCAGATGATCAGGTTGCCAGCCTTGTCGAACATCATGCCGAGTGGCCTGCCTCCGGTATTGGCCAGCGTAACCACCTTGTCACCCTCAAGGCGAATGATGCGCCCGTCGTGAAGCCCGGCATGCAGACGACCTTGTGCATCAAACGCAATATCTTCCGGGCCATGCAGCTGTCCCTGCGCCAGCAACTCTGCTTTTTGTAGCGCCGTATTGCGGGCCAGCACACCATCAAAGGCTGGCGGCTCAGCAGGCTGCCACGCAACGGCGTTCAGAGACGGAGTGGAGAGCCACCAAAGGCCGACAGCGCTTGCTAAAAAAACACCAACGATTGCGACATATTTTTTCTGCATGACTCACTTCCATTGAGACAGGGTGGCAGCCTTACAGGAATAGCTCGTGTACGTCTGCAGGTTTTATTGCCCGGTCACCAGCACTACCTTGCCACTGACTTTGCGCTCCATGAGTGCGCGCAATGCCTCTGACGCTTTTTCCAGTGGATAGGTCGCTGAAATGTGCGGCTTAAGCTCGCCGGACATCAGCCACTGAAACAACTGCATGCCGTTGGCCATATTGACCTGTGGCTCCCGCACACAAAAATCACCCCAGAACACCCCCATGATGGCACAGCCTTTTAGCAGCGCGAGATTGAGTGGAATCTTCGGAATCTCCCCAGCGGCAAAGCCGACAACCAGATAGCGGCCTTTCCAGCCGATGCTGCGCAATGCCGGCTCGGCATACTTACCCCCAACAGGATCGTAAATCACATCCGCACCCTTGCCATCGGTCAGCGCCTTGATGCACTCACGCAAGTCCTCGGATTCGTAGTTCACTATTTCATCCGCACCATGCGCTTTGCACACCGCCAGCTTCTCTGCTGTTGATGCCGCGGCAATCACGCGCGCACCCATTTTTTTCCCTAACTCGATAGCCGCCAAACCAACACCGCCTGCTGCCCCCAGCACAAGAAGTGTTTCCCCCTCCTGCAACTGCGCACGATCCTTGAGTGCATGATAAGAGGTGCCATACGTCATCATGAACGCCGCCGCCACGCTCATGTCTAATCCAGGAGGCAACGGAATGACGTTTTTGACTGGCGCGATGACTTCTTCAGCAAACCCACCCCAGCCCGTGAAAGCCAATACCGGCTGGCCCGGCTGCAGGTGCGATACTCCATCGCCCACGGCCTTGATGACACCTGAGCACTCTCCACCTGGGGAGAACGGCAGGGGCGGCTTGAACTGGTAGAGATTCTGAATGATGAGCGTATCGGGAAAGTTCACGCCGCATGCCTTGACGCTGATGACCACCTGCTTGGGGCCTGGCACCAGCTCCGGCACTTCTTCGACGACCAGCGTTTCGGGTAAGCCGTGTTGTTTGCAAAGGACTGCTTTCATTTGATGACTCCATAAATCCGTAGGACACACATCACGTCTCGTATGAGGTGTATTAATCAGACGAGTAAATAACCACCATCCACATTGAGGCAAGCACCTGTCGTATAGCTACCTGCCGGCGAAACGAGGAACAGTACGGCACCCGCCATTTCATCAGGCTGCGCAATACGGTTCATGGGAACATGCTTGAGCAGTTCATTAAGAATGGCCGGATTCTGCGTTAGCGCCGATGCAAACTTGGTTTCGGTTGCGCCCGGGAGCAAAGCGTTAACACGAATGCCCGATGCAGCGGCTTCCTTGGCAAACGCCTTTGTCATGGAAATTACCGCCGCCTTGGTAATCGAATATATGCCCTGAAAGGCACCCGGAATCATGCCATTCACCGAGGCCACGTTAACGATACTGCCGCCACCATGCGTGCTCATTAATTGCACGGCACGGGCGCTCATAAAGAAATAGCCGCGGATATTGACATCCACTGTCTTCTGGAAAGCAGAAAGGTCCGTGTCCTGAATAGAACCAAAATGAGGATTGGTGGCGGCATTATTTACGAGGATATCCAGACGGCCATGCTTCTCACGAATCGTGGCAAAGATCTGCTCAATCTGTTCCATTTCACCGATATGACAAGCCATCACTTCAGCATGACCGCCTTTTTCGATAATTTCACGGGCCACGCCTTCGCAGCCTTCCGCTTTGCGGCTGGACAGAATGACATGCGCTCCTTGCTCTGCCAGAAGGCGCGCAATACTGGCGCCGATGCCTCGGCTGGCACCTGTTACAAGGGCAATCTTTCCCGTCAGGTCAAAAATATTGGTCATGCAATTTCTCCAGAATTTTATTATCGGTATGTCAGCAGTTTCGCATCGTTGTGAATATCCAGATGCGCTGTGCTATTGAGAGAATGAAGAGAGGCTGCATCACCACTGTAGAGCATGCGAGTCACGCTGCTGTTGTGAATAAGGCCATTAATAGCAAAGCAATGAGCATCACTAAGCGCCAATGCTTTCTGCACCATCACGCTGACTACTCCACCGGACGTAAATACCAAAGCATCGCCACTTTCACTGCGCAGCTGGTCAAAGGTGACCAGCACACGCTCACGAAAATGCGGCCACGATTCGTTATATTCGCCATCAAATCGGCCATCGTGCCAGCGGTTTATTGCTTCCTTAAATATCTGATGAAAGGCCTGACGCGGACTGGGAGAGCTTGCCAGAAAATTGGCAATTACTGTCTTATCCACAAAATCAGGACGATACACTTCCAGCACGTTTTCATGATCAAACTCGGCCAGTCCATTCAGCGTGAGCCACTCAAACGACTGTGCAAACCCTTCGGCAAAAGCCTCTGCACTTTGGCGATGGCGCACCATCGGGCCAACTAATACTCGCGCAGGGGCAAGGCCTCGCTCGCGCCACCACACACCCAATCGGCGGCACTGGTCTACCCCAAGATCAGACAATGAATCGTAGTTCTCAGCACCAAACGAGGCTTGACCATGACGAATAAGATAAAGGCTAGCCATGTCAGAGTGCCGATGCTGCAATGAGTTTCTGGCAGCGCTTTTCCAAATAATTCACCATGGTGCCAAATTGGGCGAACGCCGGATTAGTTGTCTGCTGATGGAAATAGCGATACCAGATTTGCTGGACTATTCCCGCCAGCCGGAACAGGCCGTACACCAGATAGAAATCAAAGTTTTCTACCTTCCAGCCGGTTTTCTCACCGTAGTACGCTACTACTTCGTCACGCGTCATCATGCCCGGTGCATTCGTAGGCTGACGGCGCATCAACTGAAAGATAGGGTCATCATCTGCCTGCACCCAATACGCCAAGGAATTACCGAGATCCATTAACGGATCACCTAGTGTGGCCATCTCCCAGTCCAGCACCCCGATAACACTAAGCGTCTCTTGATCTAGCACTACATTGTCAAAGCGATAGTCATTGTGAATGAGTGTGATGGCCACCTCGCCAGCTGGCTTTTTTTCTTCAAGCCACGCCATCACTTCCTCAAAGTCACCCACATCTGGTGTGCGGCCATTGCGGTAGCGCTCTGACCATCCACTGATCTGGCGAGCGACATACCCCTCACCTTTACCCAGCGAATCTAACCCCGAAGCCTTGATATCAACCTTATGTAGCTCGACCAGTTTATCAATCACACTTTCGCACAACGATCGAGTTTTCTCCGGCGTCAGGGCCAACTCTTTTGGCAGGTTTTGCCGAGGAATAATACCGACCAAGCGCTGCATCACGTAAAAATCACAATCCATTACGGCCGTATCCTGACACACGGCCAGCACATCAGGCACATAGGGATAGACTGGTTTTAAGGCCTGCATGATGCGTGCTTCACGCACCATGTCATGCGCTCCCTTGGCTTTCTTGCCAAAGGGTGGGCGACGCAAGACCAGGTCACGGTTCTCGTACTGGATGAGATAGGTCAGATTAGAAGCACCACCTGGAAACTGGCGTACTTCCGGCAGCCCCTGTAACTCCGGAAGCGTTGATTTCAAGTAGTGGTCCACTACCTTTATATCCAGTTCCTCGCCTTCACGAACGCGGCTGGCTTTATCAATCAGTGTCATGCGAGTGTCCTTTTCTCTACCGCTTTAACGCGAACCTGTCATGTAAGGTTTTAGCTCCAGCTTGGCAATCAGGCGACGGTGCACTTCGTCTGGGCCATCCGCCAACCGCAAAGAACGACAATACGAAAAGAGATTGGTCAGTGGCAAATCATCTGATACGCCCATGCCACCGTGCATCTGAATGGCGTCATCAATAATCTGTAACGCCATTGTTGGCGCCACTACTTTGATTTGAGAAATCTCGCTCATGGCGGCCTTGTTGCCCACCTCATCCATCATCCATGCTGCTTTCAGTGTGAGCAGCCGTGCTTGCTCGATGCTCATGCGGGCATTAGCGATTACATCACCGTTACCGCCCAGTAACGCCAGCGGCTTACCAAATGCCACTCGACTGATGGCACGCTTGCACATCAATTCCAGTGCTTTCTCTGCGGCACCAATCGCACGCATGCAATGGTGAATACGACCTGGGCCAAGACGGCCTTGTGCCACTTCAAAGCCGCGACCAGGGCCGGCAATAAAATTCTTTAGCGGAACGCGTACATTCGTAAACGTCACTTCGCCATGACCAAATGGCTCGTCCAACTTGCCATACACCGGCAGCATTCGTTCAATCTTTAAACCCGGAGTATTCAGTGGCACCAGCACCATGGAATGCCGCGCATGCCTTGAAGCGTCTGGAGAGGTGTCGGTCAGCCCCATAAATATCACAAACTTGCAGTTAGGATGACCAATACCAGAGCTCCACCATTTGCGTCCGTTAAGCACGATCTCGTCACCATCTACTATGGCAGTCGCCTCCATATTGGTGGCATCGCTAGAGGCCACATCCGGCTCGGTCATGCAGAACGCTGAACGAATCTCACCATTAAGCAGCGGCTTCAACCACTGTTCCTGCTGCTCTGGCGAACCATACTTCACCAGCACCTCAGCGTTGCCGGTGTCGGGTGCATTACAGTTAAACACCTCTGCACAAAACAGGTGATGCCCCATTTCTTCTGCCAATGGGGCGTAGTCCAAACTCGACAAGCCTGGCCCCCACCAGCCCTCTTCAGGCAGGAACAAGTTCCACAGCCCTGCCGCCTTTGCTTTGGCTTTGAGCTCTTCCATCACCGCCGGCTGCTCCCAAGGTGCCTTGTGCAGCGCCTCAAACCAGGTCTTTTCAGCCGGGATTACTTCCTCTTTCATAAACTGGCGCAAACGGGCCAAGTAGTCCTGACAGCGAGGGGAATAGGCAAAATCCATGATGTGCTCCGTGAGTCACTGGGCGTAAAGATGGAAGCAGCCTAGCCCCTGCACTACAATTCGTCTAATCAATAGTTTGCATGGGTAGTTATTCATATTATGGATATACGGCGATTGGACCTGAACCTTTTGGTGGTGCTGGAAGCCATTCATGCCGAAGGCAGCCTGACCAAGGCGGCCCGACGCCTGAACCTGAGCCAGCCTGCGCTGAGCCATGCCTTGGGCCGATTGCGTCAGGCACTGGATGATCCGCTCTTTCTCCGGCAGGGTAACCGCATGGTTCCCACTCCGCGCACCCAGCGCCTGATTGCACCACTACACGAAGCATTGGGGCTGATTGCCGAAGGGATACAGGAAGGAGCCCGCTTTGATGCCACACGATCACAGCGCGAGTTTCGTCTGGGTATGCGCGACATCTTTGAGTCCACCGCGCTGCCCGGCCTGTTGGCCTGTCTACGGGATGAGGCACCAGCAGTACGCTTGGCCAGTGTGCGTACCGACCGACGTGAACTGGAAAATGATCTGGTGGATGGCCAGCTGGATGTCGCCATGGATGTGCTGCTGCCGCTGTCACCGGACATTCGCCGACTAAAATTAGCCGAAGATCGACTCGTAGTGGTCGCACGAGCAGGTCATACCGCCATCAAAGATGATCACATTCTGCTACAGGATTACCTGCAAGCACGGCATCTGCTGGTCTCATCACGGCGGCGTGGGCCGGGCTTTGAAGATCAAGAGCTGGCAAGACTTGGCTATGAGCGACAGATCATTCTGCGCTGCCAGCACTACTTTGCGGCCTGCCGCGTCGTGGAAACGTCGGACTATCTGCTCACCATGCCTGCTGGCTATGCCGAGTTGGCCAATACAGGGCTCGGCAACACGCTATTGGAGTTGCCTGTAGCACTGCCCCCGTTGGATGTTTATCTTTACTGGCACGACAGCCGCAACAGCGACCCTGCAAATACGTGGCTACGCGAGAAAATCATCGGGCTTTATGCCGAATGACGTTAAGACGCTGAATTACTGGAGGTAAGTCGCTGCATCCGTAATATCGAGCTGCTCCGGCCGCAGATAAATCCGCGCATATTTCTCCCACACACGGGACATGACAAACAAATCAAAAAGATCAGGGTCAATGTGATTCTGACGCTTCATGTTCTGCAGAATGCCCAGTGCTTGCGAGATTTTCATGGGTTGCTTGTAAGGACGATCGCTGGCCGTCAACGCCTCAAATACATCCGCAATCGCCATCATACGCGCAGGCCAGGACATTTCTTCACGCTTCAAACCGCGCGGAAAGCCGGTACCATCCATCTTCTCATGATGGCCACCCGCATACTCCGGAACCCGTTTGAGATTTTTGGGAAATGGCAGTGACTCTAGCATCTGAACTGTGACCTTCATGTGGTCATTGATTTTCTGACGCTCATCAAACGATAGCGTGCCTCGTTCAATGCAGAGGAACTTCACTTCCTCCTCACTGAGCATGGGTCTTTCCATGCCAAGATGATCAACCCACTTTCGCCCGGCAATACGCCTCACATGCGCCTGATCTTCAGGCTTCATGAACTCACCGCCGACATTTGCCTTCTCAATAAACAGGCAATCATCTTTAAGAGCAGCCAACTCTGCGGCCAGCACATCCTGCAAAGCATTTAACTGCGCTGGCTGAGCCTGTGTTTGCCGCAGAAACTGTAGCTCTACTTGGGCCATTGCCGCCGCAAAACGCGTCTTCACTGTCTCGATACCGTCTTGCATCAGATGCAGCTTAGTCGCCTTGTCGAGTACCGAATCCGGCGTCGCCAACTTGCCGCAGTCATGCATCCAGGAAGCGACTCGTAACTCGTACCACTCGCCTTCATCAAGATCGAATGTTGAGAGTGGGCCATCTTCCGTTTCACATGCCGCCTGCGCAATAAGCTCAGTTAGTACCGGGACGCGCTGACAATGTGCTGACGTATGCTGCGACTTGGCATCAATCGCTTGGGCGATAACCTTGATGAAGGCATCCAGCAGATCTTTGTGGTCTTGCAGCAGTATCTGGTTATCAAGCGCAATCGCAGCACTCGATGCCAATGCAATCACAATCGGCTCCAGTACTTTGGAGAAGCTTATCGTTTCGCCTGTAGCAGGGTCTTTCGCATTCACCAACTGCAGCACGCCAATGATCTCATCAGCATGGTTGCACAAGGGCACGGTGAGAAAAGATTTGGAACGGTATCCAGCACGCTCGTCAAACGCTTTGGTGCCCGAGAAATCGAGATGCTCGGCAAAGTAAGCATCTTCGATATTTACCATCTCACGGGTCAATGCCGTATGCGTCGCAATATTGTTGTGATTGGCCGTACCGTCCTCACGATAGAGCGGCAAAGGGGCAAACTGAATGGGGTTGCCCGAAGTGCCGCCCAAGCGCAATCCTAATGAGCTATTGCGCATGATCTCGAACTCAAGAACCGGCTTACCCTCCTCCGGCTCTTTAATCAGATACAGGGTTCCACCATCTGCATGGGTGATGTCCTGAGCCGCATCTAAGATGCGCTCAAACAACCGCAAGGTATTACGCTCACCAGACAGGGCCGTGCTGATTTCGATAAGACGCCAGAACAGGCGCTGGTCAAGCTCGGAGGACACCGCATGCGACATGATCAGTCACCCAGAAATAAGTGTCATAACTTTAGCATAAGCGACAGTCAGGGCCACCGCCCTAGCGCCCAAGTCGTCGTCGAATGAGCCAGCCGCAATGAAAAAGCCCCTTACGGGGCCTTTTAGCAATGGATAGGGACTACTTGATGTATCAGAGAATGAAGGTCAGAACTTCCTGAAAACCTACCCTTTAAGCCTAATCTGTACTATTTCGCAATACCGGCCAAGGCATCAACGATCAGGGCGGCCAACGCAGCAATATCATTACGCTCGTCTTCTTGTTTGTATCTTCCGAACATGATCCTTTGGTCATTCATGATCGACTTACGACCGCCCCCTTTCAGCAGCCCTTCCTGAGATTGATAACTCACTAGCGTTGCTGCCGAACCATCTTTCCCTGCAAATGAAAAAGAAACGTAAGGGTACATTATTCCGCTACCTGCCATGAATGATCTCCTGTAGTTCACCGAGATATCAAATAAAGCGGTGGCCGTAGCACTATCACTGGCCAGTAAATTCAAATCCCCAAGTCGCCGTTGCAGCTCCTCAGCCAATATTACCCGAACCGCTTCCTGATCAGGATAGGCAGATACGGTCGCATCCGACGTCCATAACTTCCGATTATTATCCAACGCGAGATCTACCTTGTTCAGGTAGTAATGCACCTCGCCCTTCTTGAAGTCACTTGCCGAATTAGCGTACTGATAAGGCGAATGAGAGCAAGCACTAAATAAAAATGACACTATCACCAGAACATATTTCACTTAAAACCTCCCTGTATTGTTTATCTGCACTCAAGGCTAAGGTGCCTTTCCATTGCAGTTCACCCCTTTTCTTTAAACTCGTCATTGAGCTCATCAACATTAATCAGCACTGCGGCTAGCAGTAATGCTTATATAAAAGAGAAGAGGTGATGATTCCGGACTCTTACTCATAGTTGGCAAGAACCCGGCCTTACATGCACAAGAGATACACCCCACTGCATAGCAAAAGAGTGCGCCCCAATGTGCTTGCTTTATTTGTCGCGCAACTCACGACGTAAGATTTTACCAACTGGCGTTTTAGGCAGATCGTCACGAAATACAATAATGCGTGGCACTTTGTAGCCGGTAAGGTTGGCGCGCATATGCTTCATCAAATCTGCTTCGGTGAGTGCCGGGTCTTTTTTTACCACAAATAACTTTACCGCCTCACCAGACTTTGTATCTGGAATGCCGACAGCAGCGCTTTCCAACACACCATCATGATTGGCGGCAATATCTTCAATTTCATTCGGATAAACGTTGAAACCGGAGACCAAAATCATGTCTTTCTTACGATCGACAATACGAATGTAGCCATCTGGTTGAATCACACCAATATCACCTGTTTTCAGCCAGCCATCGCTATCAATCGTTTCGGCGGTGGACTCAGGACGCTGCCAATAACCCTTCATGACTTGCGGGCCCTTGACGCAAATTTCACCTGGCTCACCAATTGGCGTTTCCA
>Ga0209582_1001621_pt1 | contig 10598 bp, 9 predicted proteins | sample KloWWTmetKNB5Kit_FD_187176 | JGI IMG/M metagenome (GOLD analysis project Ga0209582, IMG submission 187176) | Active sludge microbial communities from Klosterneuburg, Austria, studying microevolution and ecology of nitrifiers - Klosterneuburg... | ecosystem: Engineered > WWTP > Aerobic digester >...
GCGTACCGCCGACAAAGAAATACACGCTGGGTGCCTTGGCAGCAAGGCCGAGCAAAGGGAAATCCTCGGAGGCGGTCCAGCGCGCCGCCTCGAGCACCGAGTCCTTGCCGAGCACGTTCTGCAGGCTGCTGCGTACGCGTCCGGTCAAGGCCGGATCGTTGAAGTTGACCGGATTGCTGCCGCTGGCGGTCGGCACTTGCATGTCGATGCTGGCACCGTGGGCCTTGGCCACGTGCTCGGCGACCTGGCGCAGTTCGGCCAGGGCCTGGTCGCGCATGCCGGTATCGAAGGCGCGGATGGTGCCCTGCAGGGACGCGCTGTCGGGCACGATGTTGAAACGCTGGCCGCCATCGAAGATGCCGAAGGTCAGCACCACGGGATCCTTGTTGATATCCATGCGCCGGCTGACGATCGACTGCGCAGCCATGACGATATCGGCTCCGGCGACAATCGGATCGATGCCGCGCCAGGGTGTTGCGCCGTGCGTCTGCAGGCCATGCACGGTCATGCGGAACGTATCCGAACTGGCCATGATGCCGCCGGCGCGCAGGGCCACCGTGCCGACGTGATAGGACGAGGTGACATGCATGCCGAACACGGCGTCGGGTTGGAAATCCTTGAACACGCCTTGCTTGACCATCAGCTCGGCACCGCCTTCTTCGCCGGGCGGCGCACCTTCCTCGGCCGGCTGGAAGATCATCATCACCTCACCGGGCAGATCCTTGCGCACCGCAGCCAATGCACTGGCGACGCCCAGCGTGGTCGCGGTATGCACATCGTGGCCACAGGCGTGCATGACGCCGACTTCCTTGCCGAGGTATTCGCCCCTGGCCTTGGAGGCAAACGGCAAGTCGACTTCCTCGGTCACCGGCAAGGCATCGATGTCGGCGCGAATCGCCAGCTTCGGCCCGGGTTTGCCACCCTTGAGCACGCCGATGACGCCGGTATGCGCGATGCCGGCATGCACCTCGTAACCCAGCTTCTTCAATTCGGCGGCAACGAGCCTGGCCGTGCGCGTCTCGCGATTGCTGAGCTCGGGATGTTCGTGGATGTCACGACGCAGCGCGGTGATGTGCGCGAGCCGCGCATCGACCATGCCCTCGACGGAGCTTTCCGCGGCACCCGCGACCGGCGCACAGCAAAGGCAAACACAAGCGGCAAGCAGGCGGCGATGCATGGCAATCTCCCGGAAGTCAGCGCGCAGTCAAACGCAGACGCGTCGCGGATGCAACTGGCGGGTTGGATGTACTCATGGCCATCAATTTCGTGGAGCGACGCTTGATGCCTCTTCGCAGCGCAGGAAGATCATCGCGACCAAGGAGATCAGGTCACTAGCCCCTGTGTTCCAGCGCCAGGTATTCCTCGCTCTGCATTTCGATCAGGCGTGATTCGGTGCGGGCGAAGACGGCGCGATGACGGCGGCCATCGTAGAGGTCGATGATCGGCACGGCGGCGGAGAGAACGAGCTTGACGGCATGGTCGTAGAGTTCATCGACCAGTTCGACGAAGCGTTGCGCGGCGTCTTCGGTTTGCGGCGTGAACTCGGGAACGCGCGAGATCAGCACCGTGTGATACGAACGAGCCAGGTAGATGTAGTCGGCAACCCCGCGTGGGCCATCGCAGAGCGCATCGAACTCGAACCAGATCGCGCCATCGCTTTCGCGCTTCACCGGCACCGGCCGGTCGTTGATGCTGAGGCTGAAATCGACACGTTCGGCCGCGTGCGCGACGCGATGGAAGATTGCCTTCATGGCGCGCTCGGCAGCAGCGTCGGGCGGGGTCAGGTAGACCGGCGCCTGCTTGAGCGCACGCAGGCGCCAATCGGTCGCGGAAACCAGTTCGAGGATTTCGCAGTGCTTCTCGATCAGGGCGATGGCCGGCAGGAATCGCTCGCGCTGCAGGCCATCCTTGTACAGGTTTGCCGGCGCGGTGTTGGAGGTCGTCACCAGCATCACGCCATCGGCAAACAATGCCTTGAACAGGTTGCCGAGGATCATCGCATCGCCGATATCCAGCACGAAGAACTCATCCAGACAAAGCACGCGCGTCTTCGCCGCGATGCGCCGGGCAACTTCGCGCAAGGGATCGCTGTGCCCGGTCAAGGCGCGCAGCTCGGCGTGGATGCCTTGCATGAAACGATGGAAATGCACACGGGACTTTTCCTCGATCGGCAAGGACTCGAAGAACAGATCCATCAGAAAGGTCTTGCCGCGACCGACGCTGCCCCACAGGTAAAGGCCCTGCGGCGTTGCCGCCTTCTGCCCGCGCAGGCGCTGCCACATGGACAACGGCTGATCCGCGCCAAGCGCCTCGAACATGCGATCGAAAGCGCGCAATGCAGGCTGCTGGGCAGGGTCGCCTTGCCACGCCGCGTCGGCAACGCCCTGCGCATAGCGCGCACTCGGGCACAGCGAAACCGGGCTCATGCCGGGTCGTTCGCCTTCGGCAGGTACGCGCGCATCGCGTTCTTCACCGCACCACGCAGATCCATCAAGCGCCGATGGAAGAAATGGCTGGTTTCCGGCATGCGCACCAGATGCGGCGATACGTCGAGACTTTCGACCCAGTCGAAGACCAGCTGCGGATCGACGACTTCATCTTCCTCGCCCTGCACCACAAGCCACGGGCAATCGGGCAAATCGATGGCATCGAAATCCCAGCGCCCGACCGGTGGCGCGATCGTGATCAGGGCATCGGCATCCAGTGTCTTGGCGTTGCGCAAAGCGACATAGCTGCCGAACGAGAATCCCGCCAGCCAAAGCGGCGCCTCGGGCCGCACCGTGCGCGCCCAGCGCACCACGCTGGCCAGATCATCGCTTTCGCCCTCTCCCTCATCAAATGTGCCCCCGGACTTGCCGATGCCGCGGAAATTGAAGCGCACGGTATCCAGGCCAAGTTCGCGCAACGAGCGCTCGATGATGGTGACCACCTTGTTGTGCATGGTGCCGCCATGCAGGGGATGCGGGTGGCAAATGACGGCAATACCGGCAGGCGGTGACTTCGCCCGTGTTTCAGCGGGCTCGCAGGCTACCTCGAGATCGCCGACCGGCCCCGGCAGCAGGAAGCTTGCGGATTCGCGTGGAAACTCCGTCGGCGCGGAACGGGAAGATTCGTTGCTCATGGTGCGCATGATACCGTGAAGCCTGTTCCGCGCCCGCCGTGCCGATGAATCACCTTGCCCATGCCCTGCTGTCCGGTGCCGACGACGGCTGGCGGCTCGGCGGCCTGCTTGGCGATTTTGTCCGCGGCCGCATAGATCCGCGCCTGCCGCTGCCCGTGCAGCGCGGCATCGCCCAGCATCGGGCCATCGATGTCTATACCGACAACCATGCCGAAATCCGCGCCATGCGGGCACGTTTCCAGCCGCCCTATCGGCGCTATGCCGGGATCCTGATCGATGTCTGGTTCGACCACCTGCTGGCCCGCGACTTTGCCACCTGGACGCATATTCCGTTGCACCAATTCAGTGACGATCTCGTGCAATTGCTGCATCGGCACGACGCGTTGCTGCCGCAATCCCTGCGGCGCTTTCGTGCCTACCTGCAAGCCCACGACTTGCCGGCGGCGTATGCGGATCGTCGGATGATTGGCGAGGTTCTCGGCGCTGTCGGCACACGCCTCACGCGCGCCAACCCGCTGGCCGAGGGCATGCTCGAGATCGCGCGCCTGGAACAGGACCTGGACCTGGCCTTTGCGCGCTTTTTCCCGGATCTGCAGGCATTTGCAGGGGCGTGGCAAGATTGAGTTCGGCATCGAGGCGTGGCCGATGCGCGCGCTTCATGCCGGCGATGTCCGAATCAGATTTCGTACGCCGATTCACCGTGACAGCTGATATCGAGACCCTCGCGCTCTTCTTCTTCCGACACACGCAGGCCGAAGACGGCCCTGGCAATCAGGAATGATGCCACCGAGACGACGCCAATCCAGCCAATGGTGATGAGCACGGCCAGTCCCTGGATGGCTACCTGGGTGACGATCGAATAGCCCTCGCCGCCATTGCCGCCCAGCGCCGGCGCGTGGAATACGCCGGTGAGGAGGGCACCGACAATTCCGCCGATGCCGTGCACGCCGAACACATCGAGACTGTCGTCGACACGCAGCATCTTCTTCAAGCCCGTCACGCCCCAGATGCAGACCACGCCGGCAATCGCACCGATGGCGATGGCTCCGAACGGGCCGACCAGGCCTGCTGCCGGCGTCACCCCGACCAATCCGGCCACGGCTCCCGAAGCCACGCCAAGCGCGGAAGGCTTGCCCTTGGCAAACATCTCGACCATGGCCCAGGCGACCATTGCCGCCGCCGTTGCCAGCAAGGTGTTGATGAAGGCCAGCGCAGCCCCGGCGTCGGCTTGCAGATTCGATCCGGCATTGAATCCAAACCAGCCGACCCAGAGCAGGCAGGCACCGACAAAGGTCATCGTCACGTTGTGCGGCTTTATCGCCTCGCGACCAAAACCGAGCCGCTTGCCGAGGAAATAGGCACCGACCAACCCGGCCACGCCGGCATTCACGTGCACGACCGTGCCGCCGGCGAAATCCAGCGCGCCCAGTTTCAGCAAATAGCCGCCCGGACCCCAGACCATGTGCGCGATCGGCAGGTAGCCGAAGCTGAACCAGAGCACGGCGAAAAGCATCAGCGCCGAAAACCGGATGCGTTCGGCGAAGGCGCCAACGATCAAGGCCCCGGTGATCCCGGCAAAGGTCGCCTGGAATGCGATGAACAGGTATTCGGGCAACTTCGCCGTGGCGGTAAAGGTGTCCGCCAGCGAATCGATGCCGACCCCGCGCAGAAAGAGTTTGTCGAAGGAGCCGATCACCGCATTGCCGCCGACAAAGGCGAGACTGTAGCCATAGCCGACCCACAGCAAGACCAACACGGAGAAGACCAGCATGACCTGGATCAATACCGACAGCACGTTTTTCGAGCGCACCATGCCGCCGTAAAACAGGGCCAATCCGGGTACGGTCATCAACAGCACCAGCAGGGTCGATGTCAGCATCCAGGCGACATCGCCCTTGTCCACGGTCGCCGTCGCCACGCCCGCATTCCCGGCGAGCGCGGGATGGGACGCCGCCAACCCCGCCAGCAGCAGTGCCGCGAAGGCACGCATGGATGGCCGCCCGTGTCGCCGTGCCGGCAATTCCGCGTTCATGCCGTTCTCGCGCGGCGGCTGTCAGAGGGCATCGGCACCGATCTCTCCGGTACGGATGCGGATCACCTGCTCAACCGCCGCCACGAAGATCTTGCCGTCGCCGGTCTTGCCGGTTGCGGCTACGGACTGCAGGGCATCGATGACCGCTTCGACGCGATCATCGTTGACCACGGTCTCGATCTTCACCTTGGGCAGGAAATCGACGATGTACTCGGCTCCACGATAAAGCTCGGTATGGCCTTTCTGGCGGCCGAAGCCCTTGACCTCGGTGACGGTGATGCCGGAGACACCAGCCTGCGACAAGGCTTCGCGGACTTCATCGAGCTTGAACGGTCGCACGATGGCGGTAATCAGTTTCATGGCCCCTCCGATGGATTGCGCAAGCCGACCGCCACCAGCGGTCGGCCGGGTCGCCGCCGGGCACACTCATCCCCGGCCGCGCTCAGATCGCGTAGTACATCTGGTATTCCAGCGGATGGGTGGCGGCACGGAAGCGGGTGACCTCGCCCATCTTCAGGTCGATGTAGGCATCGATGAAGTCGTCGGAGAACACGCCGCCGGCCTTGAGGAAGTCGCGATCCTTGTCCAGCGCGGCGAGCGCCTGGTCGAGGCTCGAGCACACCTGCGGAATGTTCTTTTCTTCCTCCGGCGGCAGGTCGTAGAGATCCTTGTCCGAAGGCGCGCCCGGGTCGATCCGGTTGAGGATGCCGTCGAGGCCGGCCATGAGCAGGGCCGAGAACACGAGGTAGCCGGAGTTCATCGGATCCGGAAAGCGGATCTCGATGCGCCGCGCCTTCGGGTTGGTCACGAACGGGATGCGGCAACTGGCCGAGCGATTGCGCGCCGAGTAGGCGAGCATCACCGGCGCCTCGAAACCCGGCACCAGACGCTTGTAGCTGTTGGTGGTCGAGTTGGCGAAGGCGTTGATCGCGCGCGCATGCTTGAAGATGCCGCCGATGTACCAAAGTGCAGTCTGTGACAGACCGCCATAGAGATCGCCGGAGAACAGGTTGACGCCACCCTTGGACAGCGACTGGTGCACGTGCATGCCGGAGCCGTTGTCGCCGACCAGCGGCTTGGGCATGAAGGTTGCGGTCTTGCCGTTGGCGTGGGCGACGCTCTTGACCACGTACTTGAGCATCATCAGCTCGTCGGCTTTCTTCACCAGCGAATTGAATTGCACGCCGATCTCGCACTGGCCGGCGTTGGCGACTTCGTGGTGATGCACCTCGACCACCTGGCCGAGCGCGCTCAGCACGTTGCACATCTCGGCGCGCAGGTCCTGCAGCGAATCGACCGGCGGCACAGGGAAGTAGCCGCCCTTGACGCCGGGGCGATAGCCGCTGTTGCCTTCCTCGTAGCGCCTTGACGACGACCATGCAGCTTCCTGAGATTCGATCTCGAAGAAGCACTTGCCCATGTCGTTCTGCCAGCGCACCGCATCGAAGACGAAGAACTCGGGTTCCGGGCCGATGAACGCGGTATCGGCAATGCCGGTCGATTTGAGATAGGCCTCGGCGCGCTTGGCCAGCGAGCGCGGATCACGCGAGTAGGCCTGCATGGTGTTCGGTTCGAGGATGTCGCAATTGAGGATCAGGGTCGGGTCGGCCATGAACGGATCGACGTGGGCGGTATCCGGATCGGGCATCAACACCATGTCCGACTCGTTGATGCCCTTCCAGCCGGCGATCGACGAGCCATCGAACATCTTGCCGTCCTCGAAGGTCGATTCGTCGATCATCGCCGCCGGGAAGGTGATGTGCTGCTGCACGCCACGCATGTCGGCAAAGCGGAAATCGACATAGGTGATTTTCTGATCCTTGATCTGCTTGAGCACGTTTGCTGCGGACATGAAAGCCTCGGCGTTGGAATGGTTGTACAACATGGATTGCAACCCCCATGCCAGTCGGTCTCTCAGTGAAAAAATCATTGAATTCATTATCTTGCGCGAACTGCATCATCGGGCGCGGGGATCGCGCGCACCAAATCCATGCACATGCCATCAACGTTTCACCATGTTGGTGCGTTGGCGCGAGCGACGCTCTGCAGCGTGCGCTTCCGATGGCGCCCAGGCATCAGAAGTCGTTCCCGCGTGCCGCGCTGACCGAGCCGGTCTCGGTAGTGTCGCCACCCTGGTCGGTGTCCAGGCAGGCATGCGCCTCGGCCACCATGGTGTTGCCGGGGTCGTCGAGCGGCTGGCCGACTCCGCTGGCATGCAGCCATGCATGCGCGTTCGATGCCTTCGTCACCGCTGTGACGCGGGAGTTCGCCGCCCCGGTGCAGGCTGCGCTGCAGCGGTTGTCCGGAAGTGGATGCGCTGCGTCGAACCGCTGGCGTGGATTGCCATGATGGCTGCTTGCGCGGCGCTGAATCCTGCCATCGTCGACATGTCGTTCGGGTCGTTGATCAAGCCGTGGTCGACGCATGGATCGCAGGCGAAGATCGTCGCCATGCGCGATCGGGAATGGGCAAAGACTGCATTCGGCATCGCTGCCGGACCGGCCACGTTGCCGCGATAACAGGCGCGCCGGCGCCCGCCATGCATGGATTGCCCGACTCCGTCGATGCAGACGTCCGGACTGCTCCCGAAGGCGCGAATCGAGCAATGAAAAACGCCGCCCGCAGGCGGCGTTTCCGATTCGTGGTGGAACCGCTCAGGACATCATTTGACCTGGCTCATCATCCACTCGACGGTAGCCTTGACCTGCTCGTCGCTGAGCGCCGGATTGCCGCCCTTGGCCGGCATCATGCCGGTGGCGCCGGTGAAACCGTCGATGGCGTGCTTGAGCAGAATCTCCTCACCCTGGGCGAGGCGCGGCACCCAGGCCGCCTTGTCGGCCAGCGTCGGCGAACCGCCGGCTCCGGTTTCGTGGCAGGCATGGCAGAGGTTGCCGAAGATGGTCTTGCCATCGGTGGTGCCGCCGTAGGCCACTTCTGCGCCGGCGGCGGCCTTGGCAGCTTCTTCGGCAGCGGCGATCGCGGCCCGCCCGGTGTCGCCGGCGTAGACGCCTCCGACCGGCTGCAGGCGCAGATCCGTGGCGCGCGCCTTGGCCGGATTCTCCGGAGCCGGATGCCGACTGTAGATGAAGGCGCCGAGGACGATCAGGGCGACGGCAAGGCAGACCAGAAAGGTGATCAGCTGGGCGAAATGCTTGAGAAAGACCGCATCGGTCTTGGGTACGGGATTGGTCACGGAGCCACCTCTTGCGGGCGTCCGGAGCGATTGCCGGTGCGCCAAAATTGACGGGCAAGTATAGCCAGACGCGGCAACTCGCGGAAGTCCGCGAGCATCGATCCGCGGATAACCGTGGCATGCGGTCGCGGCGCGGACTGTTGTCGAACCGTCCTTGATGCCGGTCAAAGCCTTGTGCGGCCCGGACCGCGCACCGTGCCGGCCATCCCGGCATCCCGCCGAAACCCCGAGGAACCCACCATGAACTTCCCCCCGCTGCGTCCGTGGCCACGGACGCTTCGTACTGCTGTGACCCTGATCTTGTTGGCACCCCTGCCCTGGGCTGAAGCGGCCGAGCCGCCGCAATCGGGACCGGTCATCGAAGCGCGCTACCGGCATGAAGGCGTCGACGACGCCGCGTTCTCGCGCAACGCCAGTGCCGATACCGTGCGCCTGCGCCTTGGTTATCGTTGGGTGTTTGCGCCCGGCTGGCAACTGTATGCCGACGGCGAACACGTGCAACCGCTGTTTGGCGAGCGCTACAACAGCACTGCCAACGGCAAGACCGATTATCCGGTGGTCGCCGATCCCGAGAGCGACGAGATCAACCAGGCCTGGATCGGCTACAGCAACGATGCCTTCCACGCCACCCTGGGCCGCCAGCTGGTCCTGCTCGACAACCAGCGCTTCTTCGGCAACTCCGGCTGGCGCCAGAACGAGCAGACCTTCGATGCGTTGGCCGCCAGCTACGCCTTTGGCGAGGCTCGCCCGAGCGTGCGCTACACCTATCTCGATCGCGTCCTGCGCGTGTTCGGACATCGGAATCCAAACCCGCTGCAGCGCGAGTGGTCACTCGGCGGGCATCTCTTCAACGTCAGCCAGGCGCTGCCATTTGGCGTACTGAGCGCCTATGCCTACCTTGTCGAGAACAACGACATCGCCAGCCAGTCCACGCGCACGCTGGGTGCGCGCTGGAGCGGCAAGCATGTCTGGGGAGAGACGCAATTTGCCTGGACGGCCGAATGGGCGGAGCAATCCGAGCATGCCAACAATCCCTTGTCGCAAAGTGCGCAATACCGCTTCATGGAACCCAGCGTCAGCGTGGGCGGGATCACCCTCAAGGCCGGCTGGGAAGTCCTCGGTGGCGATGGCCACTATGGCTTCAGCACGCCGTTCGCCACCCTGCACGCCTTCAACGGCTGGGCCGATCGCTTCAACGCCACGCCGGTCAATGGCCTCGATGATCGCTACATCGGCATCGGTGGCAAGATCGGCAAGGCTGTCTGGGCTGCCAGTTACCATGATTTCCGCGCCGATCACGGCAACCAGGCTTACGGCCGCGAGTTCGATGCCTCGATCGGCTACCCGTTCAACAAGCACGTCAGCGGCTTGCTCAAGCTGGCCGACTACCGCAGCGACGGTTTCGCCAGCGACGTGCGCAAGCTCTGGGCCAGCGTCGAATACAGGTATTGATTCGCGTCCCGGGCGGCGAGCGGCTTTCGCATGCGTGCCGAGAGCCGCTCGCTGTTCCGGGTATTGGCAGCGCCGCGGGAATGCGTCGACCCCGGCGCTCAGAGCCAGCGACTGAAGATGCCCAATGGATGATGGGCGAGGGCGACACTGATGATGAAGGCATAGACGAGCAGAGCGGCCACCAGGCAGGTGACGCGCAAGCCACGTGTGCGCCCGGCGTGCAGGGCGAAGATGCCGAGCACGATGTAGCCGAACAGCAACACCACCTTGACCGTCAGCCATGACTGCACAAAGGGATACTGATGCAACATGCTGATCAGGAACAGCGCCGCCACCAGCAAGGTGGTGTCGATCAGCTGCGAAAGCCGGCGCAGGACGATGTGGTTGGTGTAGGGCGAACGCGCCAGCATGAGCATGCCGCGCGCGCTGAAAAGGCTGCCGGACAGCACCACGCAAACGATGTGGACAAGGCGGACTTGCGGATAGAACTCGATCATGGCTGCGTGTCGGGGTCGGGTTGCGGCCGTGCTCAGCCGGGTTTGCCATCGATGCGCGGCGTGGTGAAGATCCAGATCGAGCGGATCACCCAGGGCAGGAATGCCAGCAGCCAGGCGAAAGCCGCGATCACCAGCCACAGCGCCATGTTCTGGGCCAGTTCGGCAAACAGGCGGATCAAGACAACTGCCTGCAGGAGGATGAAGGTGAGCCAGGGGATGCGCCCCATTTCCAGCGGGCGCCCCGAATGGCCCTGGGTGACGCGGGTGACCATGGCAACCAGCATGGAGCCGAAGAAACCGACG
>Ga0209582_1001631_pt1 | contig 10528 bp, 6 predicted proteins | sample KloWWTmetKNB5Kit_FD_187176 | JGI IMG/M metagenome (GOLD analysis project Ga0209582, IMG submission 187176) | Active sludge microbial communities from Klosterneuburg, Austria, studying microevolution and ecology of nitrifiers - Klosterneuburg... | ecosystem: Engineered > WWTP > Aerobic digester >...
GCTGTAGGTCCCCGTGCCGCTCCAGGCCTGCACGCCGGCCACGCTCGACATGTTGAGGATCGTGCCGCCGCCCTGCTTCTTCATCTGCGCAAAGGCGGCCCGGCAGCAGAAGAACGTCCCGCGCACATTCGTATTCATCACCTCGTCGAAGGCTTCGGTGCTGGTCTCGGCCAGCCGGCGCCCGCCGAAGATCCCCGCGTTGTTCACCAGGATATCCAGGCGCTGGAACCGCCGCACGGTTTCACCGATCAGTCGCTCCACCTGCGACTCGTCCGTCACGTCGGTCTGCAACGGCAACGCGGTTCCTCCGGCCGTCTCGATTTGGGCGACGGTTTCCTCGCATTTGTAAAACCGCCGGGCTGCGACGACGACGGTCGCCCCTTCCTGCGCAAACCGGAGCGCGATGGCCTTACCGATCCCGCTGCTGCTGCCCGTCACGATTGCGACCTTGCCGTTCAGACGTGCCATCGCCTCTTCTCCTTCTAGCCCGCATTATTCATGAGCACTTCTGCTGCAATCGCCGATTCACTGCTGCGACGGGCCTTCGGCCGGCGGGCTCGCCACGTGACTCGCCGATATCACGACGAACCGTCATGAATAATGCGGGCTAGCAGGATGCGGAAAAAGTCCGCCAGCGTCGAATCAATATCGGACTCACAGGGAGTGGGCGAGAAAAGCCTGCTCACCCAACGCATCACGGGCCACGTCAAGCAGATGCCGGTGGTGCGTGAACAGCATGACCTGACTGCCCTCGGCGAAGCGCGCCAGGGCCCGCAGAATATTGGCCGCACGCTCGTCATCGGATGTGATGAGGGTATCATCGAGCACCAGCGGCATCGGCGGATGGGAGGGGCGCCGCAACTCCAGCGCCGCCAGCCGTAGCGCCAGGTACAATTGATCGGCGGTGCCTTCGCTCATCTCCTCGATTCCGATCGTCACACCGCCGGCCCGTTGCGCGCACAGAACCGGCCTGTCCTCCCGCTCGTCCGTCACCAGCCGTTCGTAGGCGCCGCCCGTCATGAGCGAAAAGTAGGCAGATGCGGCAGACACCATGGGCGCTTGGGCCCGTTCACGAAACCGGTTCAACGCCTCCTGGAGCAACGAGCGAGCGAATTTCAACCTGGCCCAGGGTCTGATGGCCGAACGGTATCGCGCCGCCGCAGATTCCATCGCCTCACGCGCCAGCGCCGCGCGGTCTGAGGCGTCGATGACTTCCAACGCCCGCCTGGCTTGCTCCTCCGCCCGCTGCGCCGCGGCCTGTTCTTGCTCCAGCCGCACCATCTCGGTACGGCAACGTTCACGCTCGCTCTCGAGCGCCGGCACATCCAACCCCGCAAGACGCGCCCGTAACTCGTCTTCTGAATGAGACGAGGCATTGGCCAGTTGCTGGCGCAGGAGCGCGAGCGATTTCCGGAGCTCCCGTTTTTTCGCCGCCTGCTCTTCCAATTCCGGCAGCTGGTCGATCGTGACTCCCCTCGCGCGCGTGCAGAGTCCGGCCAACAAGGCGGCCTCCGTGACCTGTGCGGCCGCAGCCTGTCGCTTCTTCTCCTGGGCCTTCGTGCGGTCGCGAATGAGCGCATGCCCTTCTTGCTGATGCTGCCGCGAAACAGCCAACCGTTTGCGCAGACGATCCGCAAAATCATCCAGCACCGTGGGAACCGCCTCACCGAGTAATCCGGCCACCTGTGCGGCTTGGGTCATGAGGTCATCGACCACCGCCTGTAGTTGCGCTTTTCGTTGTTGCGCCTCCGCTAAGGCCGATGCCTGTCGTGCCAGGCCATCGAGTTCATCGAGCCGCGACTTGAGCGACTCCGGCGGCGCGTCACCAGCCAGAAACAGTCTGGTGTGCCAGGTCTGCAGCGCGTCCAGATGGCGGCGACGTTCGGCTTCGGTCTCGCTCACCTGACGACCAACCTTCTCCCGCTCGATCCGCTGGCTATGAGCCGTCTTGAGACGAGCCTGCTGCTCGGCCTCCGCTTCAGTCGCCGATTGTTCCCAACGCACGGCCTGTTCGATCAGCGCGGAGAGTTGTTCCACCGCTCCAGCCTGAGTCGTGGCGAGAGAACAGCCGACGGCACGCAACCCTGCAGTAATCGCTCCGACGGAGCCTGCGGCATCGGCCAGCAACCGGTCGCGGTCGGCACGCAAAGCCGTCACCCGCTCAACCAGTTGCAGCGCCTCATGCCGGCGCCCCTGCCATTCACGCAACGTCTCGGGATCCAGGTCCGGCAACCCGGCTTGCGTCAGGCGCTGCCGCCAGGCTCCTTGCAACCCGTCACGTTTCGCACGCAGCGCAGCCATCTCACCGTCCAGTTCCTGGCGGCGCAATTCCATCTGCTCGATGCGCACTGAGCACTCTTCCAATCCGGCCGCGCGTTTGGTGTCGGCGCGAAGCAGGTCCGCCTGACGATCGGCTTCGCCCACTGCCGCTTCAAACGTCTCCGGCAAGGTCTTCGCGGCGTCGAACCCCAGCGCCAGCTGATCCGTCCCGCCGGTCCTCTCGATGTAGGTGCGACGAATCGCCGTCCATTCCTCGGAACGTTTAGCACGGGCCTGACGCAACGTCTCCGCCGTCACCACCTCACCTTCCGCAGCGAGCTGCCGTTGCCGCAGCCGTTGCCCGTCGAGGTCGCGCCCGACCAGTTCGGATTCGTCACGCCACTTGGTAAGCTGTACTTCGATATCCGTCAGATCCTGTTTCGCCTGCGCAATCTGAGCCTCTAAAAGCGGTTGGCTGCGACGCAACGCCGGCTCCGATTCGAGGCCGAGTTCGGAAAGCGCCAGGGTGAGCCGGCCCTCCAGTTCACGAAGCCGGCGATCCAGTTCGCTCTTCTGCCTGACCACATCACCCTGTGCCTGCCCCGCTCGTAGTGCCGCCGTTAACGCCTGTCTATGCAGTGGATCGGGTACTGTATCGGGCAACGCGCTGTCCGGTTGCAAGGCTGCATCCAACGCTTCGGCACGCTCACGATAGCCCTCACGCCGCTCGCCCAATCGACTCACCTCGGCAAGATGCCCTTCCAACGCCACGCGGTCGGCGGAGGAAGGCACGGCCGCTAAAATGATCCGACGATCCACCCCGGGCGCAAGCCTCGCCATAGCCAGATCCAACTCATGCTCGATCTTCGCAATGAGGCTGTTCTGCTGATGGACCTCATGGCGGTTTCTGGCTGCGGCTTCCACGCCTGAGATCAGGCGCTCAACCGCTTCGGCATGGTCGAGCAGCAACGGTTCGATGACGAGTCCATCCAGCGCGGCGGCGCAACGCGCGAGTTCCTCTTCCGCCTCCCGAAGATCTATCTGCGCGCGCTGCAACGCCTGCTCCGCGGCCAGCCGTTCCTCGCGTTGCTGCTCGGACAGATCGGGAACCGCCGCATAGGACTGGAGCGCGCCAGCCAGGCGATCATGTTCCCGGAGCAACGGTTCAACCGTGCGCAGTTCGGTCAATTCGTTCTCCCACCGACGCAACGTTTCCAACGCCTTAGTGAGGTCGTCGAGAGCCGCCCTGGCGGTTTCGTGCGCGCGATTTAGCTCTTGCCACTCGGCCGGTTTGGTCTGCGCCTCGCGCCAGGCCTTCCGCTGCTCGTCAAGTTGACGGCGCGCCTCGTTGATCACAGCATTTTGAGCGCGACCGTGCTGGCTATAGAGTTTTTTGGCATCGACATCCAGGGCCGCCAGCAACGCCGCAATACCGCTGGTGCCGGCACTCGCCTCGAACAGCGCAGATCCCAGGTCGCCTTCGCCGCTCAGCAGAACGGCGCCGCCCTCTCGAAGCCGCGCATGGTTCAACCCGAACATGGCTTCGAATTCCCGGCGTTCCAACCCACCGGTCAACTCCCGCTCCAGCCGGCTGTCCACCGTGAAGGCAGGATCGGTCTGTTCCGTGCGGACATCGAGTCCTGAGAGGGTCGTTCCCCTGCCCTTGCGCCTGATGAGTCCGACTGGTCGGCCCGCCTGGTCGATGAAAATGCCTCCGATCCGCAAGTCGCCGGCCGGGTGGACGAAGTCGTCCGGGCTACGCAATGGAATGCCGAAACGTAAGTCCGTCATGGCCCGCAAGGCCGACGACTTGCCTGCTTCGTTGGGTCCATAGATCAGATGCAAATTGCCGGAGCCGGTGGAAAAGTCCAACGTCTTATCGGTGAAAGGGCCGAAGGCGAGCAGCAACAGGCGCGCGAGCTTCATGCCTCTTCTCCGGAGGCGGACAGGCGCGCCAAGACTGTGGCTTCCGCATCCATCAGGAGACTGCGCAATTCGGCGGGATCGTCGAGACGCGGCACATCACCGGCGGTCACTTCTGCGGGCATGGTACTCAGCAGGTCGCCCAGTTCAACCTGTGCGCGGCGCATCAGTTCCGTATCGTCACCCGCAATCGTATCGACAAGCCGGACCAACTCCCCCACCGCATCCTGGCGCTGCGCAGCCTGGGCACGGTCCAACGGCGTGGAAAGATCCAGCCGCACCTGCTCGATCCAAATCTCCACTGTGCCGATGTCTTGGGCTGCCGCATGCATCGCCGCCGCGAGGGTGCCCGGCTGCGCCGCCTCCAGCCGGTGCAACTCGGTCGATCCCGTCAGCGTCACACGCACGGCGTGCAGACGATCCGTCGTCCCGGTCAGCACCGGATCCATGGCGCGGGCGAAGGCCTCGTTGAGCAATTCCAAGCGGTCCACGCCATCGAGGGGCACGGATAGCTGACTCCAACGCACCACATCCAGCGCAATGAATTCGGTTTCGACCCGCCCCGCTTCGACGGTCACCAGCTCGCAGCCTTTCGCTCCAGTTTCCTTCGCATGGCGACCCTGCAGATTGCCGCAAAACACGATGCGCGGACGCTCATTCAGCACCTCACGCGCGTGCACGTGGCCGAGCGCCCAGTAGTCATATCCTTTGGCCAGCAGCGTCGGAAGATCGGTCGGCGCATAGGTATCGTGGCCTGCGCGCCCCGTCAGACTGGTATGCAGCAGGCCGATGTTGAAACAACCCGTCACCGGCGGCGGGTAAGTCGGAACCAGGTCTTCATTCACCTCGCGCTCGGGAAAACTGCGGCCATGAATGGCCACGGAGAGGTCATCGAGCCGGATCGTCTGGGCTGCGCGGCTCGACAATACGGTCACGTTCGGCGGCAAGACCAACTGGCGCGAGATCACCCCCTGTGCGTCGTGGTTTCCCTGCACGATGAAGCAGCGGATCCCCTCGCGCTCCAGTCGCACCATCTGTCCGCGAAAGAAAAGGCCGGTGTGAAAATCCTGCCAGTCCCGGTCGTAAATGTCGCCGGCCAGCAACAGGAAATCCACCCGCTCGGCCAGTGCCCGGTCTACCAACCGCTCCAGCGCACTGCGAGTCGCGGTCCGCAACCGCTCAACCGGCGCACCGTCGTAGCGGTCCAGGCCGCGTAAGGGACTATCGATGTGAAGGTCGGAGGCGTGGATGAAGCGCATGAGAATTAGGTCCCGCCGGTTTCATGCAATGGGCTTGTCGCAATAGCCTGTCACAGCTCCGTGTCACAGCCTTGCCAACAGGAATCAATTCCGTGGATTTTTTGCACGGCCTGATCGGCTGGACCGAGCCCGCTTGGTGCGATAGAGGGCGTGTGTTTCGGCTACGCCGGTGGCTGCTCCGACTTCCTCTGGCTCGATCACGACGCGAACCCTGGCACTCAGCTCCCGCGCCACGCGGCGCAACATGCTCAGGGAATGGCCTTCATAACCGGGAGACTCCAGGCGGCAAATCTGCTGCTGCGAAGTCTTGACGCGTTGCGCCAACTCCTTCTGCGACAACCCTGCTCGCTGACGGAGCGCCGCAATCTGCAACGCCACATCCCAGGCCTGCCCTGCCTGCTTGAACCGGCGAGCAAAGGCCGAGTTGGCCAACTGTTCCTTCAGGTATCGGTCGAAATTCGTTTGTTTCATAGCTGCGCCCTCTTGTACCATTCGCGCATCCGCGCCCGCGCTGTCGTCAAGTCACGGGACGGAATAGCGCGGCCTTTGTTCCTAATGCCGTGCACAGCGATGATCCGGTGCCGGCGCATGAAGAACCACAGCACCCGGGTATTCAATTTGCCGACGTGCCGCAATTCAAAGAGCCCATCACCAAGTGCTTTCGACAGCGGCTCACGGTGACACTGCCGGTGCCGCAATTTTTCCAGCCCGGCCAGCACAGCGGCGAAGTCGTCGGGATCGCTTGACTTGAGATCATCGAGAAACTCCAGAACCGGGCAAGTACCGGACTCAGTCTCGTAGAACTCTACCGTGAATTCCATGCTCATGCAACATCAATATTGGTGTTACTTGTCAAGTCCCGCCCCCGCTCAACCGACGCGACGTCGTATCGGCCCAACCCGCGTAACCGACTATCGATGTGACGGTCGGAAGCGTGGATGAAGCGCATGAGGAATTAGGTCCCGAGGTTTCATTGAGAAGTGACAATCGAAGCGGCCTATGGCCAAGGCAATTCGAGTCAATGTACGATCCCTCATATACCACATCATCTCCATCGTCGCACTCGAGTCGCATAGGCTGCGAATGCCTGGCCGAATAGGCGCGTGAGCGCCCTTTCCTCCGGTTTGATTTGGAAACGATTGATATAGAGGACGAAGCCGGGAAGAATCAGGAAAGCCGGCGCGTTCGAAAGGACTATGCCCCAGCCGAGCAAGACCCACAAGAAGCCCAGAGACATCGCCGGCGCACATGGCCCTGCCTGTAGAATCTGTGTCCCCGCCCGCCGGATTGTGGCGGGCGGGGCACAATTGCCCTACCGACCGACGGTTCGCTTGCGGCAACCACATTGGCAGTTGATTTGCTCGCAGCGACAGGCGTTTGCCTGGCACCCGCAGGAACAGGATGCGCATTCGCAGGTTCCGCAACAGCTTGTCTTGGCGAGCTTCTGCGCGGTGGTTTTTTTCACTTCGGCCATGGTGGGTCTCCTTTGAGATGCCGACGCGTGATTGCGTCGTCACAGAGGCTGACGGAGGACCACCGGAAACCTTACAGTTCTGCACACAGTTTGGTAAGCTGCTCCCATGAACCTCGAATCAAACCCCTCAACAGCACTCTCGCCGGAGGCCATTGGGCAACTGGTGAAGGGACACCGTGAGTTCCTGGCCTTCCTGGAACGGCGCGTGGAGTCTCGCGCCGTGGCGGAAGACATTTTACAGACGGCCTTTACCCGTGGATTGGAGCGCGGGGGCGACGTGCAGGACGAAAAGGTTGTCGCCTGGTTCTATCGGGTGCTCCGCAATGCCGTGATCGATTACTACCGGCAGCGGTCCACCGCTGCGCGAGCCATGGAATCCTGGGGGCGGGAATTCCCGGATGTGCAGGAGCCTGAGGCGGAGTTGCATCAGGAGATCTGCCGATGCGTCTCGGGCCTGCTGGAGACCCTCAAGCCGGAATATCGCGAGGCCCTGCGGATCGTGGATCTGGGGGAGGGCAAACTGAAGGATCTTGCTCAGCAGTCAGGCATCACCGCCGAAAATGCGGCGGTTCGCGTGCATCGCGCCAGAGCCGCGCTGCGTCGCCGGATCGAACAGGCCTGCGGCACCTGTTCCGTCCATGGTTGTCTGGATTGTTCCTGTGAGGCATCAAGCGGGGAGCAGTGCGGAGGATGAGCCAACTCACCTGTTCGATGACAGGCTGCTCTCCTGAGCCAATTACCCCACCGTCACCGGCATCAACGTCATCGTGTCGTTACCGAAAATATCGATCACTTTTACTGCAACGACATAGCGACCGGGCTTGTCGTAAGTGTGCGCGGTGGTTTTCATTTCGAGGTCGCGGCTTTGGCGCGTGCGGAAGCTTTGCCATTCGTTTTCGAAGATGTAAGCCCCAGTCCAACGCTCCTCGAAATCGTCGGCAGGCAGTTCAAGGTCACGTTGCGCCGGTTCCTGCCCAGGAAGAAAACCCTGCACGCCGCTGAGGCCGGTTCCCCGAGGAACTTTGATGATTTCCTTCCGGCTTTCGTAATTGAAATCCACCGCCCAGTAGTCCACCCAGTCGGTCCATTGCTTCGTGAGCACGTCGCGGGTCACGACGCCCTGCTTGTCCTTGCTGATCTTAATGAGCTTGCCGGACTCACAGACCACCTCACTCTTGCCTTCCTTCAGCTCAGCGGCAATCGAGTCCACCAATCCCTGCGAGTAGTAGACAGAGAAATCCGTCAGTTCGAGAGCCAGCGTCAGCTTGTCTTTCTTGTCGAAGCGGGGCGTGACTTCGATATAGGCCACGTCATGAAAACGGACTTGCCCCTTCTCGACCGCGCGTTTGTCGAAGACTTCCGGCGGGATCGTCTTGGGCGCGAGGTCGATGCCCTTCTGCTTCGCCTCATCCAGCACGGCTGGAAACAGACCCATCTCGAACTCGAAGGCCAACACGTCCACGCGCGACGCCCCGCGCTTGCGGCATTCCGTGATGACTTCTTCAATGAAGAGCCGCCCGACCGGCAAGTTGATCGGGCCGACGACCACCAACCGCCCGCCGTTCTTGCCATGGAAGAAGCCCGTGTCAGGCAAAGGCTCAGCGCGGTAGGCTTTCAGGATCAGCTCGCGGAACTCCCCTTCCTTCTTGGCCAACGCCTGTTCTTTCTGTTTGCCGGTCAGCCGCCCGGCGACGTTCAGATAGGCCTGCCGCTCGTAGCGGCCCAGATTCAGCACCTCGAAGGCACGGAAGGGTTTGCCTGAGGCTTTCAACTCACGCTGGACTTGGATCAGCCGCTTCCGCGTGGTGTGAATACCGAACTTACCGAGGTCGGTGGCGATCCATTTACGCCCCAGCTTTTCAGCCACGGCAGCCGTCGTGCCGCTGCCGCAGAAAAAATCGGCGACAAGATCGCCTTCGTTGCTGGAGGCTTTGATGATGCGTTCGAGCAGGGCTTCAGGCTTTTGAGTGCGGTACCCCACAGCCTCCTTAGCCTGGGAATTGATGGGCGAAATATCGACCCAGAGGTTCTGCGCAATTTGGCCAGGCACTTCATCCAAATATCTTTTCAGTCGAATGCGCCCATTCGGATCGCTCGGAAAATACAATCGGCCTTGCCGATCGAGTTCTACCATCTTCTCACGACTAATTTTCCAGCCGTTGCGGTGCGGCTTAAACCCCTTGAACTCGTAACAGAGGTTCGGTCGGTAATCGGGATTCACTAAATCCGACGTCGTGAATCGGCGGCCATCAGTTTCAACTCCAGTGAAGTGGGACTCAATGTAATCCTGCTCGAATTGCACATATTGGGGATTCCAAGTCCAAGACCCTCGCGAGCGTGAGTAGAAAAAAATCGATTCCCAAATCTCGCCAAATGTTCGGCTCACATTTCCATGCGACGACGTTCGCTTCCACGCGATCTCCGTTTTCAAACAGTCTCTGCCGAATACTTCGTCGAGGATGGTGCGAATCATATTCCCTACGTCAGGTTCCATATGCACGTAGATGCTGCCTTCACTATGCATCAAATCCCGCATGAGGATCAGGCGTTCGTAAATCATGGCGATGAAGGAATCCGCGCCGCGCCCCCAGGTGTCGCGGTAGGCGATCTGTTCCAATAGGTTCGGCTCCTTGTGGAAGGTCTCGCCGCCGATTTCGATATCCATGCTGAAGTCCGCGCCCACGTCGAAGGGCGGGTCGATGTAGATGAGCTTGAGGCCGCCGGCGTCTTCGATCTGGCGGCGGAGCGCGCCGGCCTTGAGCGACGAGAGAATGAGCTTGTTGTCGCCCCAGATGAGTTTGTTGGTCCAACCCTTGACCTGCCGCCCGCCGATGTCGAAGCCGAGTTCCTCCTGTTCGCGCTGTTCCTTCCGTGGCTCGTCGATGTGCTCCAGCGTCTGGAAGGGCAGGATCGCCGTGCAGACTTCTCGCGTCTTGCCGTTCCAGACCAGTTCCACCTCGCGTTTGTCGGCAAAGAGGAGGAAGCGGTACTTCTCCGGCAGGGGCTTGCCCTGCTCGATGAGCTTGATGAGGTCGCGCTTCTCAGCGTCGGAGAGGTCGTATTTTTCGCTGTCGTGTGGACGTGCCATACCGTGATTCCTGTTTCTTGCCCGGATCTAGTGAATACCCTCTCTTTTACCCTCTTTTAAGGGTAGTACCCGATTCAGTACCCATTTGATCGGGTACTACCCATTTCCACCGCCACGCCCCGGGCATAGATGCGCTAAGAACCGTTAGAAACGGGGTAATAACCCCTCACTTATTACCCCATTTCGGCTGAGCATTACGCCATTTCGCCCCGCGGCCTTTCCCGACCGGAATGATGACGCCGGCCTCCCGGAGTTGGCCGAGTACATGGCGAATCATGTCCCGGCTGACTTTAGGGCAGGCCTTTTCAACCTCGGTAATGCTGAAGTCGGCGATGAAACCGTCTACCGCATTGCGGATCATATCGGTCTTGCTGCCGTGCCCCTTGCTGATCGTGCCAAACCGGCTTTCGAATTCGTCGTAGGCCGCCAGAAGGGTCCCGAGAAAGTATTCCGTCCAGGGGAGAACGTCATGCTGGCCCTCGTGCCATCCCTGTGATGACTGATACAGAGTGTCGTAGTAGGACT
>Ga0209582_1001634_pt1 | contig 10523 bp, 7 predicted proteins | sample KloWWTmetKNB5Kit_FD_187176 | JGI IMG/M metagenome (GOLD analysis project Ga0209582, IMG submission 187176) | Active sludge microbial communities from Klosterneuburg, Austria, studying microevolution and ecology of nitrifiers - Klosterneuburg... | ecosystem: Engineered > WWTP > Aerobic digester >...
TCTCAGCTTCTTCTGTTATCTTCATACCCTTAATTTGATTGCGCTCTTCGAAGACTTCTATAATGACTTCTGCCACGTAATCGATATGACTCTGGGTATATACGCGGCGTGGTATTGCTAATCTGACGAGTTCCAATGCAGCTGGTATGAGTTTTCGGTTTTCGTCGTACTTTCCGAACATCAATGAACCAATCTCTACACCACGGATTCCACCTTTGATATACAGTGCGCACACCAAGGCCTGTCCTGGATACTGATCTACTGGTATATGTGGCAGAAATTGTTTTGCATCAAGATAGACGGCATGTCCACCCGCAGGCAACATCACAGGAACACCAGCTTCACTCAGTTTTTTTGTAAGATACTCCATACTCCTGATTCGGTAATGGAGATAATTTTCTTCCATCACTTCGTAAAGACCTATCGCAATCGCCTCCAAGTCTCTACCTGCCAATCCGCCATATGTCGGAAATCCTTCGGTAATGACCAATAAATTCCGGCATTTTGTAGCCAAATCTTGGTCATTTAAAGCCAAAAATCCACCTATATTTGCAAATGCATCTTTTTTTGCACTCATGGTACAACCATCTGCGTAGGAAAACATTTCATTGGCTATTTCCTTAATAGATTTATCAGCATATCCAGCTTCTCGGGTTTTTATGAAATAACAATTCTCAGCAAATCTACATGCATCGATATACATCGTAATATTATGTGCCTGACAAATACGTCGAGTTTCGCGGATATTTTCCATACTTACAGGCTGCCCACCACCAGAATTATTCGTCACTGTGATGATCACCATAGCGATGTGGTCAGCGCCATGTGACTTGATGTAAGATTCTAAGGCTTCTGTATCAATATTGCCTTTGAAAGGTGCCGGTATGGTAGGTAGTTTTCCTTCCTTACAAATCATGTCAATGCCTTGACCACCTGCAAATTCGATATTGGCTCTGGTCGTGTCAAAAAGTGTATTGGAAATAAAAACTTTGCCTTTACCGCCAGTAATGCTAAATAATATCTTCTCAGAAGCACGACCTTGATGTGTAGGAATGACTACAGACATGCCCGTGATATCTTTGACTGCACTTTCAAATCTATAAAAACTTGGGCTACCCGCATAAGACTCGTCGCCCATCATCATGCCTGCCCACTGGGCACTACTCATTGCACTCGTACCACTATCCGTGAGTAAATCGATCATCACATCATCTGATGGCAACAAAAATGTATTATAACTGGCCTTTTTTAATGCTTCTTTTCTATAGGATTCTGTATTAAAATGTATGGGTTCGACAGATTTTATTCTAAATGGTTCTATGATTGTATTCACCTGATTTTTTTATTTTGGGTGCAAAAGTACGTGGTATAGCCGCAAGTTTTGATGATCTAAATCATATAATCATTAGAAAGCCTATGAAATACTTTGTATTAGTTTTCTCAATCTCTTTGGGTTACAATATAGTGAAATAGGAATCAATAGTAAGGTCACTATGGTAATCAATCTATAATGTTGGGACCATTTGAATGCATTCCATCCAATAATATCTGATCCGTGAATCGGCGAAAACACAATCATCGAAACGCCAAATATAACCAACACACTTTTATGCACCAATGTATGCTTTGCGCTATACGTCTTTATGAAAAAAAACAGTACATAAGCCACCATTGGGATAACCAATAAAAAGGCGTATTTTTGTTGATGCGGTATTATCAGTGGAATTAAAAGCATAAAATAAGATATCTCCCATATAGACTTAATATCATCTTTTTCTTTTGTAAAAGGCCAAGATCTAAAATACAAAAGCGAAACGGCAATCAATCCAAGTATAGCAATATGAGTGATGCGAATCGCAGTATCTAAATCTAAGTCAAAAATATTTCGATCGTAGGGCAATTCTCCTACAGTCTCAGTCAGGAAAACAGGTAGAAAAGCCACCATGCTATGCGTGCCAATGCCTGTTTCCATCAGATGCTCAGCGTTAGTTGGATTTATAATTTTCCACCAGTCAGTAAGTAACATAAGGTTATAATCGAAGCCCCAAAAAATTGTTGGACTAAATAAAAGTAATATGGCAGTAGCAATTGCAATGAAGAATGACTTTAAATATCCTCTATAAAAAAGGTATCCTAACATTACCACAGGCATTATTTTAATATTGATGATAGCTCCTAACAACAATCCGCCCAATACTTCCTGTCCATTTTTGGTAAGTTTTAATGACTCCAAGATTGCCCACAATAGGAAGATCGTCATTTGCACCATTCCTAGGTTATTGCTAGCAAACTGATACGATAAAACAAGAAGAATCCATGCCCAAATCTTATATTCCTTAGGTGTCAATCCTTCAGAAATAAGGTATTGGTAAAACAACTTGAAACTCCTGTAAAGTAAAAAACAAGACAATAAACACCACATAAACTCCGTGATGAAATAATTTCCTGTAAATGGAATAAGCAAGATGATAAAAAACGGACTGTACGAATATCCCATTCCATCTTTTGCATAAGGTGGTAAATAAGGATTCATACCATGATATAATTTATAAGCAGCTTCTATATACACATCAAAATCGCCACCATCCTTCGCAGACAAATATGACAAAACTACACTAACGAGTATAAAAAAGGCCATTAACTTATTGGAAGAAGTCCACTTAAAATTAGAGCGAAGCATAGCTTACTTTTATATGAGTTGCAAAAGTATGAATATTTCTATTACCGAAAAGCATTAAGGAACAATGCCTACAATTTTTGTCCCAATAATGAAACAATAGGAAGCCCCAAAACAAAAAGCATTTGGGGCTTATCCTAAGGTAACCAAGAATTTTAGATATGCTAAAGTTGCCTTAATTAAATTCTTTACACCTCATATCTTTTAAATGATGATTGAAGAATTTCTTTTGCATTACAAGTCAGATTTTGGTAACTGTAAAATCCGAAAACAGTATCGAAGCATATTATATTTAATCGGTCCTTTATTCGCTTAATTTCTGATTTAGGCAGTGGAATACGATTAGGATAGCTGTACATAATTGCAAAATGTTTTTTATTCGGTGAAAGATACATGGTATCACCGCAAAGCATTGTTCCTCCTTTTGAGAGTTTAGGTACAATCAAAACCGAACTCCCTGCAAAATGGCCACCAATGTTGTACATGACGATGTCATCCAATATTTTAACTACTTCGCCTTCCCATAAAAATACTTTTATACCTTTGTCCACAATAAATTGTTCATCTTTCTTGTGAATGTAAATTGGGCAATCAAATGTTTCTGCCCAATCATTCATATTGCTATAATAATGTGGGTGAGAAAAACAAATCGCTTTCAATCCTCCCTTTGAATGAATAAAATCTATCGTCTCTTGATCTAATAATGGTACACAATCCCAAAGTATATTTCCACCTTCAGAAATCACCAAAAATGCCCTTTGTCCTATTGCAAAAGTTGGCTCAATTACTATTTCAAAGAGATGGTTATGATGTTTTACAAACTTGTTTTTATAATTCATCATCAAAGATGAATGATCTGTCCATAATTGCCCCATTTCAGGAATGTATTGCCTTTCTTCACTGCAGATGTAACATGTATCAGACGTGAAATTTGTAGAATATTGAGTACCACAAGTACAACAAATTTTTTGTTTAATTTCCATATTATAAGATTTCCACCTCTTCAGGAATTATAAAAAGTATTGTACAGCCCATTTCTGTTTTCACGGCATGTTTGAAGTTTGGTGGCGTGTATAAATAATCACCCTTTTTTAAAGTAGCACCTTCTATTATGGCTTCTCCATCCAAAATAAATAACTCCTCTCCGGCAGGATGATTATGATAAGGGTAACTTGATCCTTTTTGAAATTTCAACAATATTGTTGTTGAGCGTTGTTTTTCGGAATCAAAACGAAGTGATTTCACAAACACACCTTCATAATTGATCCCATTTTCAGTAAGTGGATGCCAAACTTGATCTTCCGTTTGTACAATGTAATGATTGATATTTGTATTCATTTTTAAATTTTAAAGATTAAATAATTGGTCTAAACTAAATCTGTGAGTTGAGCAATTCGCTAATAAAAAGGCAGCTGCGCTAAACACAAATACTGAGTAATCAAAACTTTCTTTTATCCCAAAAGAAATAGTCATTGCTATAGCAAATAACATGGTGAGTGAGCCACTTGCAAATGCAACATAATTTGTTTGGAAACCTATTAAAAGGAGCAATCCAAAAGTCAACTCCAAAATAGTGACTGTAATGGCAATAGTGGAAATCAAACTTTTGGGAATAAAAGCATTTACCTGTGCCGTATAATTTATAAAACTTTCCCATCCCGAAGATTGTTTGCCCCAAAAATTCAATCTACTTGCTACAGCAGATAAAAATCCTGATGCTAATGCAAATCGCAAAAACAAGGTAGCGATATCCGATTTAAGTATCATAATAGTATATTTTAATGATTAATAATAGTGCAAAGGTGGTGCAATTATTAAGTCAAAAAAATAGACAATTTTCAGAAAAACATATAAAATTTAGACTTCAAACCTAATTTTATAAGCTTTCGGTGAGATTTGAGTGTGTTTTTTGAAGAAATTGGAAAAATAAAATGGATCGCTAAAGCCCAATTGGAAGGCTATTTCCTTTATTGTCAAGTTTTGATAGATGAGTAATCTTTTGGCTTCGGAAATTATTAAACTAAAAATGACATTTTGTGCCGTCTTATTGGCGTGTAATTTTGACAATTCATTGAGTTTGCCTTCTGTAGTGGTCAATAATTGTGCGAAGTCAGTTACCGTATAATTATCCGCAAAATGCGTTCTTATGGCTTCTAAAAATTTTAAAAACAAAGCATCTGGCTTCCAAATTTCATCCCCATTGGCAATTTTTGCTCGGTTTAATTCTACAAGCAACAATTCAATATAGTTTCTTGTCGAAATAAGAAATTGATAAGGTTTTTGATTTATTTCTAAAGCTATTTTGTTCAAAAGTTCCGACCCGATTGAAGTATTTAAGGTAATTATTTCATTCATACCAAAATGGCAAAACAAACCATTATGAAAAATCAATTCAATATCATTATCATCCTTACAGATAAAATCAAGCGTAAATTCTAAAATCTCTACCTGTCCTTCGATATCTTTAAAAAAGTGAATCTGCCCTGAAGTTATAGTTATAACCTGGTTTTCATAGAGTACAAACTCATTTTCATCTATAACAATTGTCGCATTTCCTGACTTACACAAAAGTAGAATATATTTCAACACTCTTTTTGGATCTGTCTTACCGTCTAACTTATCTAATGTTTGAATTTCTACCATTTAAAACCCGTTTTGCTTGAAGGTTACATTTTGAGCAATAATGTAAAAAATATTAATGGTTTAAATCCAAGAATGTTTTCAATAAACCACAATTCACTTTTATTTTATTCAGTTTTTATCTTTAAGCCAATAAAAAAAGTTCTCGGCATATTTGGGCCATAAATATAATTGCTATCTCGATTTTTGCCTTGGTCAAAATCCGATTGATAATCATTCAAAATATTTTTTATACCGCCATAAATCTCTATGTCGTTTTCGAATTTATGAACGTGAAAAGTATATGAAATCTTACTGTTTAGCTCTGAAAATGACTTTGTATCTACCATTTTATCCGTTGAAAAATTGTCCGCACCACCAAAATGAGCCAATTGCATCTTGCCAGTATAGACATAATTAAGATTCAAATTCCATTTTTTATTTGGCGTAAAGCTTAGATTTGCAAATCCATAATCATTAGGCGTACGCAAGAATGACTTTGTCGGCGTCACATCTTGGATATAATGGACAGGAATTTCAAATTCACTTTTTTGTATGGTAAAACCAGTCTCTAACTGTATTTTCTTATTGTAATTGGCTCTAAATTCTGTGGTGAAACCTGCAACTGTTGCGCCTTGACCGTTTTGTTTTTCGAATATTTTACCAAAATTGTCTTCACCAATATGAGTCAAAACAAAAACATTCCGCAAATGCGTATAAAATCCCTCCACGGTAAACCCAGCGATCCATTTGTCTGATGCTTTATCGTAATTTACTGAAGTGCTCAAGCTTTGTGACCTTTCTTCATTCAAATCTGGAGAAAGCTGGACTCGAGATACGCCACCACCTGCGAAAGCGATATGCAAATCCGTATCAAATGCTTGTGGCGCCCTAAATCCGGTGCCATAACTTAGCCTGAATTGTGTATTATTTCTAAACTTGTACAGTAAGGCCAATCTCGGACTGACAATGACTTTATTCAGTAGGTTATGTTTGTCCAATCTGACACCTGAAAGCAAATTAAAATTCTTCACAAAATTCCAATCACTTTGCAAAAACATTCCCCAGTCTTTGGTATGCTGATCAACTAAATATCTATAACTCGGAATATTGTCAAAAACTTTATCTGAGATATATTCAGACCCAAAAGTCATTACATTCTTCCCTTTTAGAAAATTGCTGATTTCGTGATTGAATTGAAAGCCACCTTGAAGTGTGGTAGTATTAGAAGTGCCGTATGGAGGATTTTCTAAATGATTTTGTATATCAATCTGTGCATCAGGAAATATTCCAGTATAGTGATTTCTACTTGTGTTTTGGAAGGCCGAATACACAATAAAAGAGGACCTATCATCATTAAAATTGATTTGATAATCTGCACTTCCCATCCAAATTTTATGAGTTCTTTCTTCAGATTGTTGTGTAAGGTAGGCTGACTTATCCACCATTTCGCCGCCAAAACGGTACTCATTCAGGTTGTTAAGCGAAATTTCTAGTTTTTGATTTTCGCTAAATTTATTGAAAGAATTAAACCCAAATGAAGTATTTTCAACTTTTGGAATTTCAGAAAAATTATCACCATCAGCATCATAAAAGTTTCTGTCTCTTTTATTTATAAAAAAGGTGATCCCTGCATTTTTTGCATCATTTACCAAGGTAGCATTACTGCTTAGGTTGAGATCATTGGTCTGATTATCAATATTTTGGTAAAAAGTATTGATCTCAAAACCACTTTTTTTGGGTAATTTGGTAATCACATTTACAGTACCTCCAATAGCACTCGATCCATAAAGGGAAGATCCACCACCACGCACTACCTCGATTCGCTCTATCATATTCACAGGCAGTTGTTCCATACCGTAAAGTCCCATCAATGGACTGAAAATAGGCCGCCCGTTGATCAAAATTTGCGAGTAGCCACCTTGTAGGCCATTCATACGTAATTGTGTGTAATTGCAGGTTTGACAATCGGTCTCAATCCTAAGTCCAGGTTGAAATTTTAGTCCTTCGGAAAGATTACAAACTTGTAGATTATTCAATGTTTTATTATCTAAAATATTTACAATGACTGGAGAGTCAGTTTTTCTTTTAAATGTTTTAGTTCCTGTCACCACCACTTCTGTCATGACATGCATAGTGAATGTATCAATATTGGTCAAATCTTTTTGCCCATAAGCTAAACTTACGATCAAAAACAATAAACCAATTAAACCTATTTTAAATACATACATTTTCTTTGCGATCTATGTTTTGCAAAGATAGTCTTTTAAAAGGAATGATTTCGTCCATAATAAACTACTTTTCGTAGAGAAATTAGACTATTCTGCAACCTGTCTTCATATTTTGATGTCAGTTAACAAAGACATGTGGCTAAGCATCTCTTTCCATTTCATATTATTAACAAAACGAAACAATTTATCATGCAATCGAAAACCTTTTATCTTTTACTGGCACTAACACTATTATCATTTTCAGTCATGGGACAGATAAATATAGCTGGTAAAATTTATAATGAAAATAAAGAACCTATAGCCTTTGCATCGCTATCATTGCTTTCATTACCTGATTCTATTCTGGACCGTGGCAGTTTGAGTGATGAAACAGGAAGTTTTGTCTTTGCGCATGTAAATCCTGGAAAATATATAATACTTGCTTCATACATTGGTTATGAAAACCTATATTCAGAAAATTTCACTATTCAACTTGAGAATAAAACCGTGACAGTAGAAATGAATATGAAACAACAAAGCAAACTACTTCAAGAAGTTGTAATAAGTGCAAAAAAACCTTTTTTGGAACAAAAAGCAGATCGCTTGGTCATCACCGTAGCTAATAGTCCAGTTGCTGCTGGCCGTACAGCACTTGAAATTTTGAAAAAAGTTCCAGGTATTGTTGTAGTACAAGAAAAAGTTACTCTTGGAGGAAGTCAAAGTTTACAAATTTGGATCGATGGTAAACCGTCACCATATCAAGACATGAATGCACTTCTTAAAGATATGCCAGGTGACCAGATCGAAAAGATTGAGCTTATTACACAGCCAGGGGCGCAGTTTGATGCCGCTGGAGGAGCCATTCTCAATGTAGTTCTAAAACGTAATGCTAACTTAGGTTGGAAAGGAACTGCCAGTTTAAATTTAGGCGGATATCGATACGATCACAGTCGATTTTATGGTAATAACCAAAATGACTTTGGAAGGATAAATCCAGGAATAAATCTTACATATCGAGGAGGAAAGATAAGTTTTTTTTGTAAATGGAACCATAAATAGAGGAAGTTATTTTGATGGATTTGCAGTCAAGCGATATATTGAAACAGATATTTATAATGGAAATAATTTGAATAAAGCAAACTATTTTTATCGAGCAGTCAGGGCTGGTTTAGATTATTATGTTTCAGAAAAAACTACTTTGGGTCTTACCACAAGAATCTGGGGACGCGATGGTGATGAAGCCGCAACAAATAGAACAACAGTCGCAAATACATCTTTACCTGATAAAGTGCTTTATGCATTTTTTACTGATAATGTTGGTGACGATAAAACACGTGGATTGTATTCAAGTCTTAACTTCAAGCATGAGTTCGATAAAAAACTTGGGAAAACCTTTACATTAGATCTTGATCACAGCAATATAAATAGTACTAATATAAATAATCTTACAATATATCCCGAAGACATCCCGACTCAACGATCGCTTTCTCAACAAATTGTAACACAGCCAATTGGCCTTTATGTAATCAAAAGTGATTATACCCATCCTATTGATTCAACTTTCAAGTTATCTCTTGGTCTGAAATCAAGTATTGCTACCATAGACAATGGTTTATCTTTTACAAGGGCTGGCATAATATCACCAAATGAGTCAAATGACTTTTTATATAAAGAAAATATCAACGCAGCTTATATAAATGTAAACAAAACTATTGGTAAATTTGATTTAAGTGCTGGACTTAGAACAGAACAAACTGTCATAAATGGAAAAACAGACGAAGTAACAGTTCTTAGCAGAAATTATACACAATTTTTTCCAAGTGGAAGTGCTGTATTTCGGCTAAATGATCATATGGCAATCCAAAGTTCTTATACTAAAAGAGTCAATAGACCTAATTTTAACCAACAAAATCCGTTTACTTATTTTATAGATTCATTAACTTACACAAGAGGTAATCCTACTTTAAAGCCAGAAATTGCTAATGTTTCAAAACTCACATTTACATATGACAATCAACCAGTTTTTGGCATTAGTTATAGTGTGATAGATAGTGTGATTGTAGATAATGCGCCAAAGTTAGAAGGTACAAGGACTTTTACAACTGCTGATAACATAGCACATCAATCCCGACTTGAATTGCAACTGAATTTTCCAATAAAATTTGGTAAATATATTGATGGATTTGGTGGTAATCAATTGATTCGAAATGCATATGATGCTACATATCAAGATATAAAATACGATGCAAGCCGATGGCACTGGCTAGCTTATTGGTCTGTTAATGTTAAATTACCCAAAGACATAAAAGTAGAAATTGGTGGCTTCTACATGACAAAATTTTTAGAAGAGTTCTTAACTATTGACCCATTATGGGGATTAGACTTAGGGATTTCAAAAAATTTCAACAACAATAAAGGAAGTATTTCATTAAGCTACGACGATGTGTTTTATTCTCAAAACAGTCGTGCTAATATAGATTTTAACAATGTAAAAGTTGATTTTCGTCAGTTCCAATATTCTAGAAATCTAAAATTATCTTTCAGATACAACTTTGGAAATGATAAGGTCAAGAATGCCCAAAACAGAACTAGTGCTTCTGAATCTGAATCATCACGTATAAAAGTAGATTAATCAGAAATTAGAAAAGGATGAATTTACATATCAGAGCTGGCTAATTCGTTTCAATATTTTAAAGAATATCCATTTTAAAACATATACATTAATTTAAGTTATATGAGGTGTGCATATTATAAAACAAAGAAAAAAATTAAACCAGATTATAGAAATTATTGTTATTAATATTTAATCGATTTCCAAACTTTTTAACTTTGAAGGATATTAATAAATTCAAACTTACCATACCAAACTATGATTTTATAATTTTTCCACTTCTTGGAATTATTATAATTTCTCTATGTACATGACAAAAAAACAAGTAGCCAATGATAAACGTTTGATTATGTGATAAATAAAACCAAAACATCATGGCTACTCAGGGTAAAGTTAAAGAACTTAC
>Ga0209582_1001635_pt1 | contig 10518 bp, 9 predicted proteins | sample KloWWTmetKNB5Kit_FD_187176 | JGI IMG/M metagenome (GOLD analysis project Ga0209582, IMG submission 187176) | Active sludge microbial communities from Klosterneuburg, Austria, studying microevolution and ecology of nitrifiers - Klosterneuburg... | ecosystem: Engineered > WWTP > Aerobic digester >...
GAAATGATGGTTCAACTCCAACCCGGACACCCAGGGTAGATCCACCAACGCATCTTGGAACATGAACGGCCGATCCATGTGTGCGAAAGGTCCGCGTTTCAACCCTTGCGTGACCAAGGCACCGAACGAGCAGCCTAAGCCCATCATCAAGAACGAACGCATGGTACCGAAGTACAGCAATATCAACGCCAGTATCGTGGGTACGATACCGTCTGCCAGATGTGTAATGGTGCTGAAGGACCGATCAAGGAACGGTGTATGCACCGGTTGCATCAGGACGTGCAACGCGAACCTATCCGTTGTGAGAACAAGGACCAACAAACCTGCAACGAAGAGCGCCCAAATGAGCAGAAAAGCGGTGATGCCCGATGGTGTTCGCACGCCGCGAAGCTATCATCACAACGCATTCGGAGCGAGGCAAGTTATCTTGGTCCGCATGGGTCGGCCCTTTTCTCTTCTAGGCTTCCTCCCCCTCGCGTTCAGCCTTCACTTGAGCGGCCAAAGCTTTACGCATACGATCGGCGGACCCGGAGCACAGGATGGCGTGGGTGCCCTGTTGCTGGGGAGTGGGTTCGCAGTGGGTGTGCGTGAATTCAAAGATGCAGGTCCACACCAAGGTCTCGTGTACACGATGTCCAACACCGGTGGTCTCGTCTCTTCCAGCCCGTTGGGCTTCGATCAGAACACTTTCCTGCAAGGACTTGCGAACGCACCCAACGGTGAGGCTTTTCTTTTTGGATCGGTATTGGATCCTACGGAAGGTCGGCATCATGCGCTGGTGGTGAAACTCGATGCGAACGGGGAAGAGGAATGGAGCCATATCCAAAACGAAGCCGCTACACAACAGTACCTTGGAGCTGCGTCACTTCCGGATGGTGGTGTGATCCTCTGTGGTGTGGCCGCCAACGATTCGGATCACGATGTACTTGTGGCCCGACACGATGCCAGCGGAGAAAGGCTATGGGAATACGTGAATGCCACGTTGACCGATGCTGAAGCGTATGGTGTTGCTGTGGATGGGAATGAGATCATCGTAACGGGCAGGCAACTCACCTTCAGTGGTCATAGCGATGTGCTCTTCTTACGCTTGGACCTGGAAGGGAACCTGATGAACTCGAACACCACCGGTGGAGCCTTGGATGAGGTGGGCCGGGCGGTGGTGGGTCTGGGGAACGATACGTACGTGATCGGCGGTTGGACCGATTCCTTTGGAACACTGGATATTTCCAGCCAGAGCCGGAAGCAGCACGCCTACTTGCTTTGCATGGCACTGAACGGAGATACCCTATGGACCCGCACCTTGGGCGATACCTTGTTCGACCACCGGGCCTTCGCACTCCAACGCGCATCCAACGGTGACCTTCTCCTAGCGGGCGAACGTGCAGAGCAAGGAAGAAGCGATGCCTTCTATGCGCGTTGGACCGTTGCCGGTGGATCCATTTGGTCGCGCATCTTGGACATCGATAAGGAGGATCGATTGGTCCACCTACTCCCGATGTCCGATGGCGGATTCGTTGGTACCGGTTGGTCCTTCGGTCCGTTCGGTAGGCAGCTACTCTTCATTCGCAGGAGTGCCGAAGGGTATTAGCCTGGCTCTCTGCTTCGTCTCGGCTGCGCGGAACCGGTGATACCCGGAAGATCGGACCAATTCAATGCTGGACGGTTGGAATGATGTGTACTTGCATCAAATACACGCACAATCACTGATCAGGAGACCCTAACGATCCCACTTACGGAAGTTGCTGGTTGCGAACGTTCGTAGGCACTACACCACCGATGTTCTGTAGGATCTGGTCCCGATCGTTGCCTGCACCCGTGTATTGGATGATCCCGTTCAAATTCACATCACCAGGCAAGTAGCCCGCGACCGAATTGGTAGGAATGGTTCCTCCGATCGCTTGGAGGATATGGTCGCGATCATTGAATTGACCGGTGTACATTACCTGCGTATCGCGCACGGTGTTCCCGCTCCAAAGCGCACGCTTCCCATTCGAGAGCGTTTGACGTGCATTCACTCCGTACATCGTTTCAGTAGGCAGAGTGAAGTCCACACCAGACTCACCCGTACCCAGCGGTTTCGTCCCGAAGGTCATTGCACCCAAGTGATTGCGGTGTCGGATCGCAACGAAATAGTCATCCGCCGCCACGTTGAAAAGCAGTCGTGTATAGCCATCCACCCCGACCACGTCCCCATCACGTTGCAACAATGCACTCTTGGTGGCAAGGATCTGCGATGGGTTCAACTTGTTCCGAAGCTCCACCAACACCCAATCCACCACGGCGTTCTTCCCGGACACCGCCAACGTGGCTGGCGATACGGTCTCCCCTCCACTACCGACCAGTGTAAAGCCCAAAGCTTGATAAGGCTCGTTCTGGGGAATGAGGCCTGCGCTGCGCAGATCATCGCGCATCAGGTTGTTCGCACTGTTCCACGGGCCTTGCAGGTTCATACGGACCCGGACACCCGGCTGGCAGGTTTGCCAATTCGCAAGCACGCTTCCGGGCACCACCGTACGCGTCCCGTTGGACGGAGTTTGCCACCACAAGGTCACATGGTCATCACCCCCGCCTTCTTTGTTGAGGATCTCCACATAGTAGTAGCCGCCCGCCACCAACTGGATGGACGTACTGATCTGCTCTGGGTATTTCGTGAATTCATTCTGTCCGGTCCATCCCGGAATACTACAGATGATGCGCTTGTACGTCGGGTCGGCATTCAAACCGAGGTAGACCGCCGAATTGTCATCTCCGGTCACGGTGAAGATGTAGTTTCCCGTTACTGGTGGAATGATGTAACCGCGGATCCGCTGTCCATAGTTGTTCGCCACGTTGAGCGGAGCGGCCAAGGAACTCATCGTGCTCGTGCTGGTCGGGTTGTTCGGATAGTTCGGACTGTTGATCAGGTCGGCGAGCGTGGCCCCGGAGATCCCAGTGTACATCTCGCGATAGACCACACCTGATGCACCCAGACATTGCGGTGGCGTAAGTGCTAGCACACTGATCACGCGCGTCGCCTGACCCATTAACCCGTCGTCATCGGTCACGGTGAGGGTCACCTGATGGTCTCCCAACTCACTGAAGATCTTGGTCGGTGCTTGACTCGTGCTGGAAGTCCCGTCGTTGAAGTCCCACAGATAACTCACGATCGTGCCGGGGTCGTATGATGCAGATCCATCCAAATTCACCTGCAAGGGCCCGAGCCCGGCCGTTACGTTCGTTGTGATGACGGCCAAGGGTGCGATCGCATGGCAACGCGGGTTCAATGTGCGTTCCGATGTACCGACCAGGCCTCCGGCATCCGTGACCGTCAATACCACTTTGTAGTAAAAGGGCTCTCCATTACAACCCGCCCCGCTGATCACGGTCGAACTCGTAACGTTCGCATCGATCGGCTCCGGATGGTTGTGCGTATTGTGGTAAAGCGTGGTGCTCCATGCGTAGGTCAATTGGGGTTGCCCATGCTCGGCATCGGTCACGGTGGCTTGCAATTGGTAGGTGGTATCCACACCCACCGGATAGAACGCGTTCATCGGAATACTGGTGATGTCCACGACGGGTGGCGTGTTGTTCACCGAAACGATCAAGTTCTGGGTGGTGGTTTGCCCGATGTTGTCCGTAACGGTGAGGACCACATTGTACGTGGTGACCACGCCCGGTGGCGAGGTGAAGATCTGGGTCGGGTTCACGCTGTTGCTTGTCCCGTTCCCGAAATTCCACGCATAGGTCAAGGCACCGTTCTCCGGGTCACTGGATCCGCTGGCATCGAAGGTGACGGAGAGCGGTCCCGGGCCGTATTGCGCACTTTGCGTCGCCACGGCCACGGGCGGCAGGTTCACGGCAAGGGTGTAACAGATCCGGCGGATCACATTGGAATCGTACTTGATGTACCAAACGCAACCATCCGGACCGGAACCGATCCACGTAATGGGTCCCAGTCCAGAGGCGAAGTCGTACACATTGGTCACCTGGTCGTTCGCATCGTACTTGTATCGCCGGATCCAACCGCCCGCGTAGTCGCCATGGAAGGCAGAGTTCTGGTAGCCTGCTGGCATGTTCACCCCGGAGATCATGGGCCCCGCAATGGCGGCATTCCCTCCGAAACGCGGCCCAGGTACCGGCGAGTTCGCATCATCCAGGTCATAGGTGATCGCCGTGTTCCCGTTGTACGCTCCTACACGGGAGCGATACCCATGTTGGTAATCAATGCTCGGTCGGGAATGCAGGAAGGTGTTCACCGTTACCGGTAAGAAGACGTTCGGATCACAAGGGCTGGGATGATTGTTCAGCACCTGTCGGGTATCCTGCTTCAACAGATCTTGGAAAGTGAGGTACTGTTGGGTGCAAGTCACACCGTCGTAGAACGGGTTCGGCGCGTCCAAATTGGTGGTTACCGCAGCCATGTACGGAGGGCAAGCCTCCATGCCTTCGAACAAGGGCCAACCGAAATTCATGCCCCCTTCGTAACACACATTGGTCTCCTCCCAGGTCACGTACCCTACATCGCCCACGTAGAACACACCGGGGTTGGCATCTGCGGGGTTGGTGCTCCCGGACCCCGGCTTACGTGTCATTCGGTAAGGATTCCGGAAACCCAACGCCCAGACCCGTGACTTCGGCGAGCGTGGAGCGCCCGGATCGTAGAACGGATTACTTGGAACCCCATCTCCAGTGCTCGGGTTCAACCGGAGCATCTTCCCGTTGTGGCAATTCAACAACTGCGACCGCATGGCACCGACATCCTCCGCCGGACGGATGATCCCTTGTGCAAGTGCCACCCCGTCATACGTGTCGGGAGAGTTCCCGGTATCCGTGTTGTTGTAGCTCGCACCATCACCCATGGTGGCCATCAACGTGCCATCGGCACCGAACACCAAGGACCCCGTACTGTGCGATTCATGCAGCAAGGCAACGCCCGTTTGTGGGGTCTCACCCAGAAGAACGTATCGGCTGCCATAGTCGACCGTGTTGAAATTCGGACCAATGGCCGTGTACCGGGTGATCCGCATGATCGTTGCGGCGTAGTACTCGTTGGTGGAAGGGCTATAGGAAGGGCTGCCGAAGTTGTTCAGATAGTGCCGGTCCACTGCATACAACATGTAGATGCGGCCATTGGACAAGAAGTCCGGATCGAGGGTGAATCCGAGGAAACCATGGTCCCTCCAGTTTCCGACCTCCTCGCTAATGTCGATCAATGGATCAGGCAATCGAACTCCGTTGCTGATGATCCACACCTTCCCCCCTTTTTCCCAGACATATTGCCTGCCGTTCGCATCCCACGTTACACCGACAGGATTACTGAACGTGCCGCCAGCAACAGTGGATTGGCTGAATCCCGAAGGGAAGGATTGGCCGTACATGGGCACGGTCCCTGACCCGATGATCACGGACATGGCGAACTTCAAGAAAGTACTCTTCATTCCAACTGATCGGTCTTGAATACTTGAGCGCGATCCGAAGAAAACATCGCCCAATTGTAATTTACACTCGACGAATCTATCTTTATTGCCAACCAATGTCAAGCCAGACCCCTGCGAATGATCGTGGACCCAACATTTCGACTCGGATCATCCGCGTCACCGGTAGAGTGCAAGGCGTAGGATTTCGTAGGAGTGCAGCAAAGGCCATGGAACGCTTGGGCCTAACGGGCACAGCGAACAACCTGACCGATGGTTCCGTTGAAATGGAAGTGGAAGGACGGATCGAGGCGTTGGAAGCCTTCACCAAGTGGGCACGTAGCGGACCTTTCACCGCACGGGTCGATACACTGGAATGGCGTGATGGATCCGCCGCCGAAGTGACCAAGAGTCGGCGTACCAATTGATCCATGCGATACTTCTTCGGCACTTCCATGAACAGCGGCACTGCTGATACGATCCATGAAGGGTCGCAGCTCGCCATTGAACAAGGCCCATGGCGAGCAGCACCCAGAGCGCAATTGCACGTGACCGCGCTATTCGTAGGAGAACGCGAAGATCCGATCATTCTCGAAGAAGCAGGGGCCAAGTATGCTGCTGCCTTCGCTCCTATCCAACTGATCGCCGGTCGCTTGGTGACCATGCCCAAGGACGACCCCGCAATGCTTTGGATCCGCTTCCGTCCCGATCGTTCACTCAATGCACTGCACATGGCCTTGGCCACTTCCACCGGTACCGAGCCTTCACCCCATCGGCCGTATTGGCCGCACATCACACTGGCCCGCGCACATGGTGGAAGACCGAATGCAGTAGATGGTCCGATCGTGATCGAAGAATTACTCCTTACTACACTGAGCCTGTTCCGTTCCATTCCAACACCACAAGGCACCCGACATGAAGCGGTGTGCGAATGGCCACTCACTGGAATAGCTCCAACTCTCCGCAAAGAGGGGCCTTGAACTTGTGCGGATCCATGACCGGCACGCTGCGCGAACCGAAGTATCGCTCGTGCGAGACCTCGAACAACGAAGCGAAAGAGGTGGTGAATGGCCCTTCTCCCTCCATCCAACGACCGGTCACGCTGTCATTCACCTGTTCACCACATTCTAGATGCTGACCGGATACACTTCCAAGGACCGGGTGCGAACCACCTCTCCTTCTACATCCTCCACACCTTCTTCATGGTCCACGCCATTGCTGTGCCGTTCGGATCGATCCGGTATTTGGCAGGCAACGCTGCGGACTTTGACGCGCTTGTCGTCGATCGACATGTATAGAAGGTACTACATGGCGATCTCCTGACGATCTGCCAAGGATCAGTGGGTATTTTCGCGCCCTCATTCTCGGAACCATGTACCGCACTTTCCCGCTTCTTCTTATTCTACTCTCCGCTTGTACCACGCCGAATACCCGGTCAGAAGCCGTGCCCGAGGTCCAAGAGGTAGCCAAGGACACGTTGATCGCTGCAGGCGAAAAGCACTTCAAGTCCTTGAAGAAATTGACCTTTGGAGGTGACAATGCGGAGGCGTACTGGAGCTTTAAGGGCGATAAGCTCATCTTCCAAGCGACCAACCCGGCCTGGGGTGAGAGCTGCGACCAGATCTATGTGTTCGATCCGTTCACCGACGACCTGAAAGCAACGGCACCGAAGAAGATCAGCATCAATGGGGGGCGTACCACATGCAGCTATTTCCTTCCGGGCGATAGCTTGGTCCTCTACGGAAGCACACATCAAGGAAATGCCGCCTGCCCTGCGCACCCGGAGCGACGTACCGATGGCAAATACGTGTGGCCCATCTACCCCAGCTTCGACATTTTCGTTAGCGACCTGAACGGGAATGTGAAGCAACAACTCACGAAGACTCCCGGATACGATGCAGAAGCCACGGTTTCACCGACCGGTGATCGCATCGTGTTCACCAGTATGCGCGACGGCGACCTTGAATTGTATACGATGAACATCGATGGCTCCGATGTGAAACGCGTGACACATACGGTCGGTTATGATGGAGGAGCGTTCTTCAGCCCCGATGGGACCAAATTGCTTTGGCGCGCGAGCCGTCCGGCTCCCGGAGAGGAAGAAGCGGAATACAAGGCGCTGTTGAAGGAAGGCTTGGTAATGCCTACGAACATGGAACTGTACGTGGGCAATGCGGATGGCTCCGATGCGCGTAAGGTCACAGATCTCGGTCAAGCGAACTGGGCCCCCTTCTGGCACCCCAGTGGTAAGAAGATCATCTTTGCCAGCAACCATACGGCCCAGCGCGGTTTCCCCTTTACGCTGTACCTGATCGGAACAGATGGGACCGGTTTGGAGCAGGTGAGCTTCAGCGATCAATTCGATGCCTTCCCGGTGTTCAGTCCGGACGGAAAGCACTTGGTGTTCAGCAGCAACCGGCACAACGGTGGAACCCGCGAAACCAACCTCTTCTTGGCCGAATGGGTGGACTGAGGTTGGTCGTGCAGCAATTGTTCATGCGTGATCTCCACACCTGAATGGCAGAAGGACAAGCACCGGGACCAACCGGCTGGATCGCAAAACTTGGTGCTCGTTGGGGCGTAGCTCCGGGTCGAGTATTCCTTATCCTACTTGTATTTGCGTGTACCGGAACCACTGTGCTTCTGCTGAAGCGGCCGGTGGTATCCTGTTTCGTCAGCGATGGTGCGCAGCCCTTGGGCATCACCGTGCTGTACTACATCCTGATCCTTCCGATCTACAATGTCCTTCTCCTCGTATACGGCGCACTCCTCGGTCAATTCCAGTTCTTTTGGGACTTCGAGAAGCGCTTCTTTCGCCGCATCTTCGGCATCAAAGGGAAGTAACACGGTTCAGAGGTATCTGAGTACGCGCTCCAACTGCTGTTGAGGCCGTTTGCGCAATTGACATTCCCGGATCACGACAACGCTCCAACCCGCTTGACGCAGTGCTCTGGATTTGCGTGCATCACGCGCTTTGTTGGCAGAAAGCTTCTTGCTCCAGAAGGAAGCATTCGACTTTGGAGGCGGTGGTTGACAGAGTGGGCAACCATGCCAGAAACACCCGTGAACGAAGATCGCTACCCGCTTACCGACGAAGGTGATGTCCGGACGACCCGGCACGCTTTGGTAATGCAATCGATATCCGGTGTGTCCGGCGGTCCGCAATAATTCTCGGAGAAGAAGTTCCGGTCCGGTATTCTTCGCTTTGATACGGCTCATAAGCGCACTGGTCCGCTCGTCCTTGGGCCTTGGTGAACGTCCATCACGTACATACGCCATGCCCGAAACTACGGCACGGATCAATCCATCTTGCTGCGTGGCGACGCTCCGGCCAACTGCTCGTCGCGCGCTTCGCGGTCATACACCTCCTGTGTACACGTGTTGCCATTCTTGAAATAGTAGAGGCCACCCCACTTATGCACCACTTTGCGGTACTCGTCCTTGCGATCTCCGGTGCTCAACGTGACCACCGTGGTGACCCGTGACGGTTCCACGATCAGTTCCTCGTCCCGGACCACATCGGATCCATCAAAGGCAGGCGGAGCAGGTGTCTCGTGTTGAACAACGGTTCTCGCCATTTCCACGCGGGGTTCCTCTTCGCGGATCGTTGGTTCGGCACTACGTCGTCCATCTTCCTCCACCACCGCCTTACTGAGAAGGCCTGGATGGACTTCGGGAGCTCGTTGGACCGCAGGCTTGTGGGCTGGTGGCTCCTGCTTTCGCACAGGCTGTTCAGCCAACACCGGTTCGGGCTCCAATACCGGAACGACCGGAGGTTTCTCCTTTCGTACTTCCTCGGCTTTCTGCTTCTCGGCAGCTTTTGCAGCGGCTTCGGCCTCCTTTGCGGCTTCTGCATCAGCCTTCGCTTTCGCCGCTGCCTGTTTCGCCGCTTCCGCATCGGCCTTCTCTTTTGCTGCAGCCTGTTTCGCCGCCTCGGCTTCGGCCTTCGCCTGTGCCTTCGCAGCAACTGCGGCTTGAGCCGCTTTCTCCTTTTCGCTGTTCTCTTCCTCCTTCTGCTTCTTGTCCACCTCCTCCAGTACTTGCTGCAATTGGGATTGGATCGACTTCGTATAGTCCGTATCGTAGTCGAAATCGCCCGACCGCTCGTCATATCGGATCAATCCGACCGGCTGGTTGAAAACCACGATGTTGACATCGTCGTACTGCTTGAACAACGAAACCGCATAGTCGAAGGGCGTGAACCCTCCCGAAATGGCCTCTGCTGGTGCCTTGGTGTTGAAGGAGATCTTCTTGGAAACGTATCCCTCCTTCTCGAAGGAGACGATGTAGTTCGCATTCAGTTCCAGGTCGAGTGAGAATTTGTTCAACCCACTCGTTATGGTCCGCTCCTTCACCCCATCCTTGTATACCACGGCACGAGCATCGGAGAGGTCTCCACTTTCCATCTTCAATCGGCCATTCACCGTGAACTTACCCTGCGCGAACAACGCACCGGGCGTTACAATGAAAAGGAAGAAGAGGATCGAAGTCCAGATGGTCCTGGATGAATAGTGCATACGCAAGGCGAACTTGTTGGGGCCGTGTACGTACCACGGGGGCAACATGTTCCAATGCCACAGCTTCTACTGTACTTGTTCGTAATAGGTCCCGTGCTGGTCCAAGCACAGCAGATGGACCTTGCACCTGTGAACCACGCGTTCAACGGCGTTGTGGTCTTCAAGACGGACAAGCACGAACAATTGGTAATGGACTTCATCGACGAGCGGGGTCGCTACCGACAGGACATCGTTCTTCCGGAGCACCTTGACGCAATATCCATCCACTTCTCACCTGAGGAGAATGCCATTGTACTTCCGTGTCGAACCGAACAGGTCCATTGCATCTCCAAGGAGATCTTCAAACTGGATGTGATCCGTTCGACAAGTCGATCGACCCTTCCCGTACCGGTTGATGACCCCGAAGGCACACAGGCCATCGCCCTTTTTCGCAACTTGATAAATGAAGCTGCGAGCCACGTTGCAAGCACTTTAGATGAAACCGCAACGCCGTCGGGCCGTATGAAGTCCCGATAACGATCACCGATGCCCCGCTATACCCTTGTCCTGCTTTGCTTGCTTCTACAACTTGGTTCTTCGGCCCAATACCTGGCGGACCATGTTCGGCC
>Ga0209582_1001637_pt1 | contig 10511 bp, 9 predicted proteins | sample KloWWTmetKNB5Kit_FD_187176 | JGI IMG/M metagenome (GOLD analysis project Ga0209582, IMG submission 187176) | Active sludge microbial communities from Klosterneuburg, Austria, studying microevolution and ecology of nitrifiers - Klosterneuburg... | ecosystem: Engineered > WWTP > Aerobic digester >...
TTCTATTATTCTCCGTCCTGGTACTTACCGCTTCCTCCTGCCACAAAGAAGAACCTGAACCCGACCTCGTACCCATCACCACTACCGGTGCCAATACAATGGGCTTTTATGTGGATGGGGTTGTATGCAATAAGATTGGCAAATATGGTGGATTAAGTGCATATGGCGTTATAGGAGGATTAAGCGCCGAAATGGTATTATATGTTTTTGGAGGGGGTGGAGAACCCAAAAACTCTGTTACGATCTATGTTCCTACTAATGGATGTGAAATTAATTACCCTTATAGCCTTAATAAATCCATTTTATTTTATCATGAAGCAGTATTTGTCGATGATGCTCCATTAGGTGGAAATATGTATTTCACAGATTCTCTTCATAACGGGACTATAAGTCTACTTAGGTGTGATCAAAATGTTATATCCGGCACTTTTGAATTTAATGCAATTCATAAAGAAACCGGAAAAGTTATCTATGTTACAGATGGGAGGTTTGATATTAAAAGATAGATAACAAATAATTCCTTTTAATGAAATATTAAAACCATTTTAAAATGAAAAAAATATTACTTACATTGCAATTGATAGCTTTGACTATCAGTGCAATTGCGCAGACCGATACCTTTTATATCAAGCCATATACGGAAGATTTTGATTCTATTCATGCACCGTTGCTGGAGGATTCAATTCCTTATGGCAGGCTCTATGATCGGGTCTTTCCTTGGGCAGGACTGGACATGGCGGCCTCCGATGATACCGTTTCCTTTGCTACTTTTAAACAGGGTTGGTATGAGCTGGAACTAAGCCGTAAGAATCTTCTGTCTGTACCGCCTTATGCTTCATATAGGAGGCTTGTGGATACTTTCGACATAGCAGGGTTAAATAACCGTGTTTTTATAAATGCTATAGCCGTGAAGATGGCTGTGATAGATACGCTGGCATATACAGACGGCAGGTTGGTTAGTAAGCCATCAGGATATGATTTAGATACGACTAAGTCTGCGCCATTTATTAGTAAAAACGCACTCATGAGTGGACTTTCACAGTATGAGTTTTTAACGAATACAGCTTACACTTTTTCAGTGTCTGATAAGTATATCTATACCAATGACCGTATCGACATTAGTAGCTTTCAGCTTTTAGAATCCATCAATGGCATCAATATTACCAAAGCGCCCGGTAGTTCTGGAAGTATTACTTTTAGCCATGAAGGGAAGTTTGATATTCAGGTGAAAACTAATTATTCAGACCAATCTACCGTAATCAATACACAAACTATAGAAGTACGCAATCCGCCTCCTGATGACCCGTGTAAGCGCCAGCGCCACATTGTAGCTTCTGATATACCCTTTCAGGGTGAGGGTGAGGCTTTTGGCACTACCTCCTTAGGGGCTTACTTTATTTCAAATATTAATAACAACTTTACGCTTAAGGCAATAAAAATTTAGGTACTAAACAGGAAACATAGAATAAGATAATTCCTTATAACACTGTGTACCACGCACATGTCTCCTAAACGTCGGCACATCCTGTACATTTACGCCGTTGTGATGTAGTTAGATGTAATTCCGAATTTGCCCAATGTGGAATCGATGTACCACTCTTAATCATTCGTTTAATTGAACCATTGAAAAGATTGGTACATCGGGCCGTCTTTACATTTTTATCCCTAAAGCGTATTCTAACACCTCTGACATACGATCGACAAAGATAAAGCGTATGCCTTCTATATATTCAGAAGGAATTTCAAGCACATTTTTTTCATTTTCCTTAGAAAGAAGAATTTCTTTGAGGCCAGCACGCTTGGCAGCCAACACCTTTTCTTTAATTCCTCCCACCGGCAATACTTTTCCTCTTAACGTTATCTCACCTGTCATGGCAAGATATGGTTTAATAGGTTTTCCTGAAAAAGCGCTACACAGTGCGGACAACATAGTTACGCCGGCTGATGGACCATCTTTGGGAATAGCTCCTTCCGGAACGTGTATGTGGATATCATGATTTTCAAAGTCATTGACATTGATTCCTATCTGTTCTGCGTGAGCCTTGACAAAGCTCAAAGCTGTATTGGCAGACTCTTTCATAACATCTCCCAGATTGCCTGTAAGTAGAAGCTTACCCTTTCCTTTATTTAGACTCGTCTCGATAAAGATTATATCGCCACCCACTGACGTCCATGCCAAGCCTATCGCTACACCTGCCGGTTGTTTTTCCGTATAAATATCATTGGAAAATCTTTGAGCTCCTAATATACGATGAATATCCTCGGACTGTACCTTCTTATTAAACTCTTCATTCATTGCTATTCTAAGGGCATAATGCCTTAGAATACTGCTTATCCTTTGAGAAAGCGAGCGCACGCCCGACTCCCGGGTATATTCTCCAATAATGGTCTGAATGGCTTTGTTGTCAAACTGAATAGCCTTTGGCTTGAGACCATGATTGGTCATCAGCTCGGGAATCAAGTGCCTCACGGCAATCTGAGTTTTTTCCTCTGTACTATATCCACTCAAGTCGATGATCTCCATCCGGTCTAAAAGAGCCGGCTGGATTGTATTTAGGCTATTTGCAGTAGCAATAAACAATACTTTGGACAAGTCGTATTCCACTTCAAGGAAGTTATCGTTGAACGTATTATTCTGCTCCGGATCCAACACCTCTAACAATGCAGAAGACGGGTCACCTCTAAAGTCCTTACCTATCTTATCTATTTCATCTAAGATAAATACCGGATTGGATGATTGTGCCTTTCTGATACCCTGGATTATCCTTCCGGGCATAGCGCCAATATACGTTTTACGGTGCCCTCTGATTTCTGCTTCATCGTGCAAGCCCCCCAATGACATTCTGACAAACTTACGCTTGAGCGCATGGGCAATTGACTTACCTAATGATGTTTTACCCACTCCCGGAGGTCCGACAAGGCAGATGATGGGCGCCTTCATGTCTCCTTTTAGTTTCAATATTGAAAGGTGTTCCAAAATTCTTTCTTTGACCTTCTGCAAGCCATAATGGTCGTCATCCAACACTTTTTTAACCTTCTTTAGGTCAAAATTATCCTTGGTATATTTGTCCCATGGAAGGTCAATAAATGTCTCAATATAATTAATCTGAACACCATATTCCGACATTTGGGGATTCATGCGTTTCAGCTTGGCAAACTCCTTGTCAAAGGCAGATTTTACTTCAACAGACCATTTTTTTGCCTTTGCTTTCTCTTCGATTATCTTGTGTTCTTCTTCAAAGGTATTCTGACCCAACTCCTCCTGAATGGTCTTCAATTGTTGTGAAAGAAAATAGTCACGTTGTTGCTTCTCTAAGTCATTTCTGACCTTTGATTCTATCTGACCCTTGAGTTGAAGAAGGCTAAATTCTTCATGCATCTTCGTCAGCAACAGATTGGCAAAGTCAGGCAAATAGGCTGTTTCAAGCATTTTCTGCTTCTCCTCAAGCGGAGAAGATAGGTTGGATGCAATAAAATTGAGTAAAAATGTATTGCTTTCAATATTATTCAACATTATATTTGCCTCATTGGGAATATTGGGCGATACATCTACTATTTCTTTTGCAAGATCTTTAATAGATGAAATCTGTGCATCAAACTCCTTTGTGTCTGAAGGCTGAATGTATTCCAACAAAGTAAATCTCCCCTTGATATACGGCTCTGTTTGCTCAAATGAATCTATGATAAATCTGGAACGCCCTTGAATAATAATGGTACTCGAACCATCCGGCATCCTTATAAGCTTATGTATGTGAGCAATAACGCCAATCTGGTACATATCATTTATTCCGGGATTTTCATCATCCTGGCTTTTTTGAGATAATACGCATATCAACTTATCCGTAGAATAAGCGTCTTCAACAGCACGAATTGATTTAAATCGATTGACCGTAATCGGAATTACAACACCCGGAAACAACACCGTATTCTTTATCGCCAATACAGGCAAAACCTCCGGATAATCAATTTTTTTGTCCATATCCCGGATATCAATCTGTATAAATGGATTGTCATTATCTTCGTGAATACCCGAAACATATTGAAACTTGTCAAACATGTAATATATTTTATGACCTTTATGGTCTATTTCTCAATGAATATATAGTAGAGTATAAGTTGCAAATCACATTCCAATCTTTTGAACAAGCCAAATAGTCAGATATTTTAGCTTTTTTCACACATTGTGTGTATAACATAAATCCCGTTCATTTTTTATTCCACTCAAAATCTGACTCTTTAATTGATATTTAAACTCTTTGGAAGGAATGACTTCATTATTTGGTTCTCCCTCTTCAGGGGAGATAGAGGGATAAAATAATGAAGTCATTAGGGAAATTTGTTATACACACCGCACATTTTAACCAAATTCCGCATTATAGGCAAAGTAGTGCCTTGAACCCAAATTCATTTATCGATACCACATTTGCCTATTTATCATATGCTTCCAAATAAACAAGTCAATTTGGCAGTCCGTAGCAATTTGTAAGGTTTTACTGTTTGTTCCTTTTATAATAATTCTCTCCTTGTTATAAAGTAAATAATCCTAATTACATTCGTCAGCAATACCAAGGATGTATCGCTCGACAATATCCAGTTGATCACTATATTCTGAACCGGCAAAGCCATTGATCATTTCATCTGTAATAATTTGCTGAATCTGCTGAGTGTATTGCTTCGATAAAGGAAGATATGTCCAGTGCCACTTTTCTTCTTTATACCCAATTGTACGACCGGCAGAATAAGGTTGATAAAAACCAAATTTATGGGCATTTTCCTTCATCCATTGGTACCATGCCGCTCCATCACCCGTCTCAAAATATTCATTTTCCAGCTCATTGATATCAATGTCTGTTCCCCAATGGTGGCGCGATGTACCGGGCATGGCTGAATATTCCATTATTTTCTTGGCGCGTTCTAACTCATCCGGATATGCTGTACAAGCATCCACATTCCCATTGATTGGGAAAAACCCATACCATTTATTTTCCCATATATACTTTTGGTAGGAAAAGTTTCGGGTAGCCGATAAAATACAGAACGAATGACCAGCCCTCTCACCGGCTTCAGCAAGTTGTAGAAATGCTTGATAGGCCTTTTTTTGCAACATCATTCCTTCCTTATCTGCATATTTGGGCTCAATTACGATAAAGTCTGGATGTGTTGACGGATCATACCTTCCAAGCAAAAAGTCTTCCTTTGTCAATGGTATATCTGAATCTCTTGCCATCTTCTCTTCTTGTTTACACCCAACAAGTACCATCAATAAAAATAACGGAATAAGCCGAATCTGAAGCACACGAAGGACTATTGTTTTATTTTGAAATTCTTAAAAGTACCCGATTCTACTCTATTAAACGTCTGCTCCGTGATGACATGCTCTAATACAAATTGAAAGGAACCGGAAATACGATCATTCTTATGTTCTGTAATAATAATCCGTGAACTATCGACAAACTGCAACGTACTTAATCCTGTAGCATACGTTAAAAAATCAGTTGCACTTCCATCAAATACACCTATCGCCTTTCCCGCAGACAACGTCCCCAATGACGTGGCAAAGTTATAAGTACCCACAAGGTTGGATTTGTTGGGATTCAAAATAGCGATAAGCATTGTTGCCTGATAGTCGTTATATAGTCCACCCACACCAAGGAGCAATGTGTCGCCGGTATAAAAAGCCTGCGGCAGCGAGTCTATTTGAGGAAATATTTGCTTGATCTGTGCACTGGCAGCAGCCTTCCCCGTTCCATTCCAGTCAACGCCTTTAACCTTACAGTTGAAGGAAAATGTCGTATCCACTACTTCTTTTCCTGGTCCAATCGGTTCATCCTTATCACATGAAATAAAGGTTGGGACAATTGAAAGCAATAATAATGTCATTAATAAATGGAATTGATATTTCATATATTCTTATTTGATTTAATTATACTGTTTGTGTAGGTTTAAAGCCAAAAAGAGATTTACTCTTGATGAGTGAGATAAGATTTTTAGGTACAAACTTCTCCCACCGATTATCATTGGTCTGAATTAATTTCAAAACTTTGCGTGCGCTAATTTTTAAAAACTCTTGCTTAAAGTGCTTTATATCGACGATTTGCTTAGTAGCTAACAAGTGTTCGTATAAATATTTCATATCCGGATCAATCTTAATCCCCCGTGTATCCATCAATTCCTTACTTCCCGGAATGACAGATGGATATACATAAAGTCTAACATTGCCGGGGAACATACCACTTAGACCTTCCAATAACTTTCCACCCCGGAATTTCTCAATCGTTTCGTCAATAAATCGCGCCATATATCCGGCAGTCAATGAAAGTCCTATTTTAGGCACCTTGAAATCCTCCATGTACTTAATGAGCTGTTGCTGATTACCACAATTGGTGATACATACCGTCAACCCAACATGATTCAAGGCTGTTGCTCGCTCAAGAAAATCAGCCTCACTGGCTTCTCCCTTTTCCCGTAGTATATCCAAGGTAATCTCAGTTAGTACATGGATGTCTTCTTTCGCTATGCCTTCATCTTCAGAAAACTGAATTCGACTGCTCTTTATTATATCATAACTCGCCCACGTTATTGGCCGAAAAGAACCCCGAACAATGAGCACATTCTTTCGATACAAAAATTCAGATGGATGAATATTAATCCCCTTGGAATCAAACATGGCAACATCTGACAACCCCAATTTAACCAACTTAAAACTCAAGGATCTATTATCAATATCCTTATATGCCGGACCCAAAAGTCGTATCATATCGATCATGACCCGACCTTCTAAACCTTCAATCAAGCTCTTCAACATGATATCCATGTCATCAGAAAGGAAAAAACAAGCGTAGATCAGGTTAACACCAAGCATCCCTACTGCTTGCTGTTGCTGCCGATTGTCTTTATCCAACATCTTTACATGAATAACCAAATCATTGGGCTCGGAATGTGGCTCTTTTTGAAAACGAATACCAAGCCATCCGTCCCCCGTAATTGTTTTTGAATAGTTGGTCGCAGATACTGTGTCCGCAAATGCAAAAAAAGTAGTGTCAGGTCTTTGGTCACCAAGTCGATCCACCAACAGCGTAAACTCATGCTCCAACATCTTATAGAGTCTGGACTCACATACGTACCTACCACTTGGCTCCACACCGTATATTTCGTCAGAATACGTTTTGTCATACGCCGACATCGTCTTGGCTATTGTTCCGGCAGCAGCGCCGGCTTGAAAAAAATACCTTGCGACTTCCTGACCCGCACCTATTTCAGCAAAAGTACCGTATATACCGGTGTCTAAGTTGATCTCAAGTGCTTTCTGTTCTGCCTCTAATATCTGCTTTTGCATCCTCGTTGATTGAAAAACGGAACAAAGATAGTAAAATAGCCCTTGTGAATGTCCTTTTAATACAAATTCATCTTATAGGCTACAATATTGTTTATAAGAAATATGAAGCCAGACTTCAACTTATACGAATATAAAATTGCTATGAAAAGTATAATTCTCAAAATGCTGATATTCTACTTGTTGCGATTAAGTCAGATATAATTCCACCTTAGACAAATTTGGTATCAATGTACCACTATTAATCAATGGTTTCTATAAAGCATTAATATGATTCATACATAGGGATGTTCCCCATGATCTGTAATATGAGACTTTAAAATCTTTTAATACGAATTCGGGATTAACTTATTTACCCCTATTATTTAACTTTCCAATCAATATTGTATGCTTACTCGTCTATACCAAAAATACTTGATTCTGACTAACACATATACTTGTATCTCATGCCATTAATTATGGTCAAAAATAGACGACAATCAAAGTTTTAACCGATTAGTAATTTATCCAATGGCATCTATTTTTTTTTAAAATCCGTAAAAAATTTTACCTCATCCATTGTGCTCTCTCTTTTAAAGTGCCCTACTTATTCTTCTTTCAACTATGCATTAAATATAAAAAAATATGGACAAACTGCACAATACAAAAAGCAACTATCTGTATCTTTGTTAGGCAAAGTATTATTCTGTTATTCCAAAATTAAAGCAACTATACTTTACTATTAACCTTATTTTCAATCTCCAAAATAGCTTGATTGTTTAGACTTCTTTCGATTCTTTTATTATTAGGCGGACAACTCATAGCGCAAGGTCCTCCACTACTGACCGAAAAAATGATTATGCTCGGTCAAGGTAATGGAACATCACGTGTTCTCTATATCTATTCGAATGCTGACCGTTTTAATGCAAGGTATATTATGCCTACAATAGATTACAATTTAACCAACAAGATTTCCTTAGAATTAGGCTTGCCATTCCAACAATATATAGGTTCCTCTAAAAACTTTAAATTATCAGATATTATGATTAGTGGCAAATACCAAAACTTAAAAGTAGATTTCCATGGCAAAACAATCCGCATTTCTTCAAAAATAGGTCATAGCTTTTATGTAGCAAAACAACATGGACATATACGGCCATCCGGTACAATGATCTGGGGCTCTTATGGCGGCGTGATCGTCGGAATGGAATCCCTTAAACTTGGTGTCATTGGTGATTTCGGATTTAGCTATGTGAGAGATATTTTCCCTCAACAAAACGAAACCTTCTTTCAAGGTAAACTTTCTTTTGGTTTCCCAATGCTTAAACCCATCTTCCCTATCAGGCAACTTAATCTTTACATAGAATCCGAATTAACCAAACAAATCAATGCAACATCTTCAGTATTCTACTTAGCCCCTGGTATTCAATATGTTTTTGGTGAATTAGCTTTCGAGTTTTTTTATCAACGACAGATTCTACAATACGGTAATAATAATTATTATCCCAATGAAACTTTTGGTGGCGGACTGCGTTTTATCTACTAAATGTATGTTTATTGTTTTGTACACGAAATATTATTTCAAAATAATAGCAGCTCAATACAACAAGAATGCCCGATAATCAATGTATTAATAAATAATTATTACTTTTATTACGTATTTTATTTCTTAGAATTATTAATTTATTGAATATGAAATTACTTGCTTTTATTTTTCTATCTTTCATTTCAATGAATTATTTAAACTCGCAAACCCCAGTTCAATTAAAAATCGATGGAATGTCTTGTGGATTCTGCGTCAATGCTGTATCTAAAAAACTTTCATCTATAAAAACAATTGAGAATATCCAAATCGATCTACCAAATGGTCTTGCTAATTTTACAGTGAAAAAAGGCGCTAAAGTAGATAAAAAACAATATGAAATGATTATCGAAAAATCAGGATATGAACTTAGGGAAATAAAAGTAGGCGACGAGATATTACATAACCACTCTTCTACACTTAATATTCAGGACACTTCCGATTTCAATGAACCGCCGTATTCACCCAAAACTATCAACAATTAATAGTCATTCCAAAATATAATATTAAACCCCAATAAAGTTAAACACACTTTGTATCACAAACTTAATCTCTTACCGATTTCCATATCATTGTGAAATAAAAAGAATCTTTTTGGCCAGTCAGAAAATAGCTATTTAAACACTTCAACCTTTTTATTATAACTCATCGGTAAACTCCGCAATAGCATTGTACGTTTCTATTGGCTTGTCGGCATGGACCCAATGACCGGCGTCTTCAATCGTCAAAAACTCAGCATACGGAAACAATTTCTTTATATGTATCTTGTCTTCATCAAGAATATAATTACTCTTCCCACCTCTAATAAACAGTGCCGGACCTTCATATACACTGAAGGTGTCTATCGGATCTATAATATCGTCATAATTTGCTTTAATAACCGGCAAATTCATCTTCCATTCAAACCCATTTCCATCATATCTCCTACTCAAGTTTTTCATTAGAAACTGCCGAGTCCCATAATCTGCTATACCTTGAGCCAGCACGTCATCTATCTCATTCCTTGAACCAACATTCAAGTCAACCCTTTCCAATGCTTCAAAAATATCGTCATGCCCTCGCATATACCGCTTTGGCGCCATATCTATTGAAACCATCCCATCCGTTACAGCTGGATAAGCCATACTAAAAACCATCGCTACCTTGCCACCCATCGAATGCCCGATAATAATCGCTGACGGAATTCTAAGCTCTTGCATCATCTCATACACATCACTTGCCATAACTGAAACAGAAAATTCGTCTGAATGTGGACTTCGCCCGTGATTCCTAAGGTCAAAAGCCGTTACTATGTATTGATTCCCCAGTTCACGGGAAATAGTCTGCCAATTGTCAAGGGTGCCAAACAAACCGTGTAGGATAATAATGTGTCGTCCACTCGTGCCGTATTGTTTATAATTAAGTTTGATAACATTCTCTTTTAGTACAATGGCAAATATAATAAAAAAATGACCGCCCTAATTCGAACGGCCATTCAAAGTATTAAATTCTATGCTATTCTGTGTTCAACCCGAATTCAGCAGTAAAGGTTTTGTAAAACCGTATAGTGCTGATTATGAGGGTTAATCCCGATGTACGAATCGTTTCAATGGTTTCTGTAAACCATTGATTACGAGT
>Ga0209582_1001638_pt1 | contig 10503 bp, 11 predicted proteins | sample KloWWTmetKNB5Kit_FD_187176 | JGI IMG/M metagenome (GOLD analysis project Ga0209582, IMG submission 187176) | Active sludge microbial communities from Klosterneuburg, Austria, studying microevolution and ecology of nitrifiers - Klosterneuburg... | ecosystem: Engineered > WWTP > Aerobic digester >...
AAGGTGATCGCAGAGCTAGTCGATGGCTTTGAGATATTAAATAAATTGGATCCATGTGTTTCTATTTTTGGTTCTGCAAGGACAAAACCGGATCAAAAATATTATAAATTGGCGACAGAAATCGCTACAAAATGTATAGATGAAGGCTTCGGCGTCATCACAGGCGGCGGACCTGGTATCATGGAAGCGGCCAATAAAGGTGCCTATCTGCAAGGTGGATTGTCTGTTGGGTTGAATATAGATTTGCCATTCGAACAGTTCAATAATCCCTATATAGAACCTAGCAAAATCCTGCATCATAGGTATTTTTTTGTTCGTAAAGTGATGTTTGTAAAATATGCACAAGCATTTGTAGTATGTCCAGGTGGATTTGGTACATTGGATGAGCTGTTTGAAGTATTGACATTGATACAGACGAACAAGATATCTCAGGTTCCAGTTATTTTGGTTGGTACAGACTATTGGACTGGCCTGAAGCAATGGATTACCGATGTGATGCTTCATCAGTCAAATAATATTTCTGAAAAAGATCTCGATCTGATGCCCATTACCGATGACCCGGATGAAGTGGTAGCCTATATACGCAATTTTTATGACGGATCTGACAAAGCGCATTCTATCAAGCCCAATTACGAGCTTTGATAAGTGTGTGTTTTTGGTTTTAAGCTAGATATCTGCTTTGATCACGGAATATTATATGTATATTCGCCGGTAAATTTGCCGAAAATATGGTAGTACATTCTATCTTGAAGAATAAAGCAGCTTTGCTATTTATAGTACTTGCTAGCTTTTTTATTGCCAATACCATCGTAGCAGAGTTCGTCGGATCCAAGATATTTTCACTTGAAAAATTATTGGGAATTCCACCATTAAGTTTGACGTTTTTTGGTGTCGAAGGTCTAGGATTTAATCTGACAGCCGGTGTGATATTGTGGCCAGTTGTTTTTATCATGACCGATGTTATTAATGAATATTATGGATCAAAAGCTGTTAGGTTTTTGTCTTATTTGGCCATAGCGATTGTCTTGTATGCATTTCTGATGGTCTATCTTGCTATAGGCTTACCGCCAAATGATTGGTGGCAGTTTCAAAGTGGATTGCATCCTTCACCTTCTTCCAATGTACCCGATATGAGCCTTGCATTCAATAAGGTGATGGGTCAAGGATTGTGGATCATTGTGGGTTCAATGTTTGCTTTTTTGGTAGGTCAGATCCTTGATGTGTTCATTTTTCACAAGATAAAAAATATGACTGGCGAAAAATGGATTTGGCTGCGCGCTACAGGAAGTACGATGGTTTCTCAGCTAATAGATTCATTTTTGGTGTTGTTTATAGCCTTCTATATAGGTGCTGAATGGGAATTGACCCGTGTTTTGGCTATTGGCACTGTAAATTATTTTTATAAATCTTTTGTAGCTATCAGCTTGACACCAGTCATCTATTGGAGCCATGACATTATTGATAAGTACCTTGGCCATGAGACAGCAACTTTAATGAGAAATCAAGCCCAATGATTTTTAATTGTACAGATAATATACCGAATTGAAAATTACAAAATACAATATAGGCTTCTTACTTGGTGCGATTACAATTGTAATTCACTTGTTGGCACAATTTGTAGGTGGAGATTATATTTACAGCTGGTACCATCTTTTGGTTTTCAAACCAATAAGGATACTATACGATCATACTTTGGGACTAGTTGATTTCCCAATGATTTATCTTTTCCTCTTTATAATATTTGCCCTTTTGATTTCCTTTGTTTACCAAAGAATAATCGATTATCAATGGGATGGACTGCGATCAAGTTTTAAAAATGGCGTATTTTCTTTCTTGAATTTTGTGGGCGTATTATTTTTTCTATTTTATTTTTTATGGGCTTTCAATTATTACAGGCCGTCATTGGATGCTACGCTTGAATTGCCAGAGATAGACGAAAGTTCCATTGATCTCGAAGGTGAATTTGCTAAAATAAGTCAAATGGCAGCTTACGAACGCGCATTCCTTACAAAGGATACTGCTGCATTAGTCATGGCCATTAATTGGCAAAATTTGGAAGATAGCATACGCAAAAATCAGGAATCACTACTTCATTCTTGGAATCAGGATGTGGCTGGTGAAGTTAGAATTCGAGCCTTATACCCTAAAGGTAGTTTATTATCCATTTCAACTGCAGGTGTGTACATTCCGTTTGTTTGCGAAGGTCACGTAGATGCTGGATTGCACTTTATACAGTGGCCATTCACTTTGGCGCATGAAATGGCCCATGGATATGGATTTACAGATGAAGGAGTTTGCAATTTTATTGGTTTTATCACGTGTATGAAGTCGCAAGACCACTTTATCAGATACTCAGGATTGGTTGGGTATTGGCGATATTTGTATTCCGAACTCAAGTATAAGAACCCAGAAATAACACTTGATTCTATCCAATTGGATCTGGGTATGAAAGCAGATCTGCTAGCTATTCGCAAAAATAGTAATAGTTATGGCGAATATTTTCCATTTTTAAGAGATATAATGTATGATTTTTATTTGAAATTGCACGGCATGCCTGCGGGATTGGATAGTTATAATGAGCTGATTATTCAGGTACAGCGATGGAATCAGTCTAAACACGCTTTTCCCCTAAGCAATCAATGATCTGAAGTAATTTTGTATTGAGATTGCTTATCGCCAATGGCAAATCCCAATTAGCCCTGTTTCGGGCTTCTACATGATTGGAGATAGCTCTGATTTGCAATGATTTTATATGTAACTTGGCGGCTACAAATGCGAAAGCTGCGCCTTCCATACTCTCTGTATCTGGTTGGTACAAGTCTATTAGTTCTTCTGCTGATCGGATGGTACCTGTTACTTTATTTACAGTGACGCCTTTACCTTTCAAAAGATGCAAATGTTCTGGAAGTTCTTCTGTCAATTCTATCCATCCATCCGAATATGGCGCTTCGTTTTTGTCTTGAAGTCCCATGCTGAAAATATCAGTAAAACTAGCATCAGCATTTTCAGTACCGAAGTCAGCGAATCTGTCTTTATCTATTGTAAAAACAGCGCCTTTGGGAACTTGAGTATTGAAAGCGCCTGCGATGCCGACATTAATTATCAAATCTGTATTTTGTCCTTGTAAGGAAGTACAAAGGGCAAATGTAGTATTCATTATACCCGGACCAGTTATGATGATTTGGATGTGTAGTCTATTGTAAATGAAATAGTTGGATGATAATTTTTTTGCATTGTTTTCAAGAAAAGTAAAAAGTGGTGCGATCTCAGTTTCGGTTGCCGAAACCAGCATGATGTTCATACATCGAAATTTAGATGTAAAAATGTCGTAACTAACAAGAAATTAATATTAGGTGCAATTGTATGAATGGTAGTGATTACCAATTCATATCATCATTTGGCTTGTGACTCTCACCACCTTCTTCAAGTGATGCTTCCCATTCAGCTTGTCTTTTTTCAAATTGATCATAATCAAAATCTGGTAAAAGATCTTTCTTAACATGGTCAATTGTATCCTGTAATTGGGCTAAGAAACGATTAAAATCTTCTTTATAAATGAAAATCTTATGTCTTTCAAAGCCATCAGAATTAAACTTTTTGGTGCTTTCTGTCAAGGAAATGTAATAATCATCACCTTTGGTTTTTTTTACATCAAAAAAATAAGTTCTTCTTTTTCCTGCTTTTACCTTGGCTGTATAGACACTATCATATTTGCCTCTATCTTCGTATTCCACGGTGTTATTATTTAGAATATTAACTAATATAGTACAAATATATAAATTAATTATTGAAAATATAATATTTCACAAATAATAATTTATTTGGGCTTTACATCATTTGTTGCTGATAAACAGACTGATAGAATCCTTCATTGCGTATAAGTTCTTCATGAGTTCCTTGTTCGGCAATTTTACCATTATCCAAAACCAATATTTTATCATAATTCAGCAAGTTGTTTGCCCGATGTGTGATGACAATTGTGGTTTTATCTCGGAGCGAATGATCGAAAAACGACAAGATACTTTGCTCTGTAGATGTGTCCACAGCGGAAAGTGCATCATCTAGGATGACAATGTCTGGTTTTTTAATAAATGCTCTTGCTATTGAAATTCGTTGTTTTTGGCCACCTGACAAGGTAACGCCACGTTCGCCAACCATTGTTTCAAATTGTTCAGGTAGTTTTTCTATATCATCTTTTACTGACGCAAACTCAGCATACATTTGGATTTCATCCATCGTGGCATCTGGTTTTCCAAAAGCGATATTAGCAGCTACAGTATCTGAATAGAGAAATACATCTTGTGGTACACATGAAATTCTATCCCTTATTATTGATAAATTGTGTTGCCTAATGTCTTTACCATCGATTAAAATTTGTCCTTCAGTCACATCAAACATTCGCGAAAGCAACTCAGCAATCGTGGTTTTTCCTGAGGCTGTTTTGCCCATGATTGCCATTCTTTGGCCTTTTTTAAGGGTAAAATTGACATTCTGCAATGCGACTACACCAGAATTGGGATATATAAAAGTTACATTTTTAAATTCAATATCTCCATGAATAGGGTACACCTGAGAATTGGTGTTTTGGATACCGGATTTTTGATCCATGATTTGATTGATCCTAGCTTGGGATGCTTCTGCTTCTTGTATGACAGATGCGATCCAACCAATGGCTGTCACAGGCCATGTGAGCATATTTACATATAAAATAAACTCCGCTATATTTCCCGCAGTAAGTTTTCCATCATATACCTGAAATCCACCGATCAAGACAACAAGCAAGGTGCTTAGCGAAATCAACAAGACCATTAATGGCTGAAAGTAAGCTTCGATTTTTGCCAATTCTAGTGATCTTCGTTTGTATTCTTCGCTTTGATCCTTAAAGAATTCGGTAAATTGCGCTTCTTTTACATATGATTTTATTACTCGGATGCCTGAGTATGCTTCTTGTGCTGTACTATTTAAAGTAGAAAGCTGCGCTTTGATGGCTGCACTTTTTTTATTGATAATATTGCTTACATAATAAATGGACACAGAAAGAAATGGTAGTGGCAGCAAGGCGTACATCGTCAGTTTTACATCTACTTTCAACATGGCATAAATAGTCATCGCAAATAAAGTGACGAGGTTGATTCCATATAATAAACCAGGTCCGAGGTAGTCTCGCACCTTAGAAACATCCTCCGAAATACGTGCCATGATGTCGCCCGTCTGATGAGATCTTAGATAGTTTTGATCTAAGGTTTGGAGATGACCGAATATCTCTTTACGCATATCGTATTCAATGAGTCGTGACATGACGATTAGTGTTTGGCGCATATAATACATCATTATGCCTTTGACAATGGCAAAACCGGTCACAATCAAACCAAACATCAACAAAGCATGGCCTAATTGGTCCATTAGCGCACCTTGTCCGGCAGCTTGTGTATCTTTAAATAGGTGGATTTTGTCTTGTACCAAATCCAGTGCTTCTCTGATCTTTTGGGGAATCAGGATGCTGAAATAATTAGCTCCGGTGACAAAAAATATACCTAGCAGCAAATGCCACTTATACTTTACAAAATAATGATTGAGTGTAAAAAGGTTTTTCAAAAATAAATATTTTAAACATTCCGAACATTTATTTTCGGCTGCACAAGATAAACAGTCTTTTACCTATTGGGTTTAAAAGATGTATGAATTAACGTAAAAAAAATAAAGTATGAAATTTATTTTTGGATAGATCTCCTTTGTTGTGTGGTAAGTACAGCTTGGATTCTGGGTGTATATTCATTCTCCAACTGCATCAAAAACTTCGATAGTTCATCTTTTTGCTTATATTGTTTTTTGTAGTTTTCGATACGTAGCGCCTTGTCCTCCAAAATTTTTGTCAGTTGAGCAGTTTGCTCATTGGTCAATCCTGATTTTTCTCCATTCTTGGTCAATTTAGTTTCCAGATTACTCAATTCTTGTTTGATATAATCAAAATGATTTTGTCCTTGCATGTACGATGACAAAGAAAATATCAATAATACAGTGAATATATGTTTCATGGATGAAAAATTTTATCAAAAGTAGTAATTATTGAAGAATTAGCCAAATTTAAAGTGAATATTGTTTTGTTAGCACAAATGAATTATAATATTGGACTTATTTTTTTGATCCACTTACTAACATTTTGAAGACGAAAGGAATTGTTGTCACTAAAACTATACCTAATACAATGTATCCAAGATGTGTACTGAGATCATAATTATAGTGATCAATAAGAAACTGATTGAGGTAGTGACCTGCAAGCACCATGACAATTGACCAAGCAAAACTTCCGGTAATATTGTAGATTAAAAACTTTCGGTAATTCATACTAACTGTACCTGCAACAATTGGTGCAAACGTCCTTATAAAAGGTATAAATCTCGCCACAAAAATGGTCATTGCACCGTGTTTATCATAATAATTGCGTGCATTTACCAAATGTTGATGTTTAAATAATAGGGAGTCAGTTTTTTGATAAAGCCTTGGGCCGCTTTTGGCTCCAAACCAATAACCGAAAATATTACCTAAAATACCTGATAGTGATATTAGGATGATAATCATGGCTAATCGTAGTTCTATTTGGTCTGCCGGAATAAATCCTTCCAATAGTTGATGGCTGAATACACCAGCTACAAACAAAAGTGAATCACCAGGTAGGAAAAAACCAGCGAATAGTCCCGTTTCTGCAAAAACCACAAACATGATCAATAGGATACCACCATGCGTCACGTACCATTGAGGTTGCAATAAATCTGTAAAATGAAGTAAGTCAAACATGGGCGTAAATCAAAAATCGGTTTTAACTTCTACTATAAGTAAAGAACTACTCTATTTGTTTTGATTTATTGATTTTATGTTTTATAAATTCATAAAGTATGGGTAGCAATGAGATGCCAATGATCGCAAAAATAACAGTTTCGAAGTTGTCTTTGATGATGGGAATATTCCCGAAAAAGTAACCAAGCAAAGTGAGGCCAATAACCCACAACATACCTCCGACTATATTAAATCTAATAAATAACGGATATGCCATCTGGCCAATACCAGCTACAAATGGCGCAAATGTGCGTACGATGGGTACAAATCTTGCAATAATAATGGTTCTAGGCCCATGTTTTGCATAAAATGTTTGTGTCTGGTCGATATATTCTTTTTTGACAAGTTGGTAACCTTTTATTTTCCAATTTAAAATTTTTAGCCCCAAATTCTTGCCTACTGAATAATTGACTGTATCACCGATGACAGCAGCAATGATAAGGCTGACAATAATTATTGGAAGACTAAGCTTTGCAGTGACTCCGGCATCATTTACCACACCTGCACAAAATGCTCCAGCTGCAAAGAGCAATGAATCGCCTGGCAAAAATGGCATGACTACGAGACCTGTCTCCACAAAAATGACTATAAAAAGCAGAATATAAACCCAAAGGCCATATTCCTGAATCATCACAAATAAATGTTCATCTACGTGGAGGATGAAATCCATCAGTGATTTAATAATTTCAACAAAATCCATTTCTATTTTTTAAGTTTTGTTACATACCGCGACGACGCATTTCTTTATCAATTAGCAGCAATTCTCTGCTCATTTCACCTGTAACCGAGGTATTCTCTTCAGTACGTCTTATCAAATATGGAATGACATCTTTTATCGGACCATAGACAACGTATTTGGCGGCATTGTATCCGGCATTTGCCAGGTTAAAAGTAATATTGTCACTCATGCCGTATAATTGGCAGAAGTTAATATGCGGATGATTATGAGGTATTCCTTTTTCATGAATCAATTGTGCTTGATGCAAATTGCTATCAGCATTATGTGAAGCGCAACAAGACGATATGGTTTCGTAATGCTCGATGCAATAATCCAAGGCTTTGTTATAATCGCGGTCTGTTGCTTCTTTGGTTGGTTGAATAGGCGAAGGTATGCCCAATTCTAAAGCTCGTTCTCTTTCCTTGTCCATATAGGCTCCACGCACCATCTTTGATCCAAAAAGTACACCTTTGTCCAAACAACGCTTATGGTCTCGTATCATGTGCTCCAATTTGATGGTATTGTACAATTGATAAGTATTATACACTGTCACTCTTTCCTTATTATATTTCTCCATCATCTGCATGACCAATTCGTCGATGGGATCTTGAAGCCAACTTTCTTCAGCATCAACAAAAATACTTACACCCAGTTCGGATGCTTTATTACAAATTTCATCAATCCGCTCATAAAGATGTTGGAATTTTCTTTGATCGCCTTCAGAAATTGTTTCCTTATTGTGGAGTTTTTCGAGAATGAGATTATCTACAAGTCCTGTGATTTTGGTACTGACTACAGGCACAGAGTTGTTGGAAGCAGCCATTTCGATTGCTTTGAGTGTTTCCTTCATTGCTGTGTCCAAATCGTCCTCATCACTTTTACCTTCGGCACCATAGTCAAGGATAGTCAACGTATCATATTCGTATAGTTTGTCTATGACTTTCTGACAATCCAGAAGGGATTCTCCTCCACAAAATTGTGGAAAGATGGTGTTTCTGATGACGGTTTCTGTAAAAGGAAGCTTAAATTTGATGGCAAAAAGTCCCAGTTTTGAGCCGATCTTGACCATATTTGGATTGTTCATCCACTTGAAGAGCCAGGCAGTTTTCTTTAATTCTTTGTCTGATTTGTTGGAGAATGCAATCTCCGTGTTTAAGAGGTCAAGATTTTGTTTAGGTTCGGGTTCACTCATAAGTGTTGGTTAAATTTCTGTTTGGTTCCAGATATGCCATGCTTTTTCAGCTTGAAGGATCAACATATCATGACCGTTTTTGATTTTACATCCCATTTTTAATCCTTCGCTCAAAAATATGGTTTTTTCGGGATTATATATAAGGTCATATAAAAAATATTTTTCATTTAGCCATTCATAAGGTATTTCGGGTTTGTTTTTGATGTTTGGTGACATTCCTAGCGGAGTAGTATTGATGATAAGATTTATGGATGAAAATAGTGCTTTATCGATGTCTTGATAGCGTATTATACCTTTTTTACTTCTACTTATCAGACTATATTGAATATCTAATTTCTTTAATATATATTGTACCGCTCTTGAAGCGCCACCAGTTCCCAAGACCAAAGCACCATGGATATTTTTTGATTTTTCAATTGATGACAAAAGTGACTTTTCGAATCCATAACAATCTGTGTTGTATCCTATTGTTTTTCCATTTTTAAATGCGATGGTATTTACTGCTCCAATAGTTTTGGCAACAATGTCAACTTCATCTAAATAGGGTAGGATAGCTTCTTTGTAAGGAATGGTAACATTTAAGCCTGAAAAATTCAATTTTGAAATCAATGCCGCAAACTCCTTGATATTATTTAATGGGTATGTTTTGTAATCAGCATCTATTCTTTCATTTTTAAACTTAGTATTAAAGTAATCAGGAGAAAATGAATGCTCCAGTGGATAACCAATTAGTCCATATTTTTTGGTCATAATATCTTAATTACATGCACAAAATGGGTCGATATGTATTAGCAGCTCGGGAAAGAAGGCCATGAAATGCTGTTCTAGTTTAGTGAAATGAGTTCTCAAGTCTTCATGTGCCTTGTCAAAATTGTTATTGAAATTGGCTCTTTTCCCAACTCTATCGAAAGTCTTGCGCAATCTTTCTTCATTTTTACAACTCATAAGGAAGTCATCTGCAATCATTAATGGTAGTTTTTCACGCAGTTTTAAAGGGAAAATATCTTTTTTACTTTCAAGCATTGTATAGGTACGTTCTGTAAAAGTATGAATATTTTCAGGTGAATATCGTGCCCAGTGAATAGTCAGGAAGTGATCAAATAAAATGTCAGTGGTCACAGGTGCATATTTCCCTTGTGTTGGGTGTAAAAGTCTGATTGCAGCCCTTACTTCATCATGTTCATCAGTAAATCTGTCTATTTTTTTATGCAACTCAATGCCTTGCATGATATTTGGATCAAGTAATTTTTTATCTTTATTGGTGATAAAATCAGCCATAAAATTACCAGCCAACAGATCCGCATCTGTACATGATAAAAGCATGTGTGCTAAATGATTCAATACTTATTGATTTGCAACTTTCGGAAATAACAAATTGGCGGCTTTCTTCATTAATGCGTTTGAGTTTTTATTGTAGAACGGTATTGAAAATATAATTATTTACTTATTTTACCATTATCTTTTAAGATACTTATTACTTCAATTTCACTGAGTTGTGTGATATTTGCAATTAAGGGGACAGGTATTTTATTTTCATGGCAATTCAGAACGATTTGAACTTGATTTTTAAATATTCCTTTTTGAATGCCAATTTGTTCACCTTCTTGCCTGCCAATTTGTTCACCTTCTTGTCTTATCCTACTATAAGTGGTCATAATATCATCTTTTATTTTGGATGGTATGGATTCAATTGCTTCATTGAGTTCGAATTTTGAAATGTCCGAAACATTTACTACGTAAACAAAGAGCTGCTCCAAAA
>Ga0209582_1001640_pt1 | contig 10489 bp, 2 predicted proteins | sample KloWWTmetKNB5Kit_FD_187176 | JGI IMG/M metagenome (GOLD analysis project Ga0209582, IMG submission 187176) | Active sludge microbial communities from Klosterneuburg, Austria, studying microevolution and ecology of nitrifiers - Klosterneuburg... | ecosystem: Engineered > WWTP > Aerobic digester >...
TCCTTGTGTAGTTGATGCTACAGTAAACGGTTTGCCTTGTAAGTAATTCATCAAAGTAGTTTTACCACTTTCTGGCTCTCCTATGATGATTAGTTTGGCTTCATTAATGGCTCGTGTACCTTTTTTACGTTCTAATTCGTATTTTTCAAAATACTTCAAAACTGCTTCATTCCCTTTTTCAATAATTGGTATTGGTGGAATAATTATTGGATTATTATCTAAATGTATACTGTTACTAAAGAATGGCGACTTCTTCAGTTTTATATGTTTTCCCTTATTAATTAGAAATTTCAGTGGGAATATATTTGTTATTGAATTATTACTTAAACTCAAACCAAATAAAAGTTTTAATTCTTGCAAAGATTCAATATCACTAATTTTATTGTTACTTAAAGATAATGTAGTTATAGATTCTAAATATTTTAAAGTAGATATATCTGAAATATTATTTCCAGATAAATTTAACCAATTTAGATTTATTAATTCTTTTAATGGATGAATATCAGTAATTTTATTATCGGATAAATATAGATATGTAAGCTTCTTTAAATTTTTCAAAGGTGTTAAGTCAGAAATATCATTTTTTGATGCAACAAGTGAGCTCAGGTAATCCAAATCCTTCAATGGAGATAGGCTTGATAGTTGGTTGAAGGATAAATTTAGAGACCTAAGTTTTTTTAAATTTTTTAAAGGTGAAATATCATTTATTCGATTTCCTGACAAACTTAATTCACTAAGATATAATACTTTCTTGAATGGTAAGATATTAGTTATTAAATTATCATTTAATACTATAGAATTAATACTTTTTAATTTAGTTAAAGGTGAAATATCCGAAATTTCATTGGTTGATAATACTAATGAAGTGAGCTTTTCTAATTTCATAATAGATGTAAGATCTGAAACTTTATTATCAGATAAATTTATTGTTGTAAGTTTATCTAAGTTCTTTAAAGGTGATATGTCTGTTATCCTATTTTTTGATAAATCTAAAATTTCTAATGATTTTAATTGTGCAATTGGCGAAATGTCTTTTAACATCCGACCCCATATCTTCAACTCCGTCACCTTTTCACCATCCCATACATAATCGTCCACACTATCTATCCCAAGCGCACGCTCTAGTTCAAAGATTTCCTCAGGTTTGTCATCCATTATAATTGATATTTTGTCATTTACGATAGTGTAAAATTACAATATTTTTATAAAGATGAAAAAGTCATTTTCTCATATATCCATTTCATGTGTCGCTTTACATCTATATTTGTATTTATCTAATAAAATACACCACATAAGTACAAATATAACTAATTATAATTGTATTTATCTGTAATGAAATGCATGATTAGTACAATTATAAAATTTATATTTGTACTAATCGCGTGAAAAATATAGATAAATGCAAATATAAACCTAGTTATTTAGTAGATGTGTTTTGCTAAGGAAATCCATTTGATACCCTTCTTCTGAAAAAAATTGTATGCCAATCACAAGATTATTCACTAACAAACTCAACACTCTCTACCCAATGAACTGACTTTTTTCCAGCAAAATCATGGATCTGATGTCGGCAAGAGAAGCCATTGGCCACCACCAAAGTTTCATTTCCTGCTGCTTTGATGGCTGGAATTAAGACCAATTCTGAGATCTTTTTGGAGACGTCGTAGTGCTCTACTTCGTATCCAAAAGAGCCAGCCATACCACAGCAACCACTATCAGGCTCATTACACTTGGCTGTACCTGTCTGATAAATATCCTTCATGCCACTAGTACCAAAAGACGCCTTTTGATGACAATGACCATGCAAGAGGATATGGTCAGCTTTTGCTACAAATTTTCCCTTTAGTTGTCCGGAAGCCAGTGCATCAGCAAGGAAAACATCAATGGCCATCACATTCGATTTGAGTGCATTGGATAGATTTATATCTTCGATCAGATCAGGAAGATCATCTATTAGTGCCGATGTACATGAAGGCTCGCAAACGACTATTTTCATACCTTCCTTGATATAAGGCAAAAGTTTTTCGGCTACAGCCGTACCTTCTGCCTTGGCTTCTTTTAGAAATCCATTGGAAATCCTCGGACGCTGACAGCAACCTACCGACGCCAAAACTACATCATATCCACAATCTGTAAGCAACTTGATAGCGGTTTTTCCTACTTGTGGTTCGTGATAATTGATGTAGGTATCGGCAAAGAGTGCTACTTTTTGGATTTTTCCTTGGGATGTATAGTGTTTTTTGTACCAAGATTCTAAGGTTTCGGTTGTATATGATGGTAAAGTACGTCGACGATCTACTTTCAGGGCTTTTTCAGCTACATACTTGAAGATAGAAGTTCCTTGCACAAAATTGATAAATGGCGCCTTCCAACCAGCAATTTTTGAAACCATATCTACATTGGCATTGATGGCTTTTTCACGCAAAGTGATCTTGCCTTCATCATATTTTTTTTGAAGAACTTCACTTTTGAGTTTAGCCATATCGACATTAGATGGGCATTCGGATTTACAAGCTTTGCAAGATAAACACAAGTCAAGCGTATCCAATACTTTTGGGTCAGTCAATCCATCAAATCCCAATTGCCCAGAGATAGCCAATCTCAATGCATTGGCACGACCACGTGTGCTGTCTGCTTCATTGCTGGTAGCTTTGAAACTCGGACACATAGTACCACCTACATGATTGCGGCAAGCGCCTACGCCTGAACAATTGTGCACCAAGGCACCAAATGAATGGTCTTTTCTGTATTTATATACAAAATCGTAGGTATTATCACTATAGTCGGCGCCATATCTTAGATGCTGATCCATAGGTGGAACATCGATAATTACGCCCGGATTAAGTAGATATTTTGGATCAAATATGGCCTTCACATCTTTAAGACATTGGTACACTTCATCGCCAAAAAAATCTTTTAGTCTTGGCCCTCTGTTACGTCCGTCTCCATGTTCACCAGACCATGCGCCCTTGTATTTTTTGACAAGGTGAAAAACGTCATCGGATATTATTTTCATAAGATCTATGTCTGATTGCGACGTCATATCCAATGATGGTCTTACGTGCAGTACACCTACGCTCGCATGTGCGTATAAGATAGTTTCGACACCGTATTTCTTACAAAGATCCAGTACTTCTTGTATATAATCGGCCAAATGTTCGAGCGGGATCGCCTGATCTTCGATAAATGGAATAGGTTTACGGCCAGCAGGATCACCCATGAGAAGTCCTAATCCATTTTTGCGCAAAGCCCATGAATCATCCAATTCTGCAGCTGTCCTTAGAATGGGATATGCATAAGCTGCACTATTGTTTTTGAGCCAATCAGCGAAGTCTGCAATTCTTTGGTCTAATTCGTCTTGTGACAAACAAAAAAACTCTACCGAAAGCGTAGCCTGTGGCGCTCCAGTGATGAGTCTTTGATGCAGACTTTTGGTCATATTGTTTTTGACACTTTGCTCGAATACATTGAAGTCCAGCATCTCTATAGCCGCAGGATCAAAGGCAATCATTTTATTTACTTCTCTAATTGCAGCCATTCGATCATCATAATGAACAGTGAAAGCTGCTTTGTATTTTGGGATAGGCTCGAGATTGACTTTAGCTTGCAAGATGATGCCAAGGCTGCCTTCAGATCCAGCAAATATTTTGGATAGATTCCATTTGTTTGTATGGATAAACTCATCTAGTGGATAACCATTGACGCGGCGCATGACCTTTGGATAAGCGGTTTCTATGGCTATAGAATGTTCAAAAATAATCTTTCTAAATGAACGATAAATCTCACCTTCACGATCTGTTTGTTTACATTTGGCTTCGTATTGATCTGGTGACAATTGACCTAATTCGAGGATAGTGCCATCCATCAACAATACTTTCAAACCAAGTACATGGTCTATGGTTTTGCCATACTTGATACTTTTGGTCCCTGATGAATTATTGGCGATCATACCACCAATAGTTGCTCTGCTTGTAGTTGCAGGATCTGGGGCAAAATGTAGTCCAAGATCTTTGACGGCAGCATTCAGTTGATCTCGCACTACACCAGGATGAACGATGGCATATCTTTCTTTTGCATTGATATCCAATATCTTATCAAAATATTTTGTAAAATCTATGATCAGTGCTTGATTGGTTGTTTGGCCAGCAAGACTCGTCGCGCTGCCACGAGGAAGTACTGGAATATTGTACTTATTGGCAATCTGAACGATGTTGATCAAGTCAGCTTCACATGATGGAATGGCTACAGCCAAAGGATGGATTTGGTACAAGGATGCATCCGTCGCATATAATCCAAGCGATAGGTCATCAGATTTTATTTCTGATGTAGAGATTGTGTTTAATTCCCTAATACATTCTTGGACATTTTTGGCATTGATAATGGTCGCCATGATATTGTTATTGAGTTTACAAAGGTATTAAAAAAGGGGAAAGTGGATGGATTATTAATTCAGAATGTCTATTTTTTATAGAGCTAAATTTTAAAAACAAGTACAAATTATTTCAATTTCATAGGTAATTTTTATAAATAATTGTTGTATTTCATAGGTAATTTATGGTGTTTTTTGTTGTATTTCATAGGTAATTTAATCAATTGGCTGGAAATTTTGGAAATTATGCACCACGAAGAAATTCTTAATTTGTGATTTATTATTCGCCCTGTATCATTTGGTTTCCAATATTCAAATTATATAAAATTCGAAAATTAATTTTACAATTTAGACCATTTTTGTAATTTTGTTAAATGTTTGTAATAATTTAAAGTATAAACAATGGCACTCAATGAACAATTGGCAAAGCAAATCAAGGATTTATTTCTGACAGGTCAATGGGTTGGACCCAATCTCAACCTAAAAGAACTACTTGAAGATGTAGATTTTAATATGGCTAATGCCAAGTACGAATCGCTAAATACAATTGCCCTTTTGGCTTTTCATCTTAACTACTACCTTGAAGGCTTGATAAATGTATATAAAGGTGGTAGCTTGGATATCAAGGATAAGTATAGCTACGATATGTCTCCTGTCTCATCTCAAGAAGAATGGGATACCATGCGGCAAAATATCTATAGAAACGCTGAGTATTTTGTCTTTCTGGTAGAGCAAATGCCTACTTCACAACTTAACGATCCATTTACTGACGAAAAATATGGCACATATTTACGAAATTTAATGGGCCTACTAGAACATAGCTATTACCACTTGGGACAAATTGTAATCATAAAAAAGCTACTAAGTGCCAAAAAGTAAAATAGCTGGATTTCAAATACAAACTTTTATATATTATAAAAAGAAAAGGGGCTTTCGCCCCTTTCCATTATTTAATTATTACAAATTTTTTGATGATGTGTGCTTTATCCGTTTTAAAACGCATAAAATACATGCCATCTACCAAATGTCTTACATCTATTGATTGTCCTTGGATTATTCCTTGTTTCAATAATCGACCATCTTCAGATATTATCTCATAAGCAGTGCCGATGAGGCCTATTTCACTACTTTTTACAAAGATCACGTCGTCAGCCGGCACTGGATAAATGGTGATAAATTGACCATCATTGAAATCTTCAGTCTTAACTGTATTGATCTCTATAGTATGTTTTACAGAACAATTATTGGCATCAAAGATAATGATGGAATAAACACCTGGTTCTGTAACCTGAAATTCTTCTGCAATAACCAGATTATCTTGGTAGAATGTATATGGCGCTGTACCACCTTTCACATCTAGGACGATGGTATATCCACCAGTATTGTCATTGGTAATCGAATGAGTCACTTCTAATGGTAGTGGCTGCTTGATGGTGACACTATCAATTACTTCAATGGACGCCAAAACATCTGTGATCGTGTATTTGTATTGGCCTTCACTAAGTTGAGTCTGGCTAAATCCACTCAAGTTTGCATCTGACCACAAAATCTGATATTGTCCAGTTCCACCTTTGACATTTAAAGCTATAGATCCATCATTGCTATTCGAACACAATGGTTCTTGTACATCACTCAATACTTCAACAGGTGCGATAACTTTTACATCTGCATTTACCACATCTACATAGACTAATTCGAGACTAGCATTTGCAGCAAACATAGGCAATGGTTGTTGCATAAATGTTATACTTGCAGTCTGACCTTCATCAAGCAATGAATTGAAATACAAATTGAAAATAATAGCATCTTCATCTTTCGAAATACCTGCAAGACTTCCTGTCGTCCAACTGAAGGTAAGAATATCTTTACCTAGTTGCGTTGGTGTAGCAAAATTGTCTTCATCCAATCCGAAAAGTGCAAAATCACCTGCTTTTACAAACTGTAGCTGTGTGGTATCCCAATGAATAGTACCTTCCAGTGCAGCCATATTTTTGAAATTCCTAACAGTAACAGGCACTTTAACGATACTATTTTTGAGCGAATACACCCGATTGAGCATTACTGATACCGTGTCGCTTGATGTTAGCTTATTGCCAATATTTGTGGATGGCTGGTAACTGTCATCCAAATCCCCAATTTTGATGCCATAAAAGTCGGCATTTGTGATATCGCTGTTAAGATTTGGAATCGCAATCTCTTCAGGAAAATTACTGACCAAAGGATCACCTGTAAAGACATGACTCATCGGTACAAATCTATGTGACGTATTATTTGGAAACTCACTTATAAGTTGGAGTTGCATACGCTGCATAGACACTACATCCAAGGCATTGACTACCTTATCATTATTTACATCTGCCGCAATAATTTTATATGGCGAAGTCAGTAAATCAATGAATAAAAGATGTCTTTGCAATCTTACGATATCCAATGCATTGACACCTGCATTGTGTGGTACATTGGAAGTAGGATTGATGACGACACTACTACCTGCATTTACGCTACCAAAAGAATAATTTCCAGTACTATTAGTCATAGTCGTCGTATTGGCTGGAGCGTTAAGAATCACATTGGTATTTGCCATTGGTCTTAAAACGGTATGTGTCATCACCTGACCCAAAACAGAATATGTTAAAGGATTTGTGTTCAAGCAGGCAGAACCATTGATAAGTTCAAGGTTGAGTTTCTGGAGATTGCCGCCATAGGCTTCTGCTTTGACAGGATCATTAGAAAAATGGATATCCACATTGCTCGTCACAGTTTGGCTAAATTTACATCTGATATAAAAAAGCACTGTGTTATCAGGAAGTGTTTTGGCATTGGCATTGGACCAGAAGAATCTCACATGGTCAGCAGCAAGATAATGATTTGATCCGTTTTCGATTACAGGATTATATTGTTCTATATTCAAGAACTCCAAACTACCCGGATTGGTGGATCTGATAGTAAAATTGAAAGTCAAGACATCATTAAACTTTTGGACGCGAACAGGAATCAACAACTCATCTCCAGCACGACCACAGATATCACTTGGTATCTGGAATGAGCAATCATATCCCGTATGAATGACCACATTCTTACAAAGTGTATTACTTCCACAACTGTTGGTAGCAGTAAGGCAAATTTCATGTGTTCCTGAAGTAAAAATAACCGTTGGATGCGTAGTGCCATTGTTGCAATCGGGTGTAAAAGTACCATTGCTGATATACCAGCTATATGAAGTTGCACCTATCGAAGTATTTGTCAATGTCACTTGGTTTCCTGCAACATCTGCGTTGAATGCTGCCGTAGGCAAAGGACAAGAGACTACTACATTTTTGTAACATGCATCATACGCTCCAATGGCTGGATTGTAAAATTGCACACCAACCAGAGTATTGATTTGTTGATTGACCAAAGGAATGTTTAATACATTTCCAGAACCAATTTGTGTATTGGTATTTGGTGCAAACCAGATGACATTTTGCAAATTTGTTGGTATCGAAGCTTGAACACTTGTAGCATTGTTTGTTAAGGTAATGGTCGAATTGCAAGAATTAGGATTACAAACATTGATTTTTTTGCAACACATCTTCCACACTCCATTTTCTTTGTATTGGATGCTGAATGTTTTAGTATGACAGGATGTTCCTACTGGATAGCTTATACTTTGTGCAGCGCCCAAAGTTTGACCTGATTCTTCTACCAACCATTGCAATATCTGAGATGCATTTCCATTATAATTTAAATAAAGTGTATTTCCATCTGGCGAATAATGATGAGAAATCGCATTTTGGCATGATGTAGGTGGGCAGAGACTTACTTTTTTGCAACAAGCCCTATAACATTGAGTAACAGGATCTAAATAATACACAGAAATGACTCTATCTTGACAGCCCCAACCTGCAGGTATTGTAAATATTCCATTAGGAATGTATTGACCAGTATCATCAAATTTCCAAATCGCATTACTATATCCCGATAAAGTAAAATGGAAACTATTTGTGACTCCATTATAGGTGTATTGGATATTGTCTTCGCATGATGTAGGTGGACAAAGTAAGATGTTTTTACTACAAATTCTCCAAGCAGATATCGCTGGATCATAATAGTAAGCAGATACTGATCGCTCTTGACATGTCCATCCTGAAGGGATAGTGAATAAACCATTTGGAATAATTGTACCAGTAGCATCAAATTTCCAAACTACGTTTTGGGCATTTGCAGAATTCAAGGTAAACTTAAATTGACCGGCAGGTAGATACACAAATTCGATATTTCCAGTACATTGTTGCGGTGGACAGATGACCACTTTTTTGCAACACACCCGATAACATTGGATCTGTGGATCAAAATAATATGCTGACACTGTCCTTTCTTGACAAGTCCATCCGGATGGTAACACAAATAATCCATTAGGCAAATACGTATTTGTTTCTTCTATTTTCCAGAAAAGACTTGGATTTCCAGGGAGATTCATTGAAAACTGGAAGGCATTCTGCGAAGGCGAATAAGCCATACTGATGGATTGATCGCAACTTACTGGAGGACATATATATACTTTTTTGCAACATACTCTCCAACATCTCGATACTGTATCAAAATAGTAAACCGAGATATTTTTATCACCACATTGGAATCCTTGCGGAAGCGAATAAATACCATAAGGTAGAGTCGTATTGGTATCATCAATTTTCCAAGTTACATTTGTAGCATAAGGCGCATTAAATGTGAACTGAAAACTATTAGTTGTAGAGTTATATTGATAGTTTATATTGTCCTGGCAGCTCGACGGTGGACAGAAGTTGATGTACCGACAACATAATGACCAACAATTTGTAGAAGTATTGAAGTAAGTGACTGTCACCCAGATATTGCGGCAACTGGCCGGAACATTGTTTGGATCCAAAGCCGTTCCATCGGTATCATTTCTCCAGTTTATGTTTTGGTAATTAGATGCAACACCTGCCAGTGACAACTTAAAAACACCATTTACATAAGCGTATTGAATGGTATTTTCACAACTGGTAGGTAAAGTGATACAGGCTAATTTACAACAAGATTTTACCTGACCTGTAGCTACTTCTAGGTATTCAGCACAAATATTATAATTACCTGATGCATTAAATAGCAGATGAACATTGGATGATGTGGATAAGATTGTGGTGTTGTACTTCCATCTTAAAAATGTGTATCCTTGTGGCGCTGTAAAGATATAATTGAACCGCAAATTACTTCCATCACCAGAATAATTGGTCACAATCGCATCATTACAGTTCAAAGGTGTAGTATTCTGTTGACAAGTATATGTTATCGAATAAGTTGATGCACTATTTACATATCCATCTAGGACGATATAATAAGTGCCTTGATTCAAGGTTACACTTATATTTTCACTATTGACTCCTGATTTTCCACTATATGCAATACAAGCATTTCTGTCACAAGCACTTAGTAAAAACATATCTAAATCAGCAACAAAACCTGTTGCTGATAAATTTACAATTGTCTTAAATGGAACCTCAATTTTAAATATTTTTTCATTCCCACCATAATTACAAAATTGATTGCAATATGGCCCTTGTATTTGGTTGATACCAGATTTTGTATCTCCAGTAAGGGTTTGTCCACATGATAGATTTTCAGCAAAATTACACAGTGGTATTCCAGTACTCGGTGCACAATTCAATGCAAGTTTATAATCTGAGACAGCATTGCTCCAACCATCGATAACAAGATAATAGGTACCTGCTTCCAGATATGCGCCAATGTATTCATATCCTGAAGTAAGTGGCAAGGAACTCTCAGCAATACAATCAGCTGGAGATGTGGATCGAAGCAAAAACATGTCTAAATCAGCTGACATGCCAGCCATTTTGATGCTTACGTTCTGCGGTGTTGTAATCGTAAACTTGTACAGTTTTTCAGGGCCTGTATATTGGTTATAATTAGAGCCACAATACCCAGCCGATACAACATTGTGACATCCTACTGTTGTTGTGCCTTCTAATTGATTACCACATTGGATAGGTGTGGCCGTCAATGGATCAAACTGACCATAGACTTGCAAACTAACATACCATAATAGAAATGTAAAAAAATGTTTCATTTTCAGAAAATTTGAGTTAATAAAATAATGGT
>Ga0209582_1001643_pt1 | contig 10471 bp, 5 predicted proteins | sample KloWWTmetKNB5Kit_FD_187176 | JGI IMG/M metagenome (GOLD analysis project Ga0209582, IMG submission 187176) | Active sludge microbial communities from Klosterneuburg, Austria, studying microevolution and ecology of nitrifiers - Klosterneuburg... | ecosystem: Engineered > WWTP > Aerobic digester >...
GTTGAGTGGTGGCTTACCTACAGAAGATTTCGGTAGGATCGAATTGACTATTTGCGATTACTTTCCCAATGTGTTGTATGCATCATATTGTAATGCCAAAAATGGAACAAAAGGTGTTTGGAAAACCATTGATTATGGTGAGACATGGACTCAGTGTCAGATTCTAAATTCTCTTTATGAACCTGATGCAAAAATACATCTAAATGCCGGTGATTTTCATTCTATGATAAGTGTATCTCCCGTCAATCCGGACCAAGTACTCATGGGTGGCTGGTGGTATGCAATAACCAATGACGGTAAAACCTTTATTGGGCCAAATTCAGGATCACATGTTGACTATCATTATGCTACATGGGATGATACTGGAACACGTGTATTCATGGCTACAGATGGTGGTGTCAGTTATATGGATTTTGATCAGATAACGATATTCGAAGACAATGTCCCTAAAATTAAAAAAGATTTGATGAAGGCGCCAACACTTCAATTTGTAAGTGTCTCGGCATCCAAAGGGTCAAAGATGGTCGTTGGTGGAACCCAAGATAATGGGTTAATATTTTATAATTCAGAGACCGATGCTTGGTATTACAATCATGGAGATGGAGGCGATGTTTCTGCCCATTTTACAGAAGATCATGTATTTCATGGAACTTTAGGTTTCTCTGGCGAACCTTTAGCTTTTAAAAATGTAGGAAAAGTGGATAAAGAGTTGAATAGTTTCTATGATATTAATAATGGAATTCGCCCATGTGGTGAGTGGTTTAGAAGAGTAGGTACCGCTTTTGGTGAGCAGTTACTTTTACTCACTCAGACTTACAATACCTTGTATCTGTCCACCAATTTTGGGTTTGTATGGACACCGATAGATTTTGATGGATTTGACGCTGAAAGCATTAATACAATCCAATCAACGACTGAATCAAATCCAAAAATCTTTATATCAGGTAACGGAAGCCCAACTACGTCCGCTATAAAATTTGATCCTACAACCATGGAACATAGTTATATCTCCGATGGACTACCAATAGTAAAAGGTATTAGTTGGCCGCAAGTCTATGTAAGCCCATCACCAGATATGAAACATAAAGTTTTTGCTTTTATGTACTCTTATTCTAATAATACCAGAGGAGCAAAAGTATTCGTCTCCGATGTTGAAAATATTTCTTGGAATAATATAACCGGAGACTTGCCTGATGTGCCTATCACTACGATGTTTGTACATCCACAAGATGAAAATTTCATCCTAATAGGTACCGATGGCTTTGGTGTTTTTGTCACCGAAAATGGTGGTAAATCCTGGTCGCCATATAATGCCAATCTGCCCAAAGGTGGATTGATCACAGATTTTGATTATCAAACAGTAAATGATACCTTATATGTAATTATGGCCACCTATGGCAATGGGCTATATAAATCACCACTTCCGCCTGGTTTGGTTACTACCAAAGACACACAAATTGGTGCTAAAAAACTTGGTATCACTTATGCAAATGGTCAAGCTATGATCCACCTTAACGATAAAATCACAGACAATTCAAGCATCAAAATTTACGACATCAACGGTCGACTTCTCCAAGTGCTCGATGTTTTTGAAAGATTAGATTACGGGCTAATTAGTGTTGATATCGATCTGTTACCTGTGGGTATGTATATTGTAAACTTGACGAACAATGACAAGCAATATGCCGGCAAAATGGTCGTGGTAGATTAATTTGTCATTCATTCTTTGTAATTAGACATTTTACATTCAAAATCAGTAAATATCACATCATCATGTGACACGACATTTTTGTTTTTAAGTATGTTTTGCTATAATCTTGTGCTTTATTTGATAATAAAACATTAAAAGATGAAACAATTATTTTGTGTACTGGCTGTGGTTCTCCTAATGCAAAATGTCTATGCCCAACATGTCGGCATCAATAATTCTGATCCAAATTTATCTTTAGATATCACAGGTGGATTTGGTATCAGATCAGTAATCGGCATACCCTATTTGAATAATTATAATGTCCCTATTAATGTCTCATTTATTGAATTGCAGCAAGATGGTAATGTCACGGGACCAGTCACTATTATAGGTCCTGACCCTTGGATAGATGGTCGGAGAGTTGTAATCAGAAACATATGCGGCTATCCCGCTACTTTTGGTACTACAGTTATTAAAAGCTTAGAAACTAAAGAGTTTATTTGCAGAAATATTGGTGGTTGGTCAGTTATTTCAGAAAAAGATCCCAGCCAACTCGAAAAAATCACAGAAGGTAGCAATACTGGATGGAGGCTTCTTGGTAGGGATCCTGATTATTATGAAAATATAGGACAAGATGCAGTAGATTTTTCAAAGTCAAGTAATTCAAATTTGCTATATGGCGCTTCAGGAATTAGATCTTTTGCTGCGAATTCTCATACCATAGCATCAGGATTAAGTTCCGCAGCTTTTAACTCAAGTAGCAAAGCATTTGGGACTTCATCTACATCAATGGGCTTTGACACAAAAGCGAGCTCTTTTGCTTCGTTGTCTATAGGTCAAAACAACGATACTATTGCTGGGTCCAACAGAAATATTTGGGTAGAAACTGACCCTGTTTTTATTATTGGAAATGGCACACCAACACAATCTTCCAACGCAATGACTGTATATAAAAACGGAACTTTTGATCTTCAAAACCATACTTCTCTTCCATCAAATAAAACAAGCAAATTTTATATACTGAATGGAGTACCTTATTATGGTGATTCCATGCTTGTTACAAAAAAATACCAAATAGGAGATTTTGCATTTGGAGGTATTGTATTTTGGGTGGACGAGTCAGGTCAACATGGATTAGTTTGTGCTAAAACCGATCAAAGTGCTGGCATAAGATGGTATGCAGGTACATATACCAATACAATGGCGCTTGCAGACGGCCCATTATCAGGAGATAAAAATACTTTATTATGTATCAGCAATCAAGGATATGGAGATGGTAGTACTTATGCTGCTAGGATAAGCAATGAACTGCAAGTTACCGAAAACAATATTACCTACGGAGATTGGTATCTACCTTCTCGGCAAGAGTTGGCACTTATGTATGCCAATAGAACAATTATAGGCACAACTTCTACAAGTCATGGTGGTTCTGGATTTGATTTAACTGTATCGTATTGGAGCAGTACCGAATACGATTTTTATAATGCCTACATGATTCAATTTTTTAATAATGGTGCTGAAGTACAAAATAATAAAGATAGTAGTAATGTCAGTGTGAGGGTAGTACGGAGGTTTTAATAATAGTATTAACCTTTCATGATTTATGTTGACAACAAGTCGTTAACTTATTACAACGATGTGGAAAACGTAAAGTAAAAAAATAAAATTAGACTGTATATTTGAATCGACGATTATGTGCAGCGGTAAAAAGCTTTGCTGGGGAGCAACTTAGTCAGGAATTGAAGAATAAGGCCTTTAACATACCTTAGCTAATTATTCAAATTTGATGACTAAAATATTTTCATTTTTTCTGGGTTATGTAGTTTGTATTCTTTACTTTTACCGTCATGTTAATGTAATCTCTAGATTATACTTTTTAAAATATATTGTTGTAAAATATGAAATATCCAAATCTATGTGTCACAATATTGATACTATTTCTAATACCAAAATCTACTCAAGGACAAAAATCTTTAGTGGATTTGATGACAATGTTTAGTTCTTCAAATAAAGCTACCTTCATCAATGAGAATCACAGTTCGGTTTCATATGTCAAAATAATTGATGAAGAAGAAAAAAACTGATACCACATTAGTCATTGATGGTGAGTCGATTGCGTTTAAAATTCTTTCGACAAAAAAACATGAGTGGAATGGACTTGAATTAAAATCAACTACGCCTTTGTCAAATTATAAAATGATAGAGATTTTTGAATTTGATACAAAATCAAATATAATAAGAAGTGAAACTTTGAATTCTGGTTCAGAAGGCGTGGAAAAATTAAATGAAAAGATGTTATTCACTTATGATGACAAGAATAGATTAAAACATATCAGATTTATAAAAGAAAACATGTCAGTAGATAAGACGGTCTTTCAAGCTGAATATGGCGATGAAACACTGCTACCAACCAATGCGGATATTGATTTAGGCCTTAAAATGAATATCATTCAAGAACCAATCAAAGACGGATTTAAATATATTTTCAAAATAGAAATTCCACAAGATTTGATCGAAATGATCAAGGAAGAACTAGGACCAAATGCAAGTGATGCTGAAGTGAAAGCAGCCTTAGGACCATTAGGAAAAGTACCAAAAAAATACAGCAATGTTACTTTTGCTCAGGATGGAAGTATCAAAGAAGAAGTGTACGATGAAAATAAAGAAAATACTGAAAAAATGGAACTAACTTCAGTAATATATTTTGACAAAAATTTTAATATTTTAAATCGAACAGATTACCAAGATGGACAAATCTCTTCCTCCAACCTTTACGAATATACGGATAAGCAAAAGGTCAAATCTCTTCAGATAGGAGATGGCCCAAAGTTGATCAATGAATTTGATGCGCAAGGAAACATGATAAAGGAGTATTATGAACATGGATACTATACCAGAATTTACAATAATGGAAGACTCTCTGAAGAAAGGGAATATAGTAACTATAGTGGACTTGTTGGATTGACTTTTTACAAATATTGAAACGGTAAATTTGTATCCTTTTAGTTTTTAGGTTAGATTCTAAAATTTAACGATTACCATTCGTAATATTATATTTAAAACTAGACATTTTTTATTCAAAATCTGTTAATATCACATCATCATGTGACAAGCAAAATTTTTTTGGTACTGAAAACAGGCATAATTTTGTCAATATTTCATAGTATTAAAACGTTAGCACATGAGACTTCCATTCTTACTTTTGTTATTTGTGATATTTACATGCCGACTATCCAGTCAGATTTCTATCATCGGACCAGCGACACCGACAGGTGATTGGGATACAGATCACGATTTAATACAGAGTTCATCAAGTGTGTGGACAGGAACATTTGTGCTAAACGCTGGTGAGCTTAAATTTAGACAAGACCATGCTTGGACTAATAATTGGGGCGCCAATACCTTTCCTTCAGGTAGTGGAGTTGCTAATGGACCAAGCATTCCTGTAAGTCCTGCTGGCGTGTATAGTATTTCATTTGACACTTCGACATTAGTATATAATTTTCAGATTAAAGGCCGGATTGGAGTTAATAATACTGACCCTCAGGCCGGATTGGATATATTAGGTGGACTTAGGACCAGAGTATATGTAGAAGTTGTCAATAATTCAACGAACACGATTTACATTCCACTTGAACAAAGTTTTGTATGGATGGAGGGCGGTACAGCGCCATATACTATTACTATAGATGCAGAATATCCGGATGGTACCAGAATAGTTTTATTTAACGGCACATCTTACGATGCTACTTTCGGAAGTGTAATAATTGGAAGTAACAAAGCACTTGAATTTATCAGACTTGATGGCGATTTTAGATTACTTGGTGGTAGCATTGTTAATACTTCAAGTGAACTTGAAAAAATTACTGAAAATGGTAATATTGGATGGCGATTAAAAGATGCAAATCCTGATAATTATGGAAATATTGGTAATAAAGCTATGGACCTAAGCATTTCTGACATTGCATCTAGTACTTATGGAGCAACTGGTCCTTATTCAGTTGCTATTGGGAACCACAATACGGCAAGTGGAGATTATGGGGCTACCGCTATTGGAAATGTGAATGTTGCAAGTGGAGATTATGGTGCTACCGCATTAGGTTCAGTTACGACAGCGAGTGGCATCCATGGAGCAACAGCACTTGGTTGGTATACTACTGCCAGTGGCAGTGAAGGTGCTTCAGCTATAGGTCATAACTCAACGGCAGGCGGTATCACATCTATAGCATTAGGTAAAAACTCAATTTCTATTGGTGAAAATGCACTAGCTGTATCTGGAGGATATGCCTTGGGTAATAAATCGTTAGCTTCAGGTGAAGGTGCTTATGCTAAGGCTTATAACTCGATTGCTTTAGGAAGGTATAATGATATTTTTGTATCGTCAAACCTTACATCATGGGTAGAGACCGATCCTCTTCTAACAATTGGAATGGGTACAGACAATGATAATAGAAAAAATGCATTCACACTTTACAAAAATGGAAATGCTGAGTTGGAAGGTTTATTTAGATTAAAAAATAATGGCAATTTAACAGGGATTGAACTCGCTTTTGGTGTTACTAATAAATATGTGCATGCTGGTAAAATTCAGTATGGAGGATTCGGAGGAAGTGATCATACGCTAAATATCCTTGGAGGAGGAACTAATGCATTTGGAGATGATTTAAAAATTAAACTGTGGGCAAAAGAAAATCTGATAGTGGAAAGTAACAATTTTCAATTAACAGGAAATACTTTTGAAATAGCTGCCGATGCAGTAAAAGCAACAGGAAGTGGCAAATTTTTAAATGAAAATTTTTCATTAATAATGAATGGATTAGCACATCCATCAGATCCAGACAATAAACGAGTTTTTGTTAATAATAAATTGATCGTAAATGGCTCGCCATCCAATGTAAGTAATTACAATTTTGAAGTAAATGGAAATTCTGCAATTTTTGGGAAACTTCAAATAGCAGCGTCAACAATTAATTTCCCTTCTGACTATAAATTGGTAGTCGATGGTAAAATAATTGCTGAGGAATTGAGAATCCAGAATAGTACTTTATGGCCAGATTTTGTTTTTGAAAATGGGTATGATCTAACACCACTCAATGAGGTAGAAAAGCACATATCGATTTATAAACATTTACCTGATGTACCTTCAGCAAAAGAAGTGTCAAAAGAAGGCTTTGATATTGGAGAAATGCAAAAGATCTTATTAAGAAAAATCGAAGAATTAACGTTGTATATAATTGAACAAGATAGGAAGATAAAAGAATTAGAAATAAAAATAAAAAAATGATGAAAAATATAATTAAATTCTTTTTTCTATTTTTGTTAGCATTAATATTTGATATAGAAGTCGTATTTGGACAGGAATGGACAAAATACATTAATAATAATGATCCATATAAAACTATAATAAAAAATATAGATCAGCATTTTGAAAAAACAGGTAAAGGACGTGGAAGTGGTTTTAAACAATACATGAGATGGAGATACAAATTAGATGGCGCAATGAATTCATCTGAGCCATTAAAAAATATTAATGCCATCGAGATTAGTGAATATGAGGCATTTAAAAGATCTCTTTCTAAGTCAAACAGAGCGACAAGTGGTGACTGGGAGAGTATGGGGCCATACACGACGCAAGGTAACTCTGGACTTGGTAGGATTAATTGCATGGCACACCATCCTAGCGACCCTAATATTATGTGGGTTGGCACACCCAACGGTGGCCTTTGGAAAACAACCAATGGCGGAAGCTCATGGGAAATAATTTCTAATTATTTTGTTTCTCTAGGAATAAGTGGCATTGCAATAGACTATACAAATCCGGATATTATTTACATTTTGACCGGAGATGGAGATGGAGGTGATTCTGCATCGATTGGTGTATTAAAAACAATTGATGGCGGAATCAATTGGCAGAAAACGGGATTATCTTTTGGGGTAACATATTTAAAATGGTGTTTTTTTATAAAAATACATCCCACAAATCCACAAATCTTGCTAGTTGGTGCAATAGATGGGCTTTATACTAACTCGAATGGTGGAGTAGGATCTTGGGGACATGTATTAGGTGACAACCTTGTTTTTGATTTGGAATTCAAACCAGATAATCCAAATATATATTACCTTGCCACCGATGTTGGCATAAAAAAGTTTAATAATGGAATAGAAGTATCAACATTTGTTTCGAGCAGTTCTTTTGCCAGAATAGCATTAGCTGTTACTCCTGCAGCTCCAAATAATGTTTATGCAATATTTGGAGGATACCTAAATTTGTCTGGTATTTTTTCTGGAGTTTATTTATCTACCAACAGTGGTGACTCATACACCATCCAAAGTAATACACCCAATATCTTAGGTTGGGATAATGGAGAAGATGCCCAGACACAAGCTATGTATGACCTATGCTTGGCTGTTCATGAATCAGATCCAAATAGAGTATATGTAGGTGGAATCAATTGCTGGACTTCAAGCAATGCTGGTGTAAATTGGAATAAAATAAGTTACTGGAACGGTAGCCCTTATGTGCACGCAGATTTTCATAATCTTTATCATTTAAATGGTACATTGATCGCCTGTACTGATGGTGGAATTTATAAAACTACAAATAATGGCGGTGCCTGGAATGACTTATCAAATGGTATCAACATTATGCAATTTTACGATATAGATTTTTATAGTAATACTTGGTTGGGTGGAGCTCAAGATAATGGAACACATTCTGCAATTTACGGTAGTCAAACATCAAGTGAGTTGTCAGTAGGAGATGGGTTTGGATGCACTTGGCATAGTGGGGATCATTCTATTCAGTTTTTATCATCCCAAGATGGTATAATTCGAAGACAACTTGGTACAAATTTAACTATAAATTCAGATTTAAATGGATTTTGGTTTACCGAATTAACAATGAGTACGAATACATATCATCTATTTGCAATTCAACAAATAGTTTATTAAGAGGAAATCAAAATGTCGCAGTATGGGATTGGTCTTGGCCTTCTACCGGAAATGAATCTATAATGTCAAATGACATAAGAGGCTATGAGCAAGGTACAAATGATCCAAATGTAATGTATGTAGTTAGTTCTGAACAAATCATCAAAACAAACAATATTTTTTCCACACCAGCTACTTGGACATTGCTCACACATCCATCGCCTGGTCCAACACCTGAAGAAACAGTTAAGTTACAAAATGTAACTGTTGATCCGTTAAATGCAAATAGAGTTTGGGTGGTTTGTTCAGGTTTTTACAATGGTCAGAAGATATTCAAATCCGAAGATGGTGGAACAACTTGGACTAATATATCAGGTAGCTTACCGAATGTACAGTTTCGAGCCATAGTTTACGATACTCCTGGGAGTGATAGGATTTATATTGGTTCGGATATTGGTGTATTTTATAAAACTAGCACTATGAGCGATTGGATATATTTTTCCAATAATTTGCCTCCCGCTAATGTTACTTCATTAAAAATTTATGATGGATATATCTATGCTGGCACTTTTGGTAGAGGCATTTGGAGAAGTCCATTGTTCTCTACATGCCCTATCAATGTATCATTAACACCAGCCAATGACCCAGGCACCGTCTATTTGCATGGTAAACAGGTACATTATGCATCAAATTCAATAACAAGTAGTAGAGTTATTTCAGGTTCCCTTGGTAATGAAGCTATCTATACCGCTGGTAATTATCTGGATTTTGTAGAAGGATTCTGGGGCAAAACCGATGCTTTTATTGAAGCCAAGATTGGTACATGTCCAGAATAAAAATTTGACTAAAATCATTTGTCATTAAACATTTTACATTCATAAATTCATATTCATTTTTTTTCAAATTAAAAAAGAAATCATGAAAAACTCAATCTTCTGTTTTCTTGTTATTGGCTTCTTTTGTTGTGACCAAAATGTCGATTGTTCGAGTTGTTCAACTTCCATCAAAGGATATTAGGTCGTAGCAAATGAAGCTGCTGTGAATGACCAACAATGAAACAATTAATTACCGAATGTCCTGATGGGAAAAGAATATTGAGTTGTGGTTGGAGTACATTGGATAGTACATCAGCAATCATGGAAGGACAGGCCACTTATTCGGAACCCAGTTTTGATGGAAAAAATTGGATGGTCAATGTTAAACTTACAAGTACTTACAATCCGGAATGGAAACTTAGGACGTGATGTGTTTGTGCTGAGATTGATGAACCCGTCAAATCTCTATCATTGGGCCAGCGACACCGGCAAACAACGGGACGATCGGCAAGGTATGGCTCGCCTGCAATCTGGATGCTAACAAGCGGATTTATTGTGAATAATAGACACGAAGTCATTAGAATTTTGTGATAATAAGACGAAATGTCCTTTGAATTAATGATTTTTAGTATCTTTGCAAACGAATTAATACACCGTTTTATGTATAGGAAAGCAGAGATAGCATTAGCAGATTGGAAAAATCGAAAATTATTGAAGCCTTTGATTTTAACAGGAGCAAGGCAGGTAGGCAAAACCTGGCTGATGAAAAATTTAGGTAAGCAACACTTTGAACATTCCATATATATAAATTTAGAAAAAGAACCTTCGTATAGAAACTTATTTGAAGCAGATTTGAATATTGAAAGAATCATTCAAACCATATCATTATTACAAAATCAAAAAGTAGAAGATGGTAAGACACTTCTCATTTTTGACGAAATTCAGGAAGCACCTAATGCCTTGACTAGTTTAAAATATTTTGCCGAAGACAGGCCTGGTTTGCATGTTTTAGCAGCAGGTTCGCTGTTAGGAGTGA
>Ga0209582_1001647_pt1 | contig 10436 bp, 10 predicted proteins | sample KloWWTmetKNB5Kit_FD_187176 | JGI IMG/M metagenome (GOLD analysis project Ga0209582, IMG submission 187176) | Active sludge microbial communities from Klosterneuburg, Austria, studying microevolution and ecology of nitrifiers - Klosterneuburg... | ecosystem: Engineered > WWTP > Aerobic digester >...
TATGGCAAATCCAAAAGATGAAAAAAATGTTTTCTTCGATATAAATAAGCTTCCAGCGGAGAAGGGTTTGCTTTTGTTTGGATTGTCGATGAATAAGTTGGATCGAGGAGGAGGAGGAGGAGAGCAAACAGCTGAAGATTGTGTTGATTACACTAGAATATTCCATCCTTCTAAAGTTAGTAAACCTCTTCTCGGGTTAAATTTAATTTATGGTGATTTTCTTTATCTGTATTCAGATAAACCAGCTCCAGAATTAAAAAATTCTTTCATGCATCAGGTTATTCAACATAAAAACTCTTTCCAAAAAATAATTGAGAAAAATTCACTCGATTTCCAAATACAACACGGTTTTAATTATATGGTTTGGAATCAGCTTTATGTTGGAACTCGTGACTTTGACGTTAAGTTGCGTGAGCTAAAAGAGATTTATGCAAAAGATGAACTTTTTCAAAAATATATAAAAGATGATTGTGATATTTACGGAAGAGAAATGGGTGAGAATCAAGTAAATTTTTATTTGGAAGAAATTTTGATGTTTTACTTACTTAGTCATGGAAAAGTTAAACTTCCAAACGAATATATTGAAAACCAGCAAAAATGGGTTCTGTATTGTTATCCCGGCCGCCCACTTAAATCTACGGTCTATTTTTACCAATTAAATCCATTTAAATTAGAATGGCCAGAAAATCCATACGCAAGAGCCCACTATGACTTACTTGGTAAAAAACTAATAGAATTCGACAGAGTTGATTTAGAGACTTATAAAGTTAAATAAAAATAAATTTGTGTTGCGCCCGGCGCACAAAAACAAAAACCTTTCGATATATCGAAAGGTTTTTGTTTTTGTGCGCCGGGCAGGATTTGAACCTGCGTAGACATAAGTCGCTTGATTTACAGTCAAGTGCGATTGACCACTCCGCCACCGACGCGAACTTTCATACAATAGCACATTAAAAACTAGATTTCAATAAAACCTTGCTAAAAAGCAAATTTTTCTGTATTGTGTCGTTATGTATAAAAAGAAATCAAGTTTCTATATCTATGGAAGAAAGCCTGTCGAAGAGGCTCTTTTGCACGATCCTAAAAACGTCGCACAGGTTATTGTTCATGAATCTGTAAAAGACGAGGTTTTTGAAGAAGTTAAAAACTATGTTCGAAAGCACAAAATACCTTTTATAAAGTCTCCTAAAAACAAACTAGAATCTCTTGTGGGTGACGTAAACGATCAAGGTGTTGTCGCAGAGCTAAAAGAGTTCAAAGGAGAAGATATTCACGAATGGATGGAAAATCTAGACTTGGATTCAAATCCTCTTGTTTTTGTTTTGGATGAATTAGAAGATCCTCACAACGTGGGCGCTGTGATACGTGTCGCTGCTGCTTCTGGTGCGGCTGGAGTTATACTTTCAAAACACCGCCAAGCTCCGATAAACGGAACAGTTTTCAAAACTTCTGCAGGGACTATTACAAAAGTTCCAATTGTTATCGTTTCAAATATAAACGACGCTATTAAAAAACTTAAAGAACACAAATTCTGGGTTGTTGGTCTTGATGTTGAAAAAGGAAAGAACGTTTGGGAAGAAGCTTACGACACTCCGACAGCTGTTGTTATCGGCAACGAAGGAGAAGGAATGCGAGACTCAGTCATAAAATCTTGTGACTACACAATCCAAATTCCAATGGAACGAGACGTAGAATCTCTAAACGCTTCTGTATCTGCGGCTATTGTGGCTTATGAATGGAAAAGAAAAAATTCTTAAACTATGTGGAGTGTTGCTAAAAAATTCTACGATTATCTGATAACTTTCCCAGAAAGGCTTTATCCTTTTTCTGAAAAGACAAAAGAAGGAAAAGTTATCTCAGGTGAAAGAGCCTACGCTTATCTAAAAGAAGAAAATATTAAAAATTTTGACGACGCATATTCTCTTAAGGCGCCGAAACTTCTTCTATGGCGGCAGGTTTTTCATTTAGGGCCTTCTCTTGTGATCATTTTTATTGCCGACCAAATGTTTCGACATATGAGCTTTTTTAATGGTTTCGCTTTTTTGGTTTTAGTTTCTCTTTGTATTGCGATACAAGAATTTTATTTTCATCCTCACTACTATAATCAAAAAATAGAGAAGGGAATTATCGATTTTACAACTTGGATGCTTCCAATAATTTTGTATATTGTTTTATAATGTTTTTATGGATATAGAAAATATCTCAAAAAAACATAAAACTTGGTTAGAGATTGATATAAAAAATATCGAACATAACTATGAAGTTTTCCGATCTCTTTTGGATGCGAAAACTAAACTCATGGCTGTTGTTAAATCAAACGCATATGGACATGACATGATTAAGTTTTCCAAAGAAATGGTCAGGCTTGGCGCAGATTTTTTGGGAGTGGACGATGCCAGAGAAGCATTTATTTTGAGGAGTGAAAAAATACAAACTCCGATTTTGATTTTTAGTTATATTGAAGAGGGAAATCTTGAAGATGTTATAAAAAACAATATTTCTGTTACTGTTTCTAATTTTGAAATGCTTTTCAGGGTTGTTTCCTTTAAAAATTTAAATCCTAAAATTCATATAAAAGTAGATACTGGTTTGGGGCGTCAGGGCTTCACAGAAAAAGATATGGAGAAGTTGTCAAAAATAATCCAAGACGAAAATATGGAAATTGAAGGTTTGTATACACACTATTCTGTTGCAGAAAGTCCGTCCAAGATAGACTATACTAAAAAACAAACAGAAGAATTTCAAAAATGGATTGATTTTCTGAATAAAAAAAATATTTATCCTAAAATAACTCACTCTTCTGCGGCCTCGGGAGCTATTTTAGATAAGGGTTTTCATTTCGGTATGGTTAGAATCGGTATTGGACTTTTTGGGCATTGGGGATCTAGAGAACTTAAAGATTGGGTTAACGAAAGAGTTAAGATTTTTCAAGTTGCAACATGGAAAACAATTGTCGCTGAAATAAAAGAAAAGCCAAAAGGATCTTTTATTGGTTATAATCTTAGAAATTGTTTAAAGAGAGATTCAAAAATTGCCATACTTCCGATAGGTTATTGGCATGGTTTGACTGGCATCGCTTCTGAAAAAGCAGAGTTTTTGATAAATGGTAAAAGAGTTCCGATTTTAGGTCGCGTTGCGATGGATATGAGTATAATAGATGTTAGTGATTTAGAAAACGTAAAGGTTGGCGACGAAGTTGTAATCGTCGGTGAACAAATGGGTGAGACTATAACCACAGATGATTTAAAGTATCGTTTTGACCTTTTAAACTATGAATTCCTTACTCGAATAAACGCCGACATTCCACGTATTTACAAATAATTATTCCCATGCTAATATCTACGCATTGCCTAGAGCCTAATGTCTAGAGCCCAAAATTTATGTCACAAGATACACTAATAAAATTAAAGAGCGACAAGTCAAAGCTTGTAATCAGGACTGTTAAAAACAAGAAGCAAAACCCTGAAAAGCTTAAACTTCGAAAATACGATAAAACTTTGCGAAAGCACGTAACTTTCACAGAAGCAAAGAAATAATCAAATCAAAAAATCCCTTGCGGGATTTTTTGATTTGTTGAGAATTTTACCTGGTTGTGGTAGTTTGATAAAAAAGCTCCCAATGGAAAACAAGACAAGCCCTAAAGTTCTACCAGTTTCTGTATTTGAAATCGATGAAAGTGTGAGTAAGTCTCTTTTGGATGGTATCAAACTTACTTTTGCCGTAGTATTTCCGACCGACCTACCTGGTGTGCTTTTACAAAGGATTGTTCGTGCGGAGAATGTTATCGGCGACTCATCTCGCGTGATTGTGTTTTGTCGCTTCATAGACTTGAATTACAAACCCACCAATGAGTTTGTCATGGTTTTTGCCTCAAGCGATCTTATGAATTTCATAAGATATCAACTGATAGACGGCGGTGATGATGTGGAGGAATAGGGCTCAACCTGATTGTTGAGCCCTTTAATTTTTTTACTAGATTTTTAAGTCAAAATGTTATAAAAGCACTCGCTTTGCTCGTCTTGTATATTTGCGTCGCTCGAACAAGATAAGAAAATTCTTCCTTGCCTTGCTTCTCGCTAGCAAATATAATATCCTTAGTTGGTTCTTTGAATTTTTTAGGATAACGGAAAGTCTGTTATCCACGATCTCGCATTCTGGAACTGCTACGCAGGTCTATATGACGAGATCATGGGCGATTAGTTTAGTGGTAGAACAGAGGTCTCCAAAACCTCTGGCGGGAGTTCGATTCTTCCATCGCCCGCAAAATAAATGATAATTTAAAATGTTGGCATGCTTACACAAAATCAGGAACACTCAATATGCGAAATTTTAGGAGATTTTGGAATATATCTTTATCCTGACGTTTTAAAAGATGAATTTAAAGACTCTTTGGATATTTCAAAATTAAATAAAAATAAATTAGAAAAATACAATAATCTTATGATTAGTGTTAATTATGCTTGGCAAAAGATTCTAAGATATGAAATATATTTTCAAGAGTTTTATTCAGATTCAGAAAGGATAGACAAAACAGAAGAATTAAATCATCACATTCATGCATATCTTCAAGATATGGATACTTTGAAGAATAAGATAGAAAACCTATTCTTTGAATTAAAGAAAGATATTAAAAAAATTGCAATAAATAAGGATGATATTGAAGGATTTTTTCAGGCAGGTGTAGATAAAACAAAGGAAGTTTTTCAAGGTGTTGTTGAACACAGAATACAACATGTACATAGAAATTTTCAGTTTATGGATGGAGATTTAATGAAGGCAGAAAATGCACAGCGTGTTATTGATATGTTAAATAATCCAGTCATGACTTCTATTATTAATCAGGAATATAAACCTGTTGCAATTGCTAAATTAGAAAAAGACAAAATTGAGTCATTTGATGTTGCAAAAGCTCGATGGGTAAAAACTGCAAAAAATAATAGTAGGCAAACTTCTGGATTTCTTGCTTCTATATTAAAGGTTATTAAACCAAGTTTGTACCAATTTTTAGAAATAAAACCAACTAAAGATATTCTTGGTTTTCCTGATGTGGGAAATAAACCTTTAGATTAAATATTTAAACAAAATTAACTCTTAGTCAAAACCCTCTTAAACCAAGTTCTTTGTCTCTTCGCGTATTGTCGGCTTTTTATTTTTATTCCTTCCTTCATTTTTTCTTCGTCTATTTTTCCTTGGAGAAACTCTGCGATGTATCTGTATTCCAATCCGAAGCTTTCAAGTCTTTCCCAAGTCACTCCTTCTTCATGCAAGTTTTTTACCTCATCTACCATTCCAGCTTTCAATCTTTTTTCAAGTCTTAACGCTATTCTTTCTTTTAATTCTTCGTCTGGTTTGTCTAGATAAATAAATTCAAAGTCATATTTTTGTTCACCTCTTTTAATACACGCTAAAGTTCCCATAAATTCGCCAATCTCTATCGCGCGGATAAGTCGGCGTTTGTTTTCTGTGTCCACTTTCACACCTTCTTCTTTTGGGATTTTTTCTAAGATTTGTTTTAGTTCTTCGATAGTTTTTTCTTCGAGCTCTGCGCGAAGTTCTTTGTTTGGTTTTATTTCTTGGAAAATTACGTTGTCTGTGACTGACTGAATATAGAAACCTGTTCCGCCGCAGAGTATTGGAACTTTTCCGCGAGATATAATATCTTCTATTTTTTCAAAAGCTAGACGCTGGAATTCTTCGACGGAGAATTCTTCGTTTGGGTTTTTAATATCTAGAAGGTGATGAGGCACGCCTTTCATTTCTTCTTTTGTTATTTTCCCAGTTCCTAAATCCATACCGATATAAACCTGACGAGAGTCAGCAGAAATAACCTCGCCGTTTACTTTTAGTGCGAGCTTCACAGCGTGGTCTGATTTGCCTGTGGATGTCGGCCCACAAACGACGTATACCTTAGGTTTTTGCATATTATGATAATACTCAATATCTGTGGAAAAACAATATATTTTTCTTGACATATTTATTATGAGGAGTAACATAGAAGTTGGATAGGGATCACACGAATCATCTGACCCGTGCCACCATACACCTGCTCAGGGTATACTCAGTATATATAGAACCTTTCGTTACAAGAGATGGCAACCACCATAACCAATATGACGGATTCAACTCCGCCGGAACCCAAACCATGGATGCCACCTTCCTGTGACTTAAGAGTCTAAAAATGATTCTGACCCCTTAGTTCTTATTGTCGGTGCCCCGTAGGCATCACCTGTCCCGTAAGATAGGTAAAGTAAATTATCAAGCCCCGTAAGGCTTGAGAACACATTAGCACCACCATGTGGCGCTTTCCTCTCAGTAGCTTCGGCGACTGAACGGAAGAACAGAATGCCCACCCCGTCACCATGGGGTGGGCATTGTTATTTTGTCGAATATTTTTATTCCCTTGACTTATTCTAAGAAAAGAGATATAAATGTATGCGAAGAGTGCGCTTGGGTTAGGTTTTTGGTTTGGTGGTCCATTCCTAACAAAAGTGCGCGTAGACACGGTTAGAGTTTGAAAGAGCTCGATCTGTGGTCCCGGGGCCTGCATCGATTCGTCGGTGCAGGTCTCTATTTTTTAAAATACATCTTAAATTTGTTATAATCAGAATAATTAATCATTTAAATAAATAAAATTATGCAAGAACAAGAATCAGAGGACTTATTGATTCCGTTGGAAATAGGCGATAGTGTTCCAGAAATACCTTTCACTGCTTATCACGAAGATAAAGAAAAAAAGATGAACACAAAAGATATGCTCGGTAAGTGGGCTATCTACTTTTTCTATCCGGCGGATTTTACTTTTGTTTGTCCGACAGAGTTGGAAGAATTGGCGAACATGTACGAAGATTTCCAAAAAGAGGGAGCTGAAATAGTGAGCGTGTCCACAGATACTGTTTTTGCTCACAAAGCTTGGCACGATAAATCTCCTGCAATAGGAAAAATAAAATTCCCGATGGTGGCAGACCCAACAAGTGAGCTTTGTCATATTTTCGGAACATATATTGAAGAAGAGGGACTTTCTCTTAGAGGAACTTTTTTGGTTGACCCAGATGGAATTTTAAAAGCTATTGAAATAAACCACAACGACATCGGTAGAAGTGCGAAAGAACTTTTGCGAAAGCTTCGAGCTGCGAAGTTTGTGAGAGAGAATGGTGGGCAAGTTTGTCCTGCGAGTTGGGAGCCGGGAAGCGATACTTTAAAGCCAGGGCTTGACTTGGTGGGGAAGATATAACGCTTGACTAAAAACGTCAAATATATTATAAATTCACAAGAAGATAGACAAATCTAGGTCTGGTTCTACTTCGGCCGTCAGGTTGAGAACAGGGTAGTATTGGATGAGGAAGAAGTCTGTCGTTGTGGCTAGGCACTCAGTGTCGTCACATTGTGTGACTTGGGGAACTGAATGAAGTTCTGCTTTGTTTCGTTGTTTCAACCCCAGGGAACAAGAGCTCGACCGCTTAGGTGGTCGGGCTCTCCTTGTTTTTGTGGACAACTTTTTTAAATTAAAGTAGAATTCATTTTATGCCGGAATGGCGCAAATTTACTATAGAGGTAGACGCGTGCGACATTTTTAGGTTGTTTTGTAAAAGTTAAATAATATATGCCGGAATGGCGGAATTGGTAGACGCGCACGACTCAAAATCGTGTATCGCAAGATGTGAGAGTTCGATTCTCTCTTCCGGCACAAAATTTAATATGAGATATTGCCGGAATGGCGCAAATTGACTATAGAGGTAGACGCAACTCAAAATCGTGTATCGCAAGATGTGAGAGTTCGATTCTCTCTTCCGGCACAAAAAATATTAAGCCAAAACGCGTTAGCGTTTTGGCTTTTTATTTTAGTTTCGGGGAGAGAATCGAAAGACGGAGCCGGTATACAAGACGAACATAGTGAGTACTTGTCGGCGAGTCCGGGTAGGAAGTTCTTAGTAGATTATGAGTTAGCGAAATAATCTGCTTAGAAACTTGACGCCGATTCTCTCTTCCGGCACAAATTAACAAAATCCCCAATTTATGGGGATTTTGTTTTATGCTAAAATAAGTTTATGCAATCAGAATTATACAGCGATTCAATATTTTTTATTGATGTAAATAAAATCAATCCAAACCCTTATCAGCCAAGACGCGAGTTCGACGAAGCGCGACTTAAAGATTTAGCAGATTCTATTCGTCAGTACGGAGTTCTTCAGCCTCTTGTAGTAACCAGAGTAGAACATGAAAAGCCAGATGGAGGTATTGTTGTAGAATACGAACTAATAGCAGGGGAGCGTCGTTTACGTGCATCTAAGTTGGCAGGACTTTTACAAGTTCCAGCCGTGATAAGAAAAGACCAAGACCCGATGATGAAGCTCGAACTTGCTATTATCGAGAACTTACAAAGAGAAGATTTAAATCCTGTTGACCGAGCGCGATCTTTTTTAAGACTTAGTTCTGAATTTAATCTATCTCATAAAGAGATTGGGAAAAAAGTTGGAAAGAGTCGTGAATATGTTTCTAACTCAATGCGTCTTTTGCAAATGCCACAAGAGATTTTGGATGCATTAGGACAAGGGAAAATAAGTGAAGGTCATACGAGGCCTCTTTTGATGCTCGGAAGTCGTCCTGATGAGCAAGCTGTTTTGTTCAAGGAGATTGTCTATAAAAAAATAACAGTTCGTGAAGCAGAGCGTATTGCCAGAGAGATAGCCACAGACAGAGCAAGAAGAAAAGACAATCTTCCAGATCCTGAAATAGAAGAGATTCAAAACAAACTTCAAGAATCTTTAGGAACAAGAGTTTTGATAAACAGAAAAGACCAAGGAGGAAAAATCACAATAGACTTTTTCTCTGAGGAGGATTTACGAACTATCTTAAATACAATTCAATCTAAAGAGCCTTTAGGTAAAAATCGTTTACTTCAAAATCATATGGAGAAAAACGAAGCACAAGAAACATCAGAGACTCAAAATGAAGTTTCTGAAAATGAAAATATTGTTTCGGAAAATATAAACGACACAAATAAAGTGTCGGAGGAAATAGAATCAGAAAAAGAAAACACAGAAGATGAAGGTGAGAAAGTTGATATCAGTGAACTTGGTTTAAGTGATGAAGAAGTTGCGCTTTTGGACGATAGATCAAAAGACGAAATGGAAAAGTCAGAAGAAGATGCAGATTTGTATAATATCTCTAATTTTTCTTTGTAATTAATAAATAGCCCGGCGCCGAAGGCGCCGGGCTATTTATTTTACTTAAACCTGTTCATAAATTTGTTTATCAAACTGTTTTCGTCTAGGTATTTTTTGATATGTCTTCTTGCAAGAGTTGTCTTCGCTGTGTCGAGCCATTTACTTGTCGGATTTGATTTTTCGTTTGTTTCCACTTCGACAATATCTCCATTTTTAAGTTTCGTATAAATACTTGTGAATTTGCCATTTATTTTTGCACCGTTTATGTGGTTTCCAATATCTGAGTGAACAGCATAAGCTAAATCTATGGCGTTAGATTCTTCTGGCAAGTCGATAACATCTCCTTCAGGCGTAAACACGAAAATTCTTTTTGAGAAAAAATCTATTTTAAGATTCTTTAAAAAGTTGTCTGGGTTTGAAACATTTTTCTGAAGTTCTTTAAATTGTTCTATCCAACCAAGTTTAGTGTCGCCGTTGTCTCCTTTTTTATTAAATACATTTTCTTTGTAAGCAAAAAAAGAAGCGACTCCGTATTCTGCTTGTTCATGCATTTCTGGTGTTCTTATTTGTATTTCTGCTATTCCACCATTCCCAGTAAAAATAGTCGTGTGAATACTTTTATATCCGTTTGGTTTTGGTAGAGCGATAAAATCTTTTATTCGTCCTGGAATCGGCGTCCAAGATCCGTGAATAATCCCAAGAACTCTGTAACAGTCTTCTACTGTTGGCACGATAACCCGAAGAGCAACAAGATCGTAAATCTTGTCGATATCCATATCTTTGTTTTGAAGTTTTTTGTAAAGACTATAAAGACCTTTTACTCGATAACTAATCTCAGTCGCGCGCACTCCGTTTTTCACGAGTTCTTTTTGAAGAGATTTGTAAACTTGGTCTAAATATTTTTGGTCTGCCTTACTTTTATGTTTTAAGATTTTTTCTAAATCTTCAGATTCTTTTGGGTAGGCAAAAGGGAAGGCAAGGTCTTCGAGCTCGCCTTTTAGTTTCCACATACCAAGTCTGTTTGCGAGCGGAGCGTGAATCTCTATTGTTTCAAGTGCGATACGTTTTGCTTTTTCTGGTTTTAAATATTTTAAAGTCGAAACGTTATGAAGTCTGTCTGCGAGTTTGATAATAATAACTCGAACATCTTCAGCCATCGCAACGAAAAATTTACGCAAAGATTCTACGTGTCTTTCACGACCTCTGTATTTTAGAGTTCCAAGTTTCGTAACTCCGTTTACTAAAAACAAAACTTCTTTACCGAATTCTTCT
>Ga0209582_1001653_pt1 | contig 10415 bp, 11 predicted proteins | sample KloWWTmetKNB5Kit_FD_187176 | JGI IMG/M metagenome (GOLD analysis project Ga0209582, IMG submission 187176) | Active sludge microbial communities from Klosterneuburg, Austria, studying microevolution and ecology of nitrifiers - Klosterneuburg... | ecosystem: Engineered > WWTP > Aerobic digester >...
ATGTTAGGCTATCTTTGTACTCAAGTATTTTTAATTTATCTCTTTTCAATTGATCAGTTTTATTGAATGCAATCATCATTCCTACCATCATTATGAAAAATACTATTACCATCATTATTATATATCTTGAAAAACTCATATTATTTACATGCATTAATATGAAAAAATAAAGTCAGACCATGATGATGGAGTTGTATTATAAGGTCCGAATGTTCCTTGAATTTTTGGTAAAATACTAGGGCTCCAACCAAAACTTATGCCGAAACTATAAACTTTATTATTATACCTAGAATTAGCATAAGATGCAGAAACTCCAATTCCAAATGAAAGCGATAAAGCCCAACTTCTGAGCTCGTGCATAATTTTGTGTTTTGGAAAAATCAAATTTAATTTCATGGGAGTATGTTAATTAATAATGATTCTATTTTCAAAATAAATGGTAAGCTGATTATAAATTTGCGACCAACCGAATCTTGCTTTTTCCCATTTTTTTTCTGATTTGCTGTGCCGCAAGATAAATAGATTTTAGGGCTGCATCATCAGTAGGGAAGACTTTTTTATTTTTGGTGAATTTGGTATTTACCAGACCATTTAGCCTTGAATTCAATGAAGGCATCTATCGCTATTTGTTCATTGGAAGCCTTTTGATAGAGTCTTGTCCTACTAGGCGTTACACCACTAATATATACATTGCTTCAATATTTCTGTATAACTTTTAGTTTTAACTCTTCACATACTTTTAAAATGTTTTTAATACTTTCGTTGATAACCTTATAATATATACCAATGCTACAAGTATAGTGTATATAAAAACAATACTGATCATCCTTATTATAAAATTTTAGACTATCAGTTCCACCAACATTTAATACTAATTGAATAAAATCATCCCATTTATTTATTTTACAATAACCACAATAATCATATTCAATATTATTATCTACCATCATATTCATAAAGTTTATTTCATAAATGTTATCAAATTCTGCATGTATTAATGTTGGTTTTACAAAATTCTCTGGTTCATAATAAACATTTGCAAAATCATTCCAAGAAAACCCAGGAACACATGGACCAACAACAAGTTTCTGAATGTCACTTTTAAAAATTAAATTTAACATTTTTTGATAAACATCAATGTCATCTCCCAAATGATCCCAAGATACTTCAAACTTATTACAATCAGGTTTATTATCAATTAAAGTTAACCATGAGAATGAATTACTAATATTATATGATTTTCGAATCATTAAAAAATTTTCTTTAAGTCTTCCCATGAAATGAATCTTCCTGATTTACCTTTATGTTTAAGAGAAGGATCTATATAATTTCCATTAACATCAGCATCTCTTTTCCAATATAATCCATCATTTTGTTTATCAAAGTCCGAAATATTTCCGAATGCTCAAAAAAACTAAATTCAAAGATGTCAATTTTTTAATATCCGCTAATACATCCTCTTCTGTATTAACTTCTGTAAAATTTGTTATAACATTATCCTTTATTACTTTCCTTATTTCATTTATCCGATATATCTTATCTAAGTTATTCTCGAAATCCAATATATTTAATCTATTTCCCTCTTCATCGAATACCCTAGTATTAAAACCTTTCTCATAACTATTTGAATCATCATCAGTTCGTAGGTTTTCAAGAATATAGCCATAATAAATGTAAAAAAGATTACTCCATTGAGATTTTTGAATTCTTAGATATTTAGTAATCTCATTACCTTTTAATATCCAAAAATTTCCTTTCTTTTTAAAACCTAAAGGTGTTAATTCTTCTTTAATTATATTTATTAAATCTTCTTTTTGCATACTATTAAAATTAGTACAAGTCTAAAACTTTCTTCCATGTTCCACCAAATTTCTTGCTTAATTCTTTAGCATACTTATCCAATTGTTTACTGTCCTTTCATTTATGTCAATAAAATCTGGTCTCATTCCTTTTATTTTTCCATATTTTTTAATTTACCCTGAATTTTTATCTACTTCGTTCAATTTGTTTTGATTGTACTTAGCTCTGTCTTCAGTTATCGAAGACTTTGTAGCCCCCAAAACTGCATTCACCGAACTAACCACAGCTCCTGTTAATGCCGCGCTATAATTAATTGGCTTAGTAACAAATCGCTCTGCAACCTCAGTGCCTATATATATACAACTATCGCGAGTAGTACCCGCCAGCTTTCTGGTCGATGAGTGTCTCTCCAAATGGCAAATATAATAAATATTGTCTTGGATTTCCAAATTGATCTGTCAAAAAGATGGAGTAAATAGATATGAATAAAATTTTAAAAAAATACCATTAATTTTTAACCATTCCCATCCTACAAAAAATATACTTGCAGCTTCCTTCACTTTTTTTACCAATTTACTTTCTTTTGACATGCAAGTCAACAAGTCCTTTTATCTTTGCAAAAAATCAAATACAACATGATATCAAATCATGACAGCGCTGTAAAGGCAATCATAGGTGCATCCATCAAGGTAAAACAAGATATTTTAATAGATGCTGATCTGCTTCTTAGTATAGAAAAAGCAGTATTCGTGATCTTAACTGCTTTAAAATCAGGCAATAAAATTTTATTTTGTGGCAATGGTGGTAGTGCTGCCGATGCCCAACACTTGGCAGCAGAATTTAGTGGTAGATTTTATCAAGATCGTAAAGCTTTGCCTGCAGAGGCACTTCATGTCAATACATCCTATCTCACAGCAGTAGCCAATGATTACAGTTTTGATGTGGTGTACTCGAGATTGGTGGATGGTATCGGCAATCCTGGCGATGTACTCGTCGGGCTATCTACCAGCGGCAATAGTAAGAATATCATAAACGCACTTGAGACGGCAAGTACCAAAAATATGTCCACGATTTCTTTTACTGGTGCTACAGGTGGCAAGATGAAGGATATTTCTGATATTTTGATCAATGTCCCTTCAACAGACACACCCAGAATCCAAGAATCACACATCATGATAGGACACATCATTTGCCAGTTGGTAGAAGAAAAATATTTTCATCAATGACCATGATTAGCGAGGCAGTTATTTTGGCTGGTGGATTGGGCACGAGGTTAAAATCTGCAGTTCCTGACCTACCCAAATGTATGGCTCCTGTCGCAGGCAGACCATTTATTGATTATGTTATTCAGGAATTATTGGATCAAAAAGTCAGTAAAATTATCTTTTCGTTAGGCTATATGCATGAAGTCGTCTTACAGCATTTGAATGAAAAATGGCCAGATTTGCATTATGAATATTGTATAGAATCTAGCCCTTTAGGAACAGGCGGCGCTATATACCTTGCGTCTGAGCATGTACAAGAAGACCATTTTGTCGTGGTCAATGGTGACACATTATTTCGAGTAGATCTTGCATCCATGTATGGACAACACCTAAACTTGCAAGCATTTATCACGCTGGCGCTCAAACCTATGCAGCATTTCGATCGATATGGTAGCGTGATATTGGACGAAAGTCAAACCATCATTTCATTTAAGGAAAAGACCTTTATAGCGGATGGATTGATCAATGGTGGTACATATATCATACAAAAATCAACGTTCCAACAACTGCAATTGCCCGAAGTATTTTCATTCGAAAAAGATGTATTGGAGACCCATATCGAAAACCGAATGCTCAAGGGATTTGTTTCTAATGAATACTTTATAGATATCGGTATTCCCGAAGATTTCTTGCGTGCTTCTAATGATCTTAAAGATTATTTTAAACATTAACCCTTTCACCAAAATCCTTAATCATTTCCATGGAGTTTATCAGTGTTTTTGATGTATTTAAAATCGGTGTCGGACCGTCTTCGTCACATACCTTAGGCCCTTGGAAAGCTGCGTTGAGATTTGTAGAAAGTTGTACCAAAGCAGGATTTATTGAGCAGAATACAACTCTTTCCGTATCATTGTACGGCTCGTTGTCACTGACAGGTAAAGGACACGCTACTGATCTTGCGGTGATGATGGGATTGGCTGGTTATGATCCGGTTACGGTGGACACAAAATCTATTACCGATATTATTGATGGTATTAAAGCACAAAAATCCTTGACAATCAATAGTGAAAGAATTTTATTTGATGCTGTAAATGCGATAAGATTTGAACATGAGTTTTTACCATTCCATGCCAATGGTATGATATTTTTGGCCGAAAAAGCTGACGGTACGGTATTTTCAGAGACCTACTATTCTATAGGTGGAGGATTTATCATTTGGGAAGGAGAAGAAATGTCCACGTTCGAGAATGCACCTGATCATCCCTATCCTATTCAAAACAGCCTAGAATTGCTAGCCTATTGCAAAAAGCATGATAAAACGATATCTGACATCGTATTAGAAAATGAGCTTGTAGATCGCACCGAAAAGGAAATACGCGAAGGTTTACTGACTATCTGGCGTGTAATGCTAGACAGTATGTACTTAGGCTGTCATACGGATGGATATTTACCTGGTGCGCTGAAGGTAAAGCGAAGAGCTTCAGACGTTACCAAAAAGCTCATGCAATCTGAAACAACCTACCAAAATGCCGATGAATGGTTAATAGCTATCCAAGCTACCAATCCCAATTTTCAAGATGTGATGAAATGGGTAGGAAGTTTTGGTATCGGTGTCAATGAGGTGAATGCTGCTTTTGGACGTGTAGTAACTGCACCAACCAATGGAAGTGCCGGTGTCATCCCTGCTGTGCTTATGTATTATCTTTGTTTTGTCAATAAATCCGCAGGTAATGATGAGATTGTAAGATTTTTACTCACCGCTGGAGAAATCGGCTCTATCTTCAAAAAAGGTTCTACAATCTCTGCGGCTATGGGTGGCTGTCAAGCTGAAATCGGTGTCTCATCAGCGATGGCTGCAGCTGGATTGACCGAGTTGATGGGTGGCAGTCCAGAACAGTGTACCATCGCAGCAGAAGTAGCTATGGAGCATCATCTAGGCATGACCTGCGACCCAATAGGTGGCTTAGTTCAGGTTCCATGTATAGAACGCAACTCTATGGGTGCCATCAAGGCTATAAATGCGACAGCAATAGCACTAGACAGAAATCCAGAAGATATAAAAGTGCCTTTGGACAATGTCATCACCACAATGTGGGAAACAGCCAAAGATATGAACAGAAAATATAAAGAAACTTCAGAAGGAGGATTGGCTACAGCCGTGAATATTATTGATTGTTAAAATGTTTACTTTCCTTTACCTTGGATAAGTACCAATACCGTATAAAACAAAATCTTAATATCTAAAGAGAGCGACATGTTTTCTATGTATAGAATATCAAACTTCAAGCGTTGGATCATCTGCTGCACATTGGATGCGTAGCCGTATTTTACTTGTCCCCAAGACGTGATACCTGGTCGAACTTTTAGAAGATGCTTATAATGTGGCGCTTCCTTAGATATCAAGTCAATATAATACTTGCGCTCAGGTCTCGGACCTACGATCGACATATCTCCTTTGATTACATTGAAAAATTGTGGAATTTCGTCTATGCGCCATTTTCTCATCACCTTGCCCCAAGGTGTCACACGGTCATCTGCATCACTGGAAAGTTGTGGTCCGTTTTTTTCTGATTCCAGATACATAGACCTGAATTTGATGATATTAAAAGGTTTGCCATTTATACCAATGCGTTCTTGGGTATAAAAGATTGGGCCTTGTGATGAAAGTTTTACCCTGATGATACTCATTAAGATAACCGGAGAAAGGATCACAATCGCTATGATGCTGATAAAATAATCCATCAGTCGTTTTACCACTTTTTGCCAATTGGGCATCAATTCCTGATCTATCTCAATCAATACCGCACCATAAATGTGGTTCATCTTTACGGTACCAAGCATGATGTCATACGTATCAGGTATCACTTTTATCAAAATCTGGTCAGAATAATCAAAAAGCGCATCCAAAATGCTCTTGAGTTTGTTGTGTTCGGATGTTTCTACTGCGATGATGACTTCTTCGATTTTGTATTCATTCATCACGCGCTCCATATCATTGAGCTTACCTAGCTTGGGTAGATATGCTTCCAAATGGTTGCTACTACGACCATTGCTATCTAGAAACCCAGAAAAATGATGACCCAAACTATAAGGTCTGCTTTTTATCTCTTCGTATAGGTCCACAGCATTTTTATCGCCACCAATGATGAGTGTATTGTATGTCACCTTACCACTTTTGAGTCTCCGGCTGGCGACTGTTAGGATGATCATACGAAAGATGGATGTTATCGTAAAATGGAGGAGAAATAACCGGGCAAATAAGGAAAAATATGATGTAAATTGTAATACTTTGTCATCCATTAACACTGAAAAAAACAACAATAATACGCCCAAAAACGTCGTAAAAAATGTACTTTTTAATGTCTCAAGCCTAGAATACCGGTAAATATCGCGGTACTTGTCGAAGATAGAATATATGACCATCCAGATGATCGGTATCAATATGAGTCCTTGCCATAGTCTGGCATCTTTAAATATCTCTTCCCATGTGATACCAGGTGTTTCTGTTTGTTTTCTGTACATAAAGAAAAGCAGCCACGATAGGAATGCAGCGATAAAATCACCAACTCTGTATATGACCAATTCTAATTTTCTTTGCTCCTTCATCCGGATCAGAAATGCACGTGTTTATAATTATCGATGTAAATTTTGGATTCTTCATTCAAATCCGTTTTGGTAAAAGCAAGCAACACCGTATATTTTTCATAATCTTGTGTTGACAATTTATCCGTTACATCTACATATATCTTATTCCAGCTGTCCTTGCCAGGTACAAACAGAAAGTATTCAATCTTGATGATACCATTTGTGGTCTTTGCCAATCCTACGGCAATTTCACCATCACCTTTATAATCAAATTCTATATAACTAGCACCTCTGGAATTTTGACCAGCAAAAATCTCAGTACTCGAAGCTACTTCAACAAATTTCAAATCCGATGACAATGTCACTTCACCTGAGTAACTACCTAAACTAGAAGTCACATTAGTTGGTTTGATGAAAGTCAATGGATTGGCATCTATATCATTGTTAAATGTATTAGAATTTTCAAAGCTTTCTTCCACAGCAAATTTTGTACCTTCTATATAAGTAAATGCCAATGGGATGGTAATTTCATCACCTACATTTGGTTTAATTTTCTTGACTATTGACTTGTAAAATGGGTAAAAAACGGGTTGGTCATTCATACCATTATTCCTAATACCTGCAAAGATGGTAATTTCCGTTTCGGCACCAGTAAAATTAACAGGTACTTTAGCTGGCAATGGGAATATACCCAAAATCTGGCCATCCGCAAAAACCCACACTTCTGTAATCTTATGTGTATCCTTTGTTTGCGTAGGACTAGTCACTGTCGGATTTTCCAATTTTAAGAAAAAAGGTAACGGTTCGTCATTGTCGGTAAGACCACAAGAACTAAAAACTAAACATGTCGATATTATCAATAAAAACTGTACTAACCTCACGCTTCATCTATTTTTTCCTGAATAAGTTGTGCAAGATGCAAGGCCCTATATCCATCTTGTATGGTGACAGTGACCGACGAGTTACCAGATACTGCTTCAAAAAAGTCATTAAGTTCATCTTCTATGGCATTATTTTGCATGATCGGTGGTGTCTCTACTATAATACGTTTCAAACCCGTATTTGTATGCATCGTCATACCCGAAAAATTGTCGCCTTCGATATGATTCTCTATTTTTATGACTTGAGCATCCTTATCTAGAAAGTCCAAACTGATGTAGGCATCATCCTGAAAAATCCGAATCTTGCGCATATTTTTGAGGCTTATCCTGCTGGCTGTGAGATTTGCTACAGATCCATTGACAAATTCAATACGGGCATTGCATATATCCGGTGTGTTGCTCACTATACAAACGCCATTAGCACTGACATTTTTGACTTCAGATTTTATGAGACTTAGGATGATATCAAGATCATGAATCATCAGGTCTAATACTACAGATACGTCGGTACCTCTTGGATTGAACATCGCCAGACGGTGCCCTTCGATAAACTTGGGATTGAATTTTACTCCAGACATCGAACGGATGGCAGGATTATACCGCTCGACGTGGCCTACTTGCACGATTACATTATATTTGATGGCTAGTGATACCAATTCTCGGGCTTGTTCGGTAGTCTCAGTGAGTGGTTTTTCGATAAAAATGTGTTTACCTTTGATAATGGCTTTTTTGGCTATTTCAAAATGGAAAACGGTCGGGCTGACGATATCGATGCAGTCCACAGCATCCAACATGCTGTCAAAGTCTCGGAAAGCTTTGACATTATATTCTGTTGCTATCTGATCGCTTACTTCCTGATTGGTATCAAAAAATCCTTCGACTATAAATTTTGTTTTCAATAAGCACCTTAGGTGAATCTTCCCAAGATGTCCTACCCCGACAAGTCCTATTCTCAATGTTTAATGTTTTAAATTCGTTTTAAAATGAAGCCCATCATCGTAATAAGCAATACCAAAATTACCGCAATAGACAATGATCTCCGAATATTCCCTATAAACATCAGGATTTCGCTATTGAACTTTGGGTATTTGGGTAAAATTTCTTTTTCCAACTTCTGCTTATTGAAAATATGGGAACTATCAAACTCTATTTTGTTTTGCACCAACGTTTTATATAATTTAAAAACTTTTACTCTAAAATAAATATTGAGAAATAAAAGCGCTAAAAATATGCCTATAATAAAAAAAATAAGTACGTCTGCCATGTTCCCCTTTGCTAAGTTGGGCAAAACTAACAAAAAAGAAGTGATTTCCAAAGCAAATCAGAAAAGGCATGCTGACATAAAACATAATTTTTAATAATTATGTCCGTTAGCCGAGCTCAAATCTCCTTGAAAATGATTTAAACATGATAATCTCAGGTCAAAATATTTTACTATTTTACGATCGCATTCCAATTTTATTTAATCTGTATTACCTTCATTACATATATATTACCAATAAATAGTAGTATATTTGCGTTTTTTATATTCGGACCAATTATTTTTTCATTGCCGAAATCGCTTAATATGAGATCGTCCATTTTTATACTTATTATTTTACTCAATATCTTGACGACAGCCACGTCTCAAGAAAACAAAAATTACCTCGACAGGCATAAATCGTATAAACTCGAACAAGAATTTTTCGAAAATAGCCTCTATGGTGCCACAAGATATGCTTATGGCAAATACATTCAAGCCAAAAATCCGGCGATTAATGATGATTTTTCCAATTTCAAAGATGATGCAGCCGCTATGGCAGCTATCGCAGGGCTTAGGGCTGATTATATGTCAGGAGAGAACGAGCTTTTGTCATTTATAAATAAAAAATACCCAGATCCAGTCACGACACCAGCGATCATGGAATTGGGCAATTATTACTACAATAAAAAATGGTATGGCAAGTGTATCGAAATATACGAAATGATTGATCCTGATGACTTGACCGAATACGACATGTCAGAAGTAAGTTTTAAAAAAGGATATGCACACTTTGTAAGCAAAGAATTTGACCAAGCGAAAAAAGAGCTAAGCAGAACCATTAAAATTCAAAATATATTCTACTATCCAGCCAATTATTATTACGGATTGTGCGAATATTTTACCAAAAACTACAAAGCGGCAGTCGCCTCCTTCGAAAAAGTCAAAACCAATAGTGTTTATAAATCTTTTGTTCCTTATTACATTACTCAAATTTATTTTGCGCAAGGTCAATATGATGATGTCGTCAAGCATGGAGAAGCTGCATTGAAAGACACAGACTTACGCAACAGAAAGGAAATCAGACAATTATTAGGCCAATCATATTTTCAGAAAGGTAGCTACGAGCTCGCGTTGCCACATCTTGAATATTATGAAGATAATACAGAAAAACTTACAGTTGAAGAGTTTTACCAACTTGGATTTACCCAATATCAACTCAAAAAATACACCAACGCCATCAGCAACTTCAAAGAATTGAGTCAATTAAACAATAAACTTGGCCAAATGGCAAATTATTACTTGGCTGATTGTTATTATGAAACTGGTGATATGGTCTCAGCTCGAGCAGCCTTCAAATATGTCAGTCAAATGGATTTTGAAAAAGGAATGCAAGAAGAAGCTTTATTTAACTACGGTAAATTGTCGGCAGAATCCGGATATGAAAGGGAAGCCATCAATACCCTGATAAAAATCGAAAAGTCATCAAAATATTATACTGAAGCCCAAAATATTATCCTTGAATTATTAGAAAATACCTCAGATTATGCTTCGGGAATTCAAATAATCGAAGGACTAAACCCAATCAATGATAAACTCAAGGTTATTTACCAAAATCTAGCGTTGAAATATGGAATCCAACAAACCAACAATGGAGACACAGACAATGCTTTAGTTAGTTTCGAAAAGGCACGAAAATATCAA
>Ga0209582_1001656_pt1 | contig 10404 bp, 10 predicted proteins | sample KloWWTmetKNB5Kit_FD_187176 | JGI IMG/M metagenome (GOLD analysis project Ga0209582, IMG submission 187176) | Active sludge microbial communities from Klosterneuburg, Austria, studying microevolution and ecology of nitrifiers - Klosterneuburg... | ecosystem: Engineered > WWTP > Aerobic digester >...
TGGGCTACCAGCCAGGACGCGCATCATGAATTCCGAGCAAGGGCTGACTATACCAGATGTCGGGTACCAGGCAACAACGTGATAGGCCGGCTCGTCCGCGGGTCCCTTGCGTCTCTGAAATCGCGCCTCGTATAGTGCGTGGATGATGCTGAAAAACCACACGGATGGCATGGACACAGCCGGCGCGGAATGAAGTCGTTGATGAGCCTCAGCACGTTGGGGGTAGCCTTGCGCAGCGGGCATTGGCCGACCCTGGCCGGCGCCTGGTTGCATCTCACCGTGAGTTTCATGGTGTGGCTGTTGTTCGGGGCCTTGGCCGTGGCGATCGGACAGGAACTCGGGCTGACCGCGACCCAGCAGAGTGTACTTGTGGCACTGCCGTTGCTGGGCGGCGCGGCATTGCGAATTACCGCCGGCTGGGCTTGTGACTGGTATGGGGGGAAGCGGACCGGTCTGCTGGTGCTGGGTCTTCAACTGCTCGCGGTCATCTGGGCGGCGCTCGGAGGGCGGAGTTATGTGGAGCTCCTCGGCATTGCGCTCCTGCTTGGTGCCGGAGGGGCGAGTTTTGCGGTGGCGATGCCGGTGGCCAGCCGGGCCTATCCCGCGACCCATCAAGGTCTGGTGTTGGGCCTGGTGGCCTCGGGAAATATCGGAACTGTGTTGGTGCTGCTGCTCGCTCCGCGATGGGAAACGGCGCTCGGATGGCACTGGGCGTGCGGAATCATGGCCGTCCCCATTCTGATCGCGATCGGTCTCTTTACCACGGTGGTGCAGAGCGAGCCGACTGTGCGCACGGCAGGAGAGGGGGCCTGGTGGCAGGCGGCCTGGGCGATGGCGCGGGTGCCGTCGGTGTATTGGCTTTGTATGATTTACGGCGTCACGTTCGGCGGATTCGTCGGGCTGACGAGTTTTCTCCCGGTGTTGTTGCACGATCAGTATGGGAGCGATCCGATCGTCGGTGGTTCCATCGCCGCGCTCTGCGGATTCACGGGAAGTCTGATTCGTCCGGTCGGCGGATATGTGGCGGATCGATGGGGCGGGCTGCCGGTGCTGGTCGGGGTGTTTATTGCACTCGCTTTGATGACGGTGCTGGCGGGGTCGCTTCCGGCCTTACCCTGGGCCGTAGGATTGCTGGTGGTGACGATTGCCGTGATGGGGTTCGGGAATGGGGTGATTTTTCAAATCGTCTCCGAGTGGTTTCCAAAGGACATCGGTCTGGCCTCCGGCCTGGTGGGCGCTGCCGGCGGGATCGGCGGGTTCCTGGTGCCCATCGGGTTCGGGTTGCTGCGGGAAAGTACGGGCACGTTCCTGTTCGGGTTCGTGGGATTGGCGGTCGTGAGTGCCGCCGCGGCGATGACGGTGGCTCCGGCCCTGCGGTGGCGTCCGCAGGCCGTCGCGCAGGCCCCGAGCCCCGGTGGTTTTTCCCGTTGACAGGGGTGGTTTGAAAAGAGTTAGCTGGGCCACCGAAGCAGGCTGGCCTGCACCATCGAGGGATTATGGCGACACCGTTTAATTCGATCGAAGACGCGATCAAGGATATCAAGAAGGGGAAGTTCATCATCCTCGTCGATGACGAAGATCGTGAAAACGAGGGCGATCTTGTGATGGCGGCCGGCAAGGTCACGCCGCACGCCGTCAACTTCATGGCCAAACATGCGCGTGGCCTCATCTGTCTGGCGCTGACTCCGGAGCGGGTGGAGGAGTTGCAGCTGGCGCCGCAGGCGGCGGAGAACACGGCCACCTTCGGCACCGCGTTCACGGTCTCCATCGACGCTCGCAAAGGGATCACCACCGGTATCTCGGCGGCGGATCGTGCCACGACCATTCATGTCGCGATCGACTCGCGTTCCACACCGGGCGACTTGGCGCGCCCCGGTCACATTTTCCCCCTGAAGTCACAAGTCGGCGGGGTGCTTCGGCGCGCAGGGCAGACGGAAGGGTCGGTTGACCTAGCACGATTGGCCGGACTCTACCCGGCCGGCGTCATCTGCGAGATCATGAACGAAGACGGCACGATGGCTCGTGTGCCGGAACTGACCAAGTTTGCCAGGCGGCACAAGTTGAAAATGGTCACGATCAAATCTTTGATCGAATATCGTATGCAGCGCGAAACCTTCGTGAAGCGGGCCGCGAGTGCACGCTTGCCGACGATGTTCGGCGAGTTTGAAGCGGTGGCGTTCGAGAACGAAATGGACAACGTCACGCATATCGCGCTTGTAAAAGGGCGGGTTGACGACGGCGAACCGACGCTGGTGCGTGTGCATTCGGGTTGCCTCACAGCTGAGGTTCTGGGATCCCTGCGCTGCGATTGCCGGGATCAGCTCCATAAGGCCATGGAAATGATTCAAAAAGAGGGGCGCGGCGTATTGCTTTACCTGAACAAGCAAGAAGGTCGCGGAATCGGCTTATTGAATAAGATCAAGGCCTATGGGTTGCAGGATCAAGGTAGCGATACGGTGGAGGCGAACTTGAAGTTGGGCTTTAAGCCCGATCTTCGGACCTACGGTGTGGGTGCGCAGATCCTCGTGGATCTCGGGCTGCATACGATTAAAGTAATGACCAACAATCCGCGCAAGATTGTCGGCATCGAAGGCTACGGCCTGAAGGTGGTCGAACGGGTGCCGATCGAGATCGCCCCCCGTGCCGACAACGAAAAATATCTCCGCACCAAAAAAGCCAAGCTCGGCCACCTCTTGAAAAAGGTCTAGCGTCGCTCCAGCCGGTCTCAATCCTGAGTCATCCTCGTGTGGGAAAGATGCGTGCGCCGACGGCCTGAAACGTGTAGCCATTTGAGGGCGTTTCCAGGTATGATCCCCCTCTTTCTTCGGCGCACACAGTCCATGAGACCTCTGACTCGTTATCTCATTTCATGAAGCTTCGCAAAGGTTCCCAAGACGCGACGGGGCTGACGTTCGGCATCGTGGCGAGCAAATTTAATAAGTTTGTCACCAGCCGGTTATTGACGGAGTGCGTGAAGGCGCTGACGAAAGCCGGCGTGACGGACGAGGCCATCGAGGTGGTGCGGGTACCGGGCGCGTTTGAAATTCCCCTCGTGGCTCGCCAGCTTGCCCGGTCCGGTCGATTCGATGCGGTGATCTGTCTCGGCGCAGTGATCCGTGGTGATACGCCGCATTTCGAGTACATCAGCACCGAAGTCAGTCGAGGGATTCTGCAAGCCTCGATGGATTCGAATATCCCGGTCATCTTCGGCGTCCTCACCACCGATACCGTGGCTCAGGCCATTGAGCGTGCCGATCCGGAGAAGCTGAATCGCGGCGCCGATGTGGCGAAAACGGCGATCGAAATGGTCAATGTGATGCGACTGCTCAAAAAGGAAGGAAGCGGGGAGGCGCCGCAGCCGGCCACCCCGTCACGACGAGCCGGGCGATCGGCAGCGAGGCCGAAACGCTGACCGGCGTTGCACTATGGCCTCTCGACATCAAGCCCGTGAACGGGCGGTACAGATTCTCTTTCAATACGACGTTCATGGCCAGGCGGGCCCCTGGCTGGACGATTTCTGGATTCAGTATCCCTTGGCCGAGGAGTTGCGGGTATTCGCGGAGCGATTGGTCGCCGGCGTCCGGGCCAACAAGAAGGAACTGGATGCGCTGATCGGGACCTATGCGACCAATTGGAAGGTCAGCCGGATGCCGATCATCGACCGCAATATTCTCCGCATGGGTTGTTTTGAATTGCTGCAGGTGCCCGAGGTGCCGGCCAAGGTGACGCTGAACGAAGCGATCGAGCTGGCCAAGAGTTTCGGCGACGAGGAGGCTTCCAAGTTCGTGAACGGCATTCTCGACAAGGTGCTCGGGTCGGATGCACGGTTGGAACGGAAGCGCGCGTTTCCCGAATTGCCGGTGGTGGGCAGCGACAGCAGCGTAAAGCGTGAAACGTGAAACGTTTTTCGAGGGACATCCCCTCTGGATTGCCTAAGCGAACGACGCTTCACGAGCGACGAATAACGAGGAAGAGATGATTGATCGATACACCCGTCCGCGGATGAGTGCCATCTGGGACCTTCAACACAAGTATGAAATCTGGCTGGAAGTGGAGTTGCAGGCCTGCGCTGCGTTTGAGCGTGGCGGGCAGATTCCGCGCGGGACCAGCGCCCGGATTCGCAAGAAAGCCAAGATCGATGTGGCGCGCATTGCCGAAATCGAAAAGGTTACAAAGCACGATGTGATCGCCTTCCTCGAATCACTGATGGATTCCGTCGGACCTGAGCACCGGTTCCTGCATATGGGGCTCACCTCATCGGACATCGTCGATACGTCGCTGGCCGTGCAGATGACCGAAGCGCTCGATCTGATTCTCGAGGATCTCAACGAGTTGATTGCTGTGCTGAAGAAACGGGCACTCGAGCATCGCCATACGGTGATGGTAGGCCGGTCGCACGGCATTCATGGCGAGCCGGTGTCGTTCGGGTTCAAGTTGGCGATTTGGTATGAGGAGGCCTGCCGGCACCGGACGCGCCTCGAAGCGGCGCGCAAGGATATCGCCGTAGGAAAGCTCTCGGGAGCCATGGGCACCTTTGCGCATCAAGGCCCTGAAATTGAAGAATATGTCTGCGCCAAGATGGGGCTCGCGTCGGATCCGGTGTCCAACCAGATCGTGCAGCGAGACCGGCATGCGGCCTATGCCTCCGCGCTTGCGCTACTGGCCGCGACCATTGAAAAAATCGCCACCGAAATTCGTCACCTGCAGCGCACGGAGGTGCTGGAGGCGGAAGAATATTTCTCCGCCGGACAGAAGGGCTCATCGGCGATGCCCCACAAGCGCAATCCGATTGCGTCGGAAAATCTGTGCGGCCTGGCGCGCCTGGTACGCGGCAATAGCCTGGCCGCGCTGGAGAACGTGGCCCTGTGGCATGAGCGTGATATCAGCCACTCCTCGGTGGAGCGGGTGATCATGCCGGACAGCACCATTCTGGTCGATTACATGTTGGCACGCGTGACCGACCTGGTGAAGAATCTGATTGTGTATCCCGAGCGGATGCAGCGAAACCTCGACCTGACCGGTGGCTTGGTCTATTCGCAGCGACTGCTGCTGGCCTTGATCGATAAGGGCGCCCAGCGCAAAGAGTCGTACGAAGCGGTCCAGCGCAACGCGATGACGGCCTGGAAAGGTGGAGTCGGGTTTCAGGAACTGGTCGCTCGCGATCCGTTCATCACGACCCACTTGAAGCCGCACGAAATCACCGCCTGTTTCGATCCGGCCTATTACCTTCGACATTTGGATCAAGTCTTTCGCCGGGTGTTCGGAGCGAGCGGCGCTTCGTCCTCCAGACGACGGAGGAAACGGGCATGAGCCTGCGGTCGACAGCACGAGTCGGGCTCTTGGCCGGTTTGCTGGTGCTGGCCGCGGTTTGGCCGGTTTCCGCAGCTGATCGCGAGAAGCTTCTGACAGAGCCGGGGGTATACGGCACATTTGCGACCTTCCAGATGGACCATGATTGGTGGGACCTCCCGGGCGAGTCGCGCGTCATTTCGGTGGCGGAGGTTAAGGGATTAGTCGAGCAGTGGTCCGGCAAGATTTTGGTCGAGTCCTATCTGCTCCGGGGGTTATCCGACCATGCCGATCTCATGTTTCGTGTGCATGCCCGGACGTTGTCGGACACACAGCAGTTTCTCTCGGCATTCATGGGCACTCGATTAGGACGCCATCTCACCTCAGGCGGACTTCTTCATGGCGTGAGCAAGAAGCCGACCTACGTTGCCGGCTTCCCTGAATCCATGAAGACAGAGTTACAGGTGAACGGCGAATCCGGTTCCAGGCCGTACGCAATTGTGATCCCTATCAAGAAGGACGCGGAATGGTGGGGACTGGACCAGGAAGCACGGACCGCCCTGATGCAAGAGCATACGCAGGCGGCGCTTCCCTATCTGAAGACGGTGAAACGAAAACTGTATCATTCAACGGGTCTCGACGACGTCGATTTCATCACCTATTTTGAAACAGAGAAGTTGGAGGACTTTCACAATCTGGTGCGGGCGCTGCAGCAGGTGAAGGAATTCCGCCACAATCGACGCTTCGGACATCCGACCCTGCTGGGCACGATGAGTCCGCTGGATGAGATCCTGGAAAAGTTCGCACAGTAGTCGAAGGAGAGAGGGATGACCGTCGAACCAGCAGGCACGATGATCTATGAGGGCAAGGCCAAGAAGATTTTCACGACTGATCGGCCCGACCAGGTGTTGCAGTATTTCAAGGATGACGCCACGGCCTTCAATGCGCAGAAGCGCGGGACTATCGTCGATAAAGGGGTGGTCAACAATAAGGTGTCGGAGCGGCTGTTCCGGCTTCTCGAACAGCACGGGATTTCGACGCACTTCATCGAGCGCGTCAGCGACCGTGAGATGCTCACCAAGCGAGTGACGATTGTGCCGGTCGAAGTGGTGGTCCGGAACGTCGTTGCGGGGAGTCTTGCCAAGCGGCTGGGCCTCAAAGAAGGCGCGGCCATCGACCCGGCGATCATCGAGTTTTACTATAAGGACGATGCGTTGGGGGATCCGCTGGTGAACGACGATCACCTGCGCCTATTGAATGTGGCGACTCCGGCTGTGTTACGGGAGATGCGCGAGCTGGGCCACAAGATCAATGCCGTGTTGCTGCCGTTTTTCAAAGAACGCCGGATGATGCTCGTCGATTTCAAGTTGGAGTTCGGCGTCTTTCACAATCGACTCATCCTCGCCGACGAAATTTCTCCCGATACCTGCCGGTTCTGGGACCAGACGACCAAAGAGTCGATGGACAAGGACCGGTTCCGGAAGGATTTGGGCAAAATCGAAGAGGCGTATCAGGAAGTGTTGAAGCGGGTGTGCGAATAGGGGCGGCATGAACCGGTTTCTCCAGTTGTTTTTGAACTATGGTCTGGTGGCGGCGATTCTGGTGTGGGCGGCCACGGTGGCGATGATGGCCTATCACCTCAAGGAATCCCCCTGGCGCTGGGCGTTTGTCCTGATGTCGCTGGCAGGGCTCGGGACCATCGGCGTGATCTTTTGGATCAGGAAGTACGTGCAGAGGGTCTGCAAGGCACAGCAGGAAGTGGGAAAAGCACAATGAAAGCCAAGATTCATGTGACGCTGAAGCAGGGAATTCTCGATCCGCAGGGGAAGGCGATCGAACATGCGCTGGACTCCCTCGGGTTTAAGAATGCGGGAAACGTGCGGGTCGGCAAGTACATGGAAGTCGACGTGAACGAAGCGGACCGCGCCAAGGCGGATGCCCAGGTGAAGCAGATGTGTGAAAAATTGCTGGCGAATACGGTGATCGAGGATTATCGGTACGAACTCGGATAGGAGCAGATGGCTTATAGCCTATAGCTGATGGCAGAAGCCGAGACCTCGTTCCTGTCTCGTATCATACGCCATTTGCCATAGGCCATAAGCTCTTTAGAATTATGAAAATCGGCGTGGTGGTATTTCCCGGCAGTAATTGCGATCACGACTGCCAGTATATCTTCAAGGATGTGCTCGGCCAGTATGTGGAGATGATCTGGCATAAGGAAACTCTGCTCGCGGGGCTCGATGCGGTCGTGCTGCCGGGCGGGTTTTCCTACGGGGATTATTTGCGGACCGGCGCCATCGCGCGGTTTTCTCCGGTGATGGGAGCCGTGAAGGCCTTTGCGAATAAGGGTGGCCTGGTCATCGGCATCTGCAACGGGTTTCAGATTCTGCTGGAGGCTGGTCTCCTGCCAGGTGTGATGCTGCGCAATACCTCGCTCAATTTTATCTGCAAAGACGTCTACGTGAAGGTGGAAAATGCGGCGACACGGTTTACGAATCAATGCGAGTCCGGCCAGGTGCTGAAGATTCCCATCGCGCATGCCGACGGGAACTATTACACCGACCCGGTCACGCTCGGCGGCATCAAAGCCAATGCACAAGTGATCTTTCGCTACTGCACGGCAGACGGCAAGGTGACGCCCGATGCGAACCCGAACGGGTCGCTGGATAACATCGCCGGAATCATGAATGCGGATGGAAATGTGCTGGGCATGATGCCGCATCCCGAACGCAGTGCAGAAGCGATATTGGGCAATGAAGATGGGCGGCTGATCTTTCAGTCGATGTTGAGCTCGTTCGGCAAGCCTGAATTGCAATCCAAGTTGATCGGAGTATGACGGCCGGTTCGCGTGAGCAGCGGTGCCGGAACTGTCGGTAACCCCCTACGATTGAGAATGTGTCATTCATGAACGCACTGGTCATTACCAAAGCCATCCTTGAGCAGCATAAGCTGAGCGATGACGAATATAAGAAGATCCTGGAGATCTTGGGGCGAGAACCCAACTGGACCGAACTGGGCATGTTCTCGGCCATGTGGAGCGAACATTGTTCCTACAAGAGCTCCCGCATCCACTTGAAGAAGTTGCCGACGACGGGGCCGCGCGTGGTTCAGGGGCCCGGCGAAAATGCCGGCGCGGTGGATATCGGGGATGGTCTGTGCGCGGTGTTCAAGATGGAGTCTCACAACCATCCTTCTTTCATCGAGCCCTACCAGGGTGCGGCGACGGGGGTGGGTGGAATTCTACGCGATATTTTTACGATGGGCGCTCGGCCGATTGCGTTGTTGAACTCGCTGCGATTCGGCGGATTGGACAATGCGAATACCCGCCATCTGCTCAAGGGTGTTGTGTCGGGTATTGCCGGTTACGGCAACTGCATGGGTGTACCCACTGTCGGCGGGGAGATTGTCTTCAACGACATCTATGCCCTGAATCCTTTGGTGAATGTGTTCTGTCTGGGAATTGCCAAGAAAGATAAGATTTTTTTGGGTAAGGCGGCCGGCGTCGGGAACCCGGTGATCTATTTCGGCTCGAAGACCGGGCGTGACGGGATTCATGGCGCGACGATGGCCTCGGACTCGTTCGATGAACAAGCGGCTCAGAAGCGGCCGACGGTGCAGGTCGGTGACCCGTTCACTGAGAAGCTGTTGCTCGAAGCCTGTTTGGAACTGATGGCCGGTGATTGCCTGGTCGGCATTCAAGACATGGGTGCTGCCGGTTTGACGAGTTCGGCCTGCGAAATGGCCTCGCGAGAAGGCACGGGTGTAGAGTTGGAGTTGGCTGATGTGCCGCGCCGTGAACCGGGCATGACGCCCTACGAGATCATGCTCTCGGAATCCCAGGAACGGATGTTGATGGTGGTGAAGGCCGGTCGTGAAGACGAGGTGATCAAGATTTGCCGTAAGTGGGATCTGGATGTGGCCGTGATCGGCCGGGTGACCGATACGGGCAAGGTCGTCCTCAAAGAAAACGGCCAGATGGTGGCGGAGATTCCGGCCAAGGCTCTGGCCGACGACGGTCCGCGATATGACCGGCCTAGTGCGCCGCCTGCCTATCAAGAAATGTTGCAGGCGCTGAATCACGATGCCTTGCCGGACGTCAAAGACGTTAATGCCGCATTGCTCGCACTCCTGGATTCGCCGACTATTGCCAGTAAGCGATGGGTCTATGAGCAGTATGACCACATGGTGAGAACAAATACGATGGTGCGTCCCGGGTCGGATGCGGCGGTGGTGCGGGTGAAGGGGACGAATAAGGCGCTGGCGTTGTCCGTCGATTGCAACGGGCGCTATTGTCTCTTGAATCCTTATGAGGGCGCCAAGATTGCCATTGCGGAATGCGCGCGAAACCTGGCCTGCTCGGGAGCTCAGCCGATCGGCGTGACTGACTGCCTGAATTTCGGCAATCCGCAGCGCCCCGAGGTCATGTGGCAATTCGTACTTGCGATTGAAGGGCTCAAGGATGCTTGCGAGGCGTTGAATGTGCCCATCGTGAGCGGCAATGTGAGTTTGTACAATGAGACGAATGACCTGTCGATTTACCCCACGCCGATGATCGGGATGGTCGGGTTGATCGAAGACGCTGATCGTGCCGTGACGCAGTGGTTCAAGGAAAGCGGCGATGTGATCATTCTTCTGGGCCAGACCCGTGAAGATCTCGGTGGAACGGAATATCTGAAGGTCTTGCACCATCGAGAGCAGGGTTCGCCGCCTTTGCTGAGTCTGGAAACTGAAAAAGCCGTGCAGGCTTGCACGATTCGACTCATCCGCGATGGATTGGTGCAGTCGGCCCATGACTGTTCCGATGGTGGATTGGCGGTGGCGCTGACGGAGTGTTGCATCTCGGGTTCAGCTCAACAACTGGGGGCTGTGGTACAATTGTCGCTTGATGGTCTTCGTCGAGATGCGCTGCTCTTTGGGGAAAGCCAATCGCGAATTCTGCTCTCCGTGAAAGCGGAGCTGGCCGAGCGGGTCTTAAATGCGGCCTGGGATGCCGGTGTTCATGCCGCTCGGATCGGTACAGTCGGAGGTGCCCGGTTGGTGATTCAAGTAGACGGTGATCAGCGGGCGGCTGGCTGCAAAATCGATCTCGAATTGACGGCACTGTATGCCCATTGG
>Ga0209582_1001660_pt1 | contig 10389 bp, 13 predicted proteins | sample KloWWTmetKNB5Kit_FD_187176 | JGI IMG/M metagenome (GOLD analysis project Ga0209582, IMG submission 187176) | Active sludge microbial communities from Klosterneuburg, Austria, studying microevolution and ecology of nitrifiers - Klosterneuburg... | ecosystem: Engineered > WWTP > Aerobic digester >...
TCAATAAATATGCAATTCGTTTGCAAGTTATTGAGTTTTCACAAGAAGAAATTAATGAATGTAAGAGCGAATATGATTCTTTAATCGAGAAATATGGGAAAGAATTCGCTGAACACTATGGTTGGGCGTCCTACATCTTTCCTCATCATCCACGCCCTAGTTTTGTAGCCATTGAAAAAGATGTTGGACTTGATCATATGCGTCCTTACTATAGATGGGCAAGTCAAAACATACACTCTGGCTCTAAAGGTATGAGAAATAGATTAGGTTTATGTGAAGCTAAAGAGGATATCCTACTTGTAGGACAGAGTAACTCTGGGATGACTGATCCAGCACATGCAACTGCTTTAAGCTTGTGTCAAATTACAAGTTCCCTGTTGACGTTAAAACCTACTTTGAATCATATTATTTTAATGAATATTATTTCCGACTATGAAGAAGAGGTGGGACAATCTTTCTTAGATATACATTTTCAATAAATTTGATATCTGGCTCATGTCCTTCTTCCTAGTTGCTGGCTTATACATCTTTATTTATAAAAAACTTCTCTGCAAAATCATTCCAAATCGACTTTCAAGCACTAACTGCCGTCTATAGAAATCAGCTTTTACTTCAAGTGCGTTGATTTCTTCTGCATGCTTTTCAATATCTCTTTTTAATATTCCAATCTCACGTTTCAAGCTCGAAACCTGCTGAACTTGCCAAAATAAAGACCGGATTTCATGAGGAGTTAGGCCACGTCGCCATTCATGAGGGGGGACTATCATTATGAAACAATAAGAAAAGAAAAAAATAAGCCGAAAAACATTATCAGCATTTCGTTTCAGCGAAATAGACAGGAAATTTAGGTTTGAAACATTTTGTGAAAAAATGTGATAAAAGTCAAAAGAAATGAAACATGAATGAGATTTTTATGAGATTGTTTGTTACTGAATGATACTGCTAAGCTTTAGTATCAAATAACATGAAAATTTCATTTATTAGGGTTTTTCAATTCACTATGACTATTAAAGACTTGCTGCGCAACAAGGCGCATATTGTCATGAATAGATACAAGTGAAAATTGATCTTTAACGGAATCGTATAGATTAATGGTTTGAAATATCAGGCCGGTCAAAAGATCAACATTTAACTTATCATTTTCAGAATGTAAAGCATCGTTACAATACAAGGTAATTGCGCTATAAGCTTCGTAAAATTCTTCACCTCGATCAATAGCCAATTTAACTAAGGCATCAATATCTGCTGAATGCAAAGCCTTATCTTTTCCATCTATTTCATCATTCAAATTGCTTGAGCCAAGCATGAAGAAGAGTGCTGACATTGCATTTGAATCAAAACCATTTTTATAGCAATTAAACACCCTATAGGCTAATTCAGCGGCCTTCTTTGGGAAATCAAGAATAGTATTCCCGGTGATTACATAGGGAACATTTATTCCTAATTCAGCCGCCGCCGCGTAATACTCATTACTTGGTTTTCTCTTACCGTTCTCATAGTTTGTTTGCGTATTTTTATGAATGCCCAAACGCTCAGCGAATTCGGCTTGATTTAACCCCAGCCTAATCCTTTCATTTTTCAGTCTTTCGCCTTCTTTTAGGTTGTGCTCGCTCAAATATAATCCAATTCGCTCAGCGGATTCGGCTTGACTTTGCCCCGACCTAAGCAATTCATTTTGCAGTATTTTACCTTCTTTTTTGTTGTCTTGAATCAAATGTAACTCGTTTTTTGTTTTCATTCTAATTGCAAAACACACAAAATGTGTGTTTAATATGTGGTGTTATTATTCAATTTGTGTATTTAAGGGGTGCAAAACATGATCAATACTACATCAGAAAGAAGAAAAAAGGCTAAAGAAATCATGTCTAAGAATGGGCTAACTCTCAAAGAGTGGGCGAGAAGGCACGGGGTTTCTGTAAATTTGGTAAATGCAGTTATTAATAACAAGACATCATGCAGTATCAATAAAGGCCATAAAGTAGCGGTACTGCTGGGATTAAAAAAAGGGGGAATCATTGAATAAAAACCCGCGATTATTACGGCAGGTTATCGCGGGTTTTGCGCGGGGTATAGTAAATCCTGCGATTCTATTAAAAATATATAAATAACAATGAGTAAATTAGAGTTATCCAAAACATTGCATGAAAAAACGATCGCGGGTTTTTCAGGTGATGATGTTTGGTTAACTGTCACTGATGTTTCTAATTTAACTGGGTTGAATCCAGCAACAATTCGTGAAGCTTGTTCAAAACGAAATGGAAGTTATAGAGGGGGGCGTTATACCTATCGCAAAGAAGGCAAGCGCTATGAAATTCTTCTAATCAGCCTACCCGAACCGATTCAAGCTAAATACTGGCTAGAGCATCACAAGCCGCAGCATTCAGATTTGCCGGTGGTTTATGAAAATAACCAAGGCTTGCCATTCGATCACGAGATGTATGAAGCTTTGGCTGATAGTTACAACAGAAAAGCACCAAGTATCAAAGCTGAGGCGCAAAGGCGTCTACTCATTTTAGATGAGTATTTACAATTATTGCAGGCAGGCTTCAAACAAAAATCCGCGTTAAATATCCTCAGTGAGCGTTACAAAAAAATATCGAGAGCAACATTGCACCGCTTGGTGAAAAGAATCGATAAACATCCGCGCCATTATTGGGAAATTTTGCTTGCAACTGATTATCAAGGGCGTTCTAAAACTGAAATTCCAGAAGCTGCTATTAATTTCTTCATGGGTAATTGGTTATCTCAGAATAAGCCTGATGCTTCAGTGATCTATAACGAAACCATTAAGGCAGCAAAGGCGCAAAACTGGGGACAATTACCTAGTTACAAGACATTCCTTCGCCGCATCAAAGATTTGCCCGAAAATGTTCGAATACTTGGCCGCGATGGCCCGACCGCACTTAAACAAAAACTGCCTCATCAACGGCGTGATTACACAACACTATGTTTTCATCAGCTTTGGGAATCAGACGGTCGAAAAGCTGACGTTTATTGTCGCTGGCCAGATGACACGATTAGGCGTCCGTTTGTGGTTATATGGCGCGAAGTAAGAACTCGCGTTGTGTTGTCAGTTCGCATTTATCATTTCGCCAATGGTGAAATAGTAATGGAATCATTCGAATCCGCATTGCGGCGCGCAGATACTATTCCAGAGGGGGTCATCCTAGACAATGGTAGAGAGTATGCCAATAAGTCATTTACAGGCGGTCAAAAAAATCGTTACCGCTTTATTGTTAAGGAAAACGAACCAATAGGCGCACTCACTCGATTAGGCGTTAAAGTGCATTGGACAACCCCTTATCATGGCGCAGCCAAGCCTGTTGAGCGACTTTGGGGTGTGTTGGCAAAAAACGTTGATTGCCGTTTTCCTAAAGCTTATACCGGGCGCAATCCCGTAGAACGTCCCGAAGATTCTGACCTGAAACACGCTATCCCCATAGATCAATTTGCCGCTCGTTTGATTCAGGGAATTCATGAGTTTCACCACACACCGCACGGCGGCCAAGGCATGTTCGACAAAACACCGCATGAGTTATACGCTGAACTGTCAAAGGAATATACGCCAAACAAACCAACCAAGCTTCAACTGACTGCAATGCGGCCTTATGCCTTCCGGGTCAAATTGCGCTCCCAATACTTTTTTGAATTTACATTAAAAGGGTTCGGCAAAGTTCGTTATGAACCGCCTGAAGAGCTTAAATTGACCCGTACTTATGAATATGACGTACTGCCGGATAATGCTGATCCGACAGCCCCGGCGCTTGTTTTCGATGGTGAGCGTTATTTGGGTGAAGCAAGCTATCAATGGCACACGGCGTTTGACGATTCCGAAGCTGGTGGAAAAACCCTAAAAAAACGCGCTAACACAGTTAAACAAACCCGCAACCAACTTAAAGCCATTCAAGGTGAGATTCCTGCCTTACCAGCTTTTCCGGGTGAACAAACCACATTACCGCCTCTTCCACAGGCTGAAAACATCATCAAACTGCCACTTGAAACACCGCCAAGCCGTGAAAACAACACCTTGGAAATTCAGGAAGACGGAAGTATTAAGAATACTCAAACCGGTGAAATAACTACCAAATCGGAACCTAAGTTTAAGCCTTTTAGTGCGGCTTCGGATTCGACCGAAAAAGAGATAGAACAACTGAGATTGGAACAGCAAAAGAAAAACTTACCTGAATGGATGAGGCAAAACCAAGTAAAAGGAGAAAAAATATGACCATGCAAGTAATCGATTTATCTGATGATTTAGAAGCCAATACGTTTGAAACATCAGAGCACCATTCTGACAAAACAAATTTTGATAAAACCCAATGGGAAGCACTGAAAAATCGGATATTGGAAAAAATGGCTTCAAGCGGCATTACTTTGCTTCAGATTGCTATTGAAACTATGCCCCAAGATGACGGAACAAGGCGAAATTATAATACTGTTGAAACTTGGAAAGCCTGCATAGAAGGATGGATAAAGGATAGTTCTAAATTCCGCGAACCCGGCCGCCATTGGAATCAGGAGCCTTTAGCAAAAACGATTGAATCACAGTTAGAAAAATGGCTTGATGCTCAAGATAATGAACAGAATAATAAATTTAATGAGCCATGCTTTGTTGCAACGAGTGTTGCTGCAAATATTATGGAAAAAATTCATAAAGCCCGTGTCATGCAGGATTTGATTGAAATTCCATCGCCACCGGGACATGGGAAAACCAGTGCAATTGCGCAATATCAATTGCAATGCCGGAAATCTGAAGGATTTGACGCCCCAGTGTGGGTAATCACTTTGCGTGAAACAAATCTTACGTTAAAAATTGTCCTTCTTGAAATGGCTTGCGCAATATACGCTAGCGGTAAATTCAATGGCGATGTAATTGAACCTAATGAAAAAATGGAAATTGATCTGCTGGAAAAATTGATAGAGCGCATGGCTATTTATCACCGGGGGGGAGTGTTTATTTTTGATGAAGCAAACCATCTTGGCCGGTTTATCGGAATTACCAGGTCTTCAGGGGGAACGATTGCAAATGCCCTGAGAACATTCATTGATCGTAAGTTATTTGGAATTGCTCTTTTGAGTAACGGGGAAATGCTCCAGCGAGCACGGGAGCTAAAAAGTATTCAAATTACCAGCAGAATTACCTGTGAAAAGCCCATTAAGCTAACCGAGAATGATATTTTGCTGATTATGCAAAGCTGGGGAGTATCCGGCAAAAAGGAACTGGAATGGTGCTTAAAAATGGGTATGGGAGAAGGGGGCTTACGCACCTTGGTTAAAGCATTCAAAAATTCACTATATGACATTGGAACAATTAATCATGATAGTTTAATGTTTTATAAGAAAATATAACATGCGGACAAATGAATTGAAACAAACGCGGAAACCAACGCCGCGCCACAAGCTGATGGCTATGATTCATATTGCCGCGCAGCAGCTTAATATTGAGCATGGCGGCATTGAATACCGCGCATGGCTGCAAAATTTGACTGGTAAAACGAGCTGCAAGGATTTAACCGATGAGCAGTTACGGGAGCTGATCGCTTTGCTCAGGCAGCAAGGCTGCTTGGAGCGTAAAACCACGGGCAGTGCACCGAACCGGCCGACACAAATCCAATGGCGCAAAATGGAAATTCTCGCCCGTAGATTAGGATTTGGCAATGCCATGACTCCGCAATTTGCAGCCTTCGTCAAGCGTGTGACCAAATTGGAAAGCCCGCGTTTTCTGACCAAAAAAAGCATTTCAAGTGTCATTATTGGGTTGGAAAAATGGCTAGAGTACAAAAAGAAGTGCGAAGCCACGAAAAATATAAATCAAACATGCCTTAAAAACACCGTTAAACGCGCGTTAATTTTGCATGAAAATGAAAAGGAATATGATGGGTTGTGTGAGCATTAGAAAATGCCTTGTAAAGCGTTTGGGGCGTTTTTAACGCAAACCACCAGAAATACCGCTTGACGCGCTTAGTATGTCGCGCTAGAGTGGCAACAAGTCGCGGCCAATACCGCGCCGGGATTGGCGTCCTGAATACAAGGCGGATAAGCCGCTTAAGCGGCTATTTTTTTGTCCGTTAATACATAGCAAGCCTGGTTTTTGGCGGGCTGTGTGGGGAGCCGAAAGGCTCGCCGGAACCTTGTACCGGTACGCCAACCTGCACAGTTCCGCCTCCCTGATTGGCGTCAGGGTGGCGGGAAATTAAACCGCTATACAAGGAGTAATACCATGCAGAAAATCTTTATCTCTGCCCCGTTCCGGGGCAACACCTTCACGTTGATAGACCATGGCAACCGGTTCTTGGCAATGCACCTGCTGGGAGGTGCACGATGATTACCGGCTATAAAATCCCAGGATCAAACAAAGGCCAGGCCCTGACGCTGCCGGATTTTTGCTACGGCCTGGTTGGCGAGGCAGAAGCGGGCGACATCGCCGAACGCCTGCGCCAATCAACCGGCAAGGAACCGAGCTGGCAAGCCGTGCGCGGCAAATTGATCAAACTCGCCAAGGCAAAAGGAGGCAACCATGTGCACTAAATGCCAGGAAAAACCAGCGCTGACACCGCAGCAAATCGAAGCCAAAATCCCCAGTGCATTATGTGACGTTGAAATGCGGCTCGATTCCTTGCGCTCGCTTGCATCCTGTGTCTTGGAAAGCTTACCCGTGCCTCAAGAAGGCATGGATTTGGCTTTTTACCTCAACGAAGCTAGTAACCTGGTAGCGGCAATGGCAGACATCCTGGATCTATGCCGTGAGGACGTGCAGAAAGTGTATGAACAGTTAAAGCGGGTTGATTAACAAGACCCAAAAAAAAGCCCGCTTCGGCGGGTTTTTATTACGCTAACATTGAAGCAAGCCAAAGTAGGGTATAGAATTTAGTTTGACGGGTGAGCTGTGGAAATTTCGGAGTCCACAGAAACGTTTCTATGATTCGTTGATGGAGGGACGTCCGGCCTCCCACTCGTTGCAGTTTTAGAGCAAATCCGGTTGTTTCCAATGGGAATGGTTGTGGGCTTTAAAACCCATATTATCCGGTTCGAATCCGGCGCCGGTTTTGCTCTTCGTTTTATCAAAGGATGCAGTGCCTGATTCTGAAAAAGATGGGCGGGCGGTGAGGCCCCCCAACCCAGTTTCCTGGAAACCTCACATATCGCTCCGGCATTGCTGCCGTGCTACGGCCGGGAGAATATTACCGTGTCACACCCGCTTTTGAAGTCTACTCTTTTTTAAGCCATTAACAACCCCCAGCTTTAACCAAGGGGCGGACAGACTTCCGCCTTATTCTAATTCGTGCAGCTTAATACTATGCAGTGGACACTTCTCCACATTAACGCATTGCATGAGCTGATATGCCAAATAAACAAAATAACGAAAATCAAGAGCTGTTAAACCTGATCGGTGATGATGCTTTTACCCGGCTATGTACGGTTTTTGGCGGCACGCGCCTGCATGTCTCAAACAGCGACCGGTCACGTAAGCGGCTGAATATCATCGTAGGCGCAGAAAATGCCGAGAAAATGATATTTAATTTTGATGGCACGGCATTGACCTTACCCATGCTCTCAAGCTTTGAAATTAAGAAGCGCCATCAGGCAATTATCGAAGACGCCAAAAAAGGCATGAGCCATCGCTATATTGCCATGAAATACGATCTGACCGACCGTCAAGTAAGAAGAATTATCTCTGATTCATAACATCAAAGGAGCTGAAAAAATGAAATACAGGGTTACCCGTACTATTGATCATAACAATGAAAAATTTACAGAAGGCGATGAAATCGAGTTGGCGCTTCATGAAGCAAACCCTTTGCTGGAATGTAAAGCCATAGAACAAATTTTTAAGCCATTTTCTCAGAATCGTTTGATTTCCGATTCTACCAATTAAAAAGAAAAGGAATAGCTAAATGAGTGAAAAAGCTACAAGTGTGGAAGTTAAGGGCTTGCTTTCACAATTGCGTTCAGCGGCTGATGTTATCAAGAAACAGATTCATGAAGCTGATCAAAAGATTGAAGCGCTGTTGAATGAACGCGCCAACCTATCTGAAGCACGATTGACTAAGGAAGATTTTATGCAGTATGTGCGCAAGGATATTGAGCGCAGGGCATCCAATTATCCCAACCGTATGAAGAATCTTGCAAGAGCGACTGGTTTCCCGTTCAGCATCAGTTTCCCACTATTGGAACGCAATGAAAAATCGGGCAATACCCAACCATTACCTTACCTGGACGGCGAAGGCTATCATGATGGATCGACACTCAATCCGGCTGCTATGTACTGGATATTTGGTGATTTGATTGAAAAACGCTTCTCAGATGCATTGGATCAGTTTGAATGGCCAGAAAATGGTTTGTCACTTGATGAAAGACGTAAGAGGATAGAAAAAATTGACCAAGAGCTGGTGAGACTTAATGAAGAGCGTGACAGCATGGCCAATGACCTGATGAGTACAGGAATGACGCAATAGCTTTTAGAGCATCGCAAATAATAAGATTTGAAGCGACGCAAGTCGGTTCCATTGACTCTATCACAAACATAATTTCTTAATTGAGATAGACAAACCATAGATTAGAATGGTTTTTGATAGAGGTGGCCAATTGATGGAAAATTTCAATTCGCCACAACACTCCACCCTTTATGGTTTGTTATGGGTTCATGGAGCAACCAAGATTTTTGGATGAATTTTGATTGCCGTCCATTCCATGAATTAGAACCGTCCACCGCCATGTGGGGAAATATGGTTGCAGCGGTTCTTTTTTTAAGACTTATCAGTGACATTGATCTTAAATTTAATGAGGATTAATTATGACAGATTCATATCAAAATACAGTGTCTGCTCTTGAAAGCGTTAGGGCAGCTAGACAGGCGTTAAAAACTGAATATGATGCTATTTGTGAAGAAATTACCAAAGCTCAAAATGAACTTGGTTGGTTGCAAACGTCTTATCTTCCATTCCAGGATTTAAAAGAAGGAATTATTCAATTGCTATGTGCTGCTGGGCAAAAATATGAAATGAGTTCGATTCGTTCAGGTATTGCGGATCTTGCCACTGGTGCAAAGTGTGGCGTTGGTTTCCCAATAGAAGAATATGGAAAACCAATGACATATGAAAATATTGAAAAAGCAATAAATGGAGATATAGGGCAGTTCACCTTATGCCAAATATTTACGCCCGATAAATCAATATTTTTCGATGATAGAGCTTTCCTTGGCCTATTATTCAAAACGATTGAACCAGCTGTGCGCAACATCATGGAAAAAATGAGTCCGCAGGAATTTGGCTATACCAAGATAAACGAAAGCGAAATCGGCCCCGGCTTAGAAGAACGACGTCATATGATTGCCGATATAGCAGCAAAACTTCTGGATTTGGATAAAAAGAAACGCAATCTCTCTGATAAGATCATGGCGTTGGAATTGTAAGCTTTGCAAAAAGCAAACCTAATTAAATACCTATCATAAAGCATAATTTCTTTGTCAGTGGGGAAACATGGTGCGGCGGTTCTTTTTAACGCCTCATCAGATCATCAATAATTTGCGCGTTATTTGAGACTGATTTAACGCCACATATTTTTGTCTTAAGTCTTGCAGTAAAATTCGTTTCAAATCATTTGTCCCGATGTTTCAAACTAATTGTCCGCCGTCATTTGGATAAAATCTTATGAAATTTTATCCTTTCATTGCTGAGAACATATTCTATTTTACATAATACAAATTGATCTCACTCCCTTTTTCTGACATAGCAGCATGGGCAGGGGAGGAAGTCATTGAACTACCACCGAAAATTAATGCCGCCGCCGCTATAGTCGCAGCTCTAGAAAAACAACTTTTAAAAATTTTTATCTTTTCTTCGTCTTTCTCAGTAACAAGATTACTTGCAGCAATAACTTCAAGTCTATCCGCACCAATATAGTCAGCGAGTTTTATACAAATATCTGCGGGCAAGCCTCTTCTTCCGCTTTTAACTATCCTTATATAACTATCTGGAATCCCTAGAATTCTTGCTAATTCTATTTGCTTTCCGGCTTTTTCCTCACCCAATTCTAGGTATTTTTTCATTTCCATAGTATTCATGTCCTATTGACAGTTACAAACGCAACTGATAATTTCAGTTACGTTTGTATCGGATCCATTTGTAACTGCATTTGTTCGCATATTACGGCTCAGATTTCCATAAGTCAAGGAAGGGTATTCATGAGAAACATTAAAAATAGTTATTTTCGAGCAATTCATGAAGTAACTTGCAACGGTAAATTACCGGAGTATTCCGATTTGTGGCGCTGCTACCATCCTACTGCTTTGATGCTGGATAGCGATTATTGCCTATTTGCAGATTCAAGCCGGTTTTCGACGACGACGCAGGAGGAGGAGATAACCGGCAGCGCACCTAAAAAAATACT